>Ga0209980_10002386_pt1 | contig 10221 bp, 7 predicted proteins | sample CR02metaG_FD_183611 | JGI IMG/M metagenome (GOLD analysis project Ga0209980, IMG submission 183611) | Deep subsurface microbial communities from Mariana Trench to uncover new lineages of life (NeLLi) - CR02 metaG (SPAdes) (version 2) | ecosystem: Environmental > Aquatic > Marine > Ocean trench >... | reverse complement strand
ATTTCGGCGACGGCGTCGCTTCGATCAAAGCCGGCGCCCGAGATATGGGGCGAGATCAGGACGTTGTCCATGCGCCACAGCGGGTGATCGGGCGCCAGGGGCTCTTCTTCCACCACGTCGAGCCCGGCGCCGGCGATGCGGCCGCCGTTCAAGGCCTCGATCAGCGCGTCCTGATCGATCACCCCGCCGCGGCAGACATTGATGACGACGGCCGTCGGCTTCATGTGCCCGATCTCCTTGGCGCCCAGCATATGGTGGGTCTCGGTGGTCAGCGGCAGGCACATCACCACCGCGTCGGCGCGCTCGAGCGCTGCCGCGAAATGCTCCCGCCCCATGGTCTCGGCGACGCCGTTGCCGGGCTTGCCCTGGCGCGTCACCGCGATCACGTGCATGCCGAAGACCTCGGCTTTTTTCGCCACCGCCCGGCCGATGGAGCCTTGCCCCACCACCACCAGTGTGGCGCCGTCGAGCACCCGGATCTTGGGCGAGATCTCGTCGCGGATCCATTTGCCTTCGATCCGCGCCTGCTCGACCTCGCGGGTGCGGCGGAACAGGCCGAGAAGAAGGTGCATCACATGCTCGGAGATGACCGGCCCGTGGATGCCGCTGACATTGGTCACCGGCATGCCGTCCGGCAGTCCGTTCTTGATCGCCTTATCTATGCCCGAGGTCGCGAACTGTATCCAACGCAACTCCTTGCCGACATCGGCCACCACCTTGGCGATTCCGGGGGTATAGAGCCGGTTGGTGATCATCAGGATCTCGGCGCCGGGAAGGGCGGCCGCCATTTCCTCGGGCGCGCTCACTTGTTCGAAGGTGACGTCGGGAAAATCCTTCACCAGGCCCCCCAGGCTGGAAAAACGAACGGACAGCATGAGCACGACTTTCATCGGGCGGGTACTCCTTAAGTGTCCAGCGTCTCTTCGGCGAACAGGCGTTCGGCGGAAAACTTCTCCTCGATCAGGTTCTGATCGAAGGCGTATTCGATGAGCCGCTCGATATTGGCACGGTTCCCGGCCAGACCGAGCGGCCACAAATCATCGGGCAACAGCTCGCGCTCTTCCTCGACATAGTGGCGTCCCCAGGCCAGCCGCGACCAGTTCGGGTCATCATAATAGCTCTCGGAGACCTCCTTGGCCGCGGCGAACATGTCGATGATCGCCTTGGCGAGCCACGGCTCGCTGGCCAGCAGATCGGGGCGCACGGCGATGACGTGCATGATCGGGTAGTAGCCGTATTTGTGGTAATAGCGCAGCTCCTCCTGGCGCGTGTCGGCGAACAGACGGCGCGCCTTGCGCTCGCCCGAGAGCACCGAGGGGGGCGGATGGGGCAGGAAGAAGGCGTCGATCTCGCCCTTTTCAAGCAGGGTGCCAAGCTCCGCGCGCGCCCCGATGGGTTCGATGACGACGCCGTCCTTGGTCTTGAAATCCACCTTCTCCGCCGTCGTCACGCACCAGGTGATGTCTTCCCAGGCGACATCGTATTCGAACTTCAGATCCCCCTTGGCGAGCAACGAAAGCGTGGTCTGGAAGGAGCTCAGCGCCACCCGCTTGCCGATAAGGTCCTTGGGCTCCCACAGGTCGGAGAGGGGGTGGACGTACATCTGGCTCTGGCTGAACAGTCGGCGGGGGAACACCGGCACGGCGGTGATCGCCATGTCCCGCTGCTTCGCCATCAGATAGGTCGACATGGAGAACTCGCAGATGTCGAACTCGCCGTCATGGAGCATCCGCCCATGGCGCTCCTTGCCGTCCCTCAAAGCGACGCTCTGCCCCACTTGCAGGACCTTGAGATCGACACCGTCCGGCGGCGTCACGGTGCCGTCGAAAAACGGGAAATGACGGTCGTAGCGCTCGATCGCCATCGTCAGGGTCATCTTCGCCATGGTGCCTCCCGAGCCCCCCTTATTGCTGGCTTCAGGAGAGTCTAGGGGGTGGGCGGAAAGGCTGTCAATGGAGACCCCTGGCCCTGCCCGGCGGACCGGGAAGTCCTCAAGGCCCCTTCATCTTTGCCGAAGGGATCATTATGTCTGCTTCACCCTACACAGGGCCGGGGACGCGCTGTATGGTGTCAACGCCCTATCTCCATGAGTAATATGGCTATTTGGGGCCGGATGGGTTACGGAGGCGGGAAGGGAACCGGGCCGGATGCGTATTTTTCGCCATTATGAGGAATTGCCGGCGGAGGCCAGGGGCGGCGTCGTCGCCATCGGCAACTTCGACGGCGTCCATCTGGGCCATCAGGCCCTCATCGGCGAGGCCGGCGGGATCGCCAAGGATTTGGGCGCACCGCTCGGCGTGCTCACCTTCGAGCCCCATCCGAGGAGCGTGTTCAAGCCGGACGACCCGCCGTTCCGCCTCACGCCGCTCCGCGCCAAGGCCCGCCATATCGAGGCGCTCGGCGCCGATCACCTCTATGTCCTCCATTTCGACCTCGACTTCTCCAGGCGTCTGGCGGAGGACTTCGTCGATGCCGTCCTCCTGGGTGGGCTCGAGGCCCGTCACATCGTCGTCGGCCGGGATTTCGTCTTCGGCAACAAGCGGCGCGGCAATGTGGAGTTGCTCGAGCGGATGGCGGCGGAGAAGGGCTTCGGTCTCGCTTGCGTCAAGCCGGTGTGCGTCGGCGATGAGGGCACAGGCAGCGAGGTCATTTCATCGCGCACGATCCGCGAGTGCTTGCGTGAAAGCGACGTGCGCGGCGCCGCCAAGCGCCTCGGCCGGTTCTGGGAACTGGGCGGCAGGGTGGAAAAGGGCGAGACGCGCGGGCGCGGCCTCGGATTCCCGACGGCGAATGTCCCCTTCGGCGACTATCTGAGGCCGGCGGCGGGCGTCTATGCGGTGCGCGCCGGCGTCGATCAGGGAGCCGACACGATCTGGCGCGACGGCGTCGCCAGCATCGGCTTCCGCCCCACTTTCGGCGGTCGGGAGTTGTTGCTGGAGGTCCATATTTTCGACTTTTCCGGCGATCTTTACGGCCGCCAACTGCGCGTCGCCATGATCGGGTACCTGCGCCGGGAAGTGAAGTTCGAGAGCGCCGATGACCTCATCGTCGAGATGAAGCGCGATACCGAAAGGGCGCGCGCGGTGCTTGCGGAGGTTGACGGGCCGATGCCATTGGAGAACAGTGTCGCCGGTGCGCGTTGAGGGGGCCTATCCCCTTGGCGCCCCTTGGCGTTACAGGCCGGCGAGCGTGACCGCAAGAACGACAATATGAGCGTCGATTACAAGTCCACCGTGAACCTGCCGCGATCGTCCTTCGCCATGAAGGCGGGACTGCCGAACGCCGAGCCCAAACTGCTGGAGCGTTGGCAACGGATCGGTCTGTTCGCCAAGCTTCGCGCGGCGGGGCAAGGGCGGGAGAAGTTCATCCTTCACGACGGCCCGCCCTATGCCAACGGCAACATCCATATCGGCCATGCGCTCAACAAGATCCTCAAGGACGTGATCAACCGCAGCCAGCAGATGCTGGGCAAGGACGCCAACTATGTGCCGGGATGGGACTGCCACGGGCTGCCGATCGAATGGAAGATCGAGGAGAAGTACCGCGCCGAGGGCAAGGACAAGGACGAGGTGCCGGTGATCCGGTTCCGCGAGGAATGCCGGGCCTTCGCCGAAAAATGGATCGAGGTGCAGCGCGAGGAATTCAAGCGGCTCGGCATCGAGGGCGATTGGGACAACCCCTACACCACCATGGCCCATGCGGCCGAAGCCCAGATCGTGCGCGAGCTCGGCAAGTTCGTCATGAACGGCGGCCTGTACAAGGGCGTCAGGCCGGTGCTGTGGTCGGTGGTCGAGAAGACCGCGCTCGCCGAGGCCGAGGTCGAATATCACGATCATACCTCGATGACGGTGTGGGTGCGTTTCCCGGTCATCAAGGCAGGACATCCGGAGCTTGACGGCGTATCCGTCGTCATCTGGACGACCACGCCCTGGACCCTGCCCGGCAACCGGGCGGTGGCCTACGGCGCCGATCACGATTACGTGGTGATCGAGGTCAAGGAGATCGCCGAAGGCAGCCTTGCCGTCCTCGGCGAGCGCCTGGTGGTGATGGCCGGTCTCCTGGCCGAGGTGGCGGAGAATGCCGGCATCACCATTCATGAGACGCGTGCCGTGATCAAGGGCCAAGCGCTCTCGGGCACGCTCTTGGCCCATCCCCTGCGCGGCGAGGGTTATGATTTCGACGTGCCTTTGGTAGCCGGGGCGCACGTCACCACCGATCAGGGGACCGGGCTGGTGCATACCGCGCCCGGCCACGGCCAGGAGGACTTCGAGATCGGCGTCAAATACGGCATCGAGGTGCCCCAGACGGTGGCCGACGGCGGCACCTTCTACGACCATGTGCCGCTGTTCGCCGGCCTACACGTGTTCAAGGCCGACGGCGAGATCGCCAAGCGCTTGCGCGCGGCGGGCAAGCTGCTGGCGCAGGGCAAATTGGTGCATTCCTATCCCCATTCGTGGCGCTCCAAGGCGCCGCTGGTGTTCCGCGCGACGCCGCAATGGTTCATCTCCATGTCGGCAAACGGCCTGCGCGACAAAGCGCTCGAGGCCATTTCACAGACGCGCTGGGTGCCGCCCGCGGGGCGCAAGCGCATCGAATCCATGGTCGAGAACCGGCCCGACTGGTGCATCTCCCGCCAGCGCGCCTGGGGCGTGCCGATCACCGTGTTCGTCGACAAGAAGACCGACGAGCCCCTGCGCGATAAGGGCGTGTTGGACCGCATCGTCGCCGCCGTCGAGGCGGAGGGCGCGGACGCCTGGTTCACCAGCCCACCCGAGCGCTTCCTGGGTCCCGATCTCGATCCGGAAGATTTCGAGCAGGTCACCGACATCCTCGATGTCTGGTTCGATTCGGGCGCCACCCACGCCTTCGTGCTCGAGGAATTCGACGGCCTCGAGTGGCCGGCCTCGCTCTACCTCGAAGGGTCCGATCAGCACCGCGGCTGGTTCCAGTCCTCGCTTCTCGAATCCTGCGGTACCAGGGGCAGGGCACCCTATGAGGCGGTCCTGACCCATGGCTTCGTCATGGCCGAGGACGGGCGCAAGATGTCGAAGTCGCTGGGCAACGTGGTGGCGCCCCAGGAGGTGGTCGGTAAGTTCGGCGCCGATATCCTGCGCCTGTGGGTGGTGGCGTCGGATTACTCCGAGGACCTGCGCATCGGGCCCGAGATCCTCAAGCACCAGGTCGATACCTATCGCCGCCTTCGCAACACCTTGCGCTATCTGCTCGGCAATCTCGATGGCTTCGACGAGGCGGAGAAGATCGACGCCGAGGAGATGCCGGAGCTCGAACGCTGGCTGCTGCACCGATTGTGGGAGCTCGATCGGCTCTTGCGCCGCTCGGCCGAGGATTTCGATTTCCATAGCCTTTACACGGCGATCCATAATTTCTGCGCCGTCGATCTGTCGGCCTTTTACTTCGATATCCGCAAGGACTCGCTCTATTGCGACCGCGCCGATTCCGATCGCCGCCGCGCCGTGCGCACGACATTGGACGAGATCTTCTCCTGCCTGACCGCGTGGCTGGCGCCGGTGCTGTGTTTCACCGCCGAGGAGGCGTGGCTCACCCGCTACGCCAGCGACGACGACAGCGTGCACTTGCGCCTGTTTCCCGAGATTCCGGCCGCGTGGCGCGACGATGAACTCGCCGCCAAGTGGGAGAAGGTGCGCGCCCTTCGCCGGGTCGTCACCGGCGCGCTCGAGATCGAACGCGCCGAAGGGCGCATCGGATCGAGCCTTCAGGCGCACCCCATCGTCCATGCCGCCCGCGACTACGTGGCGGCGATGGCGGGGGTGGACCTCGCCGAAATCGCCATCACCTCTTCCGCCACCCTTCTCGAGGGCGAGGGGCCGGACGACGGCTTCACGGTTGGCGACATCGCCGGCGTCGTGGTGACCGCCGCTCTCGCCAAGGGGAAGAAGTGCGAGCGCTGCTGGCAGGTGCTGGAGGAAGTGGGGGAGAATGACGCCGAAGGCGAGATCTGCAACCGCTGCGCCGATGCCGTCGGCGATGTGTTCGCAGCCGCGAGCTGAGGGGCCGGGGAAATGACGGTACGGAATCCTCGAGGTTCGCCATGACCGGTCTGATCGTGGCGAGCGCCGTCATCATCCTGGATCAGGCGACGAAGTGGTGGGTGGTGACGATTTTCATGAACCCGCCCCGGGTGGTCGACGTTTGGCCCTTTTTCAGCGTCGTGATGGTGTGGAACAGGGGCGTAACCTTCGGATTTCTGAGCGACGCGCCTTTCTGGGGGCGGTGGGCCTTGGTCGGCCTTTCACTCGCCATCGTCGCCATTCTCCTGTTATGGCTCCGCAGGGCGGAAACGAAATGGCGGGCGGCGGCCATCGGGCTCATCATCGGCGGCGCGCTCGGCAACGTGATCGACCGTGTCAATTACGGGGCGGTGGCGGATTTCCTCGATTTTCACGTCACCGGTTATCACTGGCCGGCCTTCAATTTCGCCGATTCGGCGATCACCCTTGGCGTGGCGATCATGTTTTTTGATGCTTTGTTTAAGCCCAAAGAAACGGTAAAATAAGCCCCGGCGCCCCGAATGTTAACGAATTGGCGCCATCGGTTGGACGGGGGATGAAATGATACGCATTCAGCGGCCGAAATCGGTTGTTTCCAGGCTATCCGCCGCCGGGAGCATGGTCGTGCTGGCCTTGGCGGTCGGCGGCTGCGAGACCTTGAGGGGCGCGGCGGGTCTTACCAAGAAAGCGCCCGACGAGTTCCGGGTGGTTTCCCGCGCGCCATTGAGCATGCCGAGCCATTACGGGCTCAAGGCGCCGAGGCCGGGGACTGCCCGGCCACAAGAGACCAAGGTCCCCAGCATGGCGAAGCAGATCGTGCTCGATTCCGGCGGGGCCGGTGTTAAGAAAAAGCCGGCAGTCGAATTGCCCGGCGGTGATCCCGGGGAGATCGCCCTGTTGACCAAGGCCGGTGTCGACAAGGCGGATCCCAAGATACGCCAGCTCGTGAACTCTGAATCGGCCGTGCTTGCCGATGCCCGCGACGGTCTCGTCGAAAAACTGATTTTCTGGCGCGATCCCGCGCCGTCCGGCAAGGCCGTCGATGCCCGCAAGGAAGCGCGGAGGCTGCGCGAGAACGCTGCGTTGGGCCGTCCGGTCACCGAGGGCGAGACGCCGGTGATCCAGCGCAAGAAGCGGGGCTTGCTCGAGGGAATGTTCTAGGCCTTTCGGGCGTCCCGGCGCCACCTCACGCAGGTTTGAACGCCGGCGTGGCCAAGTTCTCTTGTGTAACTTTCTCCCTTGGCCATATTGTTAGGGGCCGTTCGCGTGGACGTTCCCCCCCGCCGGTGCCCACCGTTTCTGCTGGAGGTTCAATGCCGGGTCTCGCGACAATCAAACGCCTCGAAGCCCATATCATCTTCATCGCCGCCTCGATCGTGTTCATCGCCGGTGTCGCTTTCGTTCCGGCGCAAGCCGGCGTTTTCAACCCCGAGACCTTCACCCTTGAGAACGGCCTTCAGGTCGTCGTCATACCCAATCACCGCTCGCCGGTGGTGTCCCAGATGGTGTGGTACAAGGTCGGCTCGGCCGATGATCCGCCGGGGAAGTCGGGTGTCGCCCATCTCCTCGAACACCTGATGTTCAAGGGTACGAAGGTCATGGCGCCCGGCGAGTATTCCAAGATCCTGGCGCGCAACGGCGGGCGCGAGAACGCCTTCACCTCCAATGACACCACCGCCTATTACCAGGTGGTGGCGGTGGATCGGTTAGAGCTGGTGATGAAGCTCGAGGCCGACCGCATGGTCAATCTCGTGCTCACCGACGCCGATGTCCTGCCCGAGCGCAACGTCGTTGTCGAGGAGCGCCGGGCGCGCACCGACAACAATCCGGCGGCGCTGCTCGACGAGCAGATGAGCGCGGCGCTCTATCTCAACCATCCCTACCGCAGACCGGTGATCGGCTGGAAGCATGAGCTGGAAAGCCTGACCACCGAAGACGTGCTGGCCTTCTACCGCCGGTACTACGCGCCGGACAACGCCATACTGATCGTCTCCGGCGACATCACGGCCGACAAGCTGAAGCCCCTGGCCGAGAAATATTACGGGTCCATCCCGGCGCGTAAGGTGGCGAAGAGGGTGCGGCTCAAGGAGCCGCCTCATCGGGCGGCGCGGCGGGTCCAATTGCGCAGTCCCCAGGTGCGCGAGCCGCGCTGGGGCCGTGATTACCTGGCGCCGGGCTTTTCCAGCGGCGAGAAACGCCATGCCTACGCGTTGGAGGTGCTGAACGATATCCTGGCCGGCGGCGCCACCTCCCGGCTCTACCGGTCGCTGGTGGTCGAGCAGAAGATCGCGGTCTCCGCCGGCGCCTCCTATGACGGCGACGCCTACGATCTCGGCACCTTTTCTTTTTATGGCCAGCCCGCCGCCGGTATCGGCATGGACCGGTTCGAGGCGGCGATGGACGCCGAGATCGCCAAGCTCCTCGGCTCCGGCGTCACCATTAACGAGGTGAAGCGCGCCAAGAAGCGGCTGCTCGCGGGCGCCATCTATGCCCGCGATTCCCTGAGCCGGGGGGCGAGAGCGATCGGCACGGCGCTCACCACCGGGCAGACCGTCGACGATGTCGAGACCTGGCCGGAACACATCAAGGCCGTCACCCGCGAACGGGTGAATGAGGCCGCCCGCGCGGTCTTTAAAATATCCAACTCGGTGACCGGGCTTTTGCTGCCCGAAAAGGCGCAAAAAGCGCAAAAGGCAGAGCAGCCGTGAACGCGCGCGCCTTCATGCCTGGCGGCAGGGCCTTCGATTCGGCCATCGCCTTCATCGTCGTCCTCGGCGTCAATCTGGCGGTAACGCTTGGTCCGGCCGCCGCCATATCGATCCAACGCGTCGTCAGTGAAAAGGGGATCGAGGCGTGGCTGGTCGAGGATCACGCCGTACCGGTGCTGTCGATGCGCTTCGCCTTTCGCGGCGGCGCGGCGCTGGACGCCAAAGGCAAGGAAGGCCTCGCCGACATGGTGTCCAGCCTGCTCGACGAGGGCGCCGGGCCCCTCGATTCACAAGCCTTCCAGGGACGGCTCGAGGATCTTTCCATCAGCCTCGGCTTCATGGCCGGGCTCGATAATTTCGGCGGCACGCTCCGCACCCTTTCAGAGAACCGCGCCGCCGCCTTCGATCTCTTGCGCCTGGCCTTGACCCGCCCGCGCTTCGATCCCGAACCGGTGGAACGAATCCGCGCCCAGCTTCTCGCCCACCTGGCGCGCTCGGCCGAACGGCCCCGGGGCATCGCATCGCGGACCTGGTACAAGGCGGCGTTTCCCGACCATCCCTACGGCCGCCCCGCCGAGGGCACGCCCGCGAGCATCAAGCGGATCACGGCCCGGGACCTCAAGGATTTCGTGGCGCGCCGCCTGGGGCGCGACAATCTGATGATCAGCGTCGTCGGCGATATCTCGGCCAAGGAATTGGCGCCGCTTCTGGACTCGACCTTCGGCGGATTGCCGGCGCGGGCCCAACCCTTCACCGTGGACGAGGTGGCGCCCACCGCCGCCGGCGAGATGTTCGTGATCGAGAAGGACATCCCCCAGTCCGTGGTGATGTTCGGCCATCGCGGGATCAAGCGGGACGATCCCGACTATTACACCGCCTACGTGATGATCCGCATACTCGGCGGCGGTGGATTTACCTCCAGGCTCACCGAAGAGATACGCGAGAAGCGCGGCCTCGCCTATTCGGTCTACAGCTATCTTTCCGCTTTCGACCGCGCCGGGCTGATCATGGGCGGGGTGGCGACGGGTAATGACCGTGTCGCCAAAACCATCGAGCTGATCCGCGCCGAATGGGCGAAGCTGAGGGCCAAGGGCGTCACCGCCGAGGAACTGGCCGACGCCAAGACCTATCTCACCGGCTCCTTCTTCACCCGGCTCAACAGCACGAGGCGCATCGCTTCCGTTCTGCTGTCGGTCCAGCTCGATGGCCTCGGCATCGACTATCTGGAACGGCGCAACGGCCTGATCGAGGCCGTCACCGAAGCCGACGTCAAGCGCGTGGCCAAGCGTCTCCTCGATCCCGCCAAGCTCACCTTCGTCGTCGTCGGCGCGCCCGAAGGCGTGAATGCGACCCGCGAGGCCCCCGCCGGCAAAATCTGAGGCGCTTCTGCCCGGGGCGCTGGCCGCCCGGGGCGATGTCTGGTAATCTTCCGCCACGTACCCGGCGGCTGCCAGGGGCGTCCGAATTAAAGGGACACCATACTT
>Ga0209980_10002383_pt1 | contig 10231 bp, 4 predicted proteins | sample CR02metaG_FD_183611 | JGI IMG/M metagenome (GOLD analysis project Ga0209980, IMG submission 183611) | Deep subsurface microbial communities from Mariana Trench to uncover new lineages of life (NeLLi) - CR02 metaG (SPAdes) (version 2) | ecosystem: Environmental > Aquatic > Marine > Ocean trench >... | reverse complement strand
GGCGGCATCCAGCGCTTCCATGTCGACCTTTGGAAGGGGCTGAGTCGCCATACGCCCCAGCCAGTCGGGAGCCGTGTCAGGCTCCGGCTCCGGTTCAGGCGTTTTAACTTCCGCCGCCGCTTGGCCGGGCAGGCCCACATCTACATCCATCCCGCGCTGATCGGCGAGCTGCTCAAGCCACTCCAGGCCTTCTTCAGGTTCATCGGGGATATCTCGATCTTCGAGGAGGGGCGCGGAGGGGACCACTTCAGCCGCCGTCTCGAGATCTTCATCTCCCGGAGCCTCGGCCTGTTTGGCAGCCAAATCCTCGAGCCATTCCATAACTTCATCGTCTTCCTCAACAGGCACCTGAGGAATCTCGGGCTCTTGCTCTTCGGGAGGCGAAATCTCCTCAATGTCTGCCGGCGCATCTTCGTCTGTGACCGACCCAATCCCTTGGAGCCAATCCGGGGCTCCACCTGAAGCCTCCGATTCCGGCTCTTCCGTTATCTCCGTTTCGGGCTCGGCACTCGCCGCATCGGCCTCCTGGCTAACGCTGCCCGGATCGCCACTTTCTCGCAGCCAATCTGGCGCAGAGGTCGCGCTGCTGGAATCACCGTCGGCTCCCTCATCGGCCAGGCCCTTGAGCCATTCTGGTGTCTCGGGTTTGGGTGTAGCGGGAGTCTCCTCCCCCTCCATCTCCATCCCGTCGAGCCAATCGGCGGCATCGGTCTCCACCGGCTGCTTGGGCGGCGTGCCAATTTCTTCCAGCCAATCGGGGGCCGACGAATCTCCGCTCCCTGCGGTCGGATTGACCATTTCAGCCGCCGCAGCAAATGAAGGGGAATCCATTCCGGAGGCCTTCGCCTCGGCCTCCACCGAAGTTGTCTCCTCTTCGATGAGCTCCGCCTCGGACGGAGCGGTATCCTCGGAAAGGCCTGGCGGTTGCTCGCGGCTCTCGCCCGCCGGAGTTAATTCGCTTTCTACATCCTTTTCCAGGCCGGGGTCCGCATCCAGCGTGGCTTCTTCTGGAGCCAATGAAGACTCCTCAGGTGAGAGCGGCCGCTCTTGCCCTTCGCCGGCGGGCACGTCAACTTCAGCTGAAACGGCCAGGTCATCCTGTTCGATCTCAGGCGCCACGGAATCTTCGGGGGTCTCCACGGCTTCCGAGAGCCAATCCGGCGAAGCAGCCACTGCTGGATCCGAGCTCGACGGTTGGGCTTCCTCCTCCGCCGCTGCTGCGGCCACCGCCGAAAGCCAGTTTTCAGACGAAGGCGTCTCAGGTTCCGGCTCTTCAGGCGTCGCTGCGGCCGGCTCCTCTGTCGATGGCTCGGGGGGGGGAGCGACCTCCTGCTCTGCTTCAACAAGGCCCGCATCCAGAGACTCCTGAATCGGACCCGTGTCTCTCATCCAATCTGGGAGATCATCGCCCTTGCCAACTTCTTCCTCGGACGAATCCGGGCCTCGGTCCTCGAGCCAGGTAACGATCGTCTCTGTTGCGCCTGGCGCATCATCCGATATCCAGGTCGGCAGGCCGCTCGTGTCGGCCTCGGCAGTCGGGAACGAAGCTTCGCCCTCCGATTCCTTGGTGGGCGCTACGGTGTCATCTGCCGGCTCCTTAGCTTCGGGGCTCGCCTCGGAACCAATCCAGCTCGGTGGGCCCTCGTCGGCGACGCCATCAGCTGAGGCCTCCAGCTCTTCAGGAGCGATGTCATGGATCCAATCGGGTAACTCGGCGGGAGCCAGTTTCGTGTCCTCATCCGCTTGATCTTCGGTCGGAATATTTCCGGCCTCGAGCGCTTCAAAATCTTGATCTGAAAATGAAACAGGCGCCTCTTCCACCTCGCCGGAGGATTCCTTCCACCCGGCCTCCTGCATCCAGCTCGGAATCTCGCTCCCGGCGACCTCCCCGGTATCCCCGTTTGCGGCAATCTCGCCAGTAACTGGAGCCACACCACTGGGCTCATTATCCGCATCCGAAGTAAGCGACTCCTCAGGCTCTCCTACCGATTCGACATCCGCGAATTTTGGACCGTCCGTGGAGGGTTCCGAATCTTCCGGAGGATCGAACATACTTGCCACGGCTCCTGCGGCCTCGCCCTCAATCGTTTCTTCTGATCCGTCTTCAGAACCGCCGGCCGGAAAGCCAGTCGCGAGCTCGCCTGATGCTGAAAGGTCTGACTTGCTAGTCTCGGCTTCCTGCTCCTGCTCCGAATCGAATAGTTCTGCGTCATCAGAGGCCTCAGACTCCAGCTCCGCCAGGAACCCAGACCCGGGCACACCCTCGGAAGTATCCGCCGCCTGTTCTTCCATCTCCTGCCTGAGTTCTTTTTCGGCTGCGGCCTCAAACGGCGGAGGTTCGCCTGGCTCCAACCAAGAAGGAAGCGGTCCGGTTTGGGTCGTCTTGACCTCTTCTGCCGAATCCTCACTCGGCTTTTGCATCTCCATTCCAAGCGTGGCCGCCCAGCTTGGCTGCCCCGTGGCGGCTGATGGAAGCGCTTCTCCAGGCACCCAATCCAGCTTCTCGAGGCTGACGGCGGAATCCTCCACGCTGTTGGCATCTGCCAACGCCGATTCAACAAAGGCCGCATAAGGGTCTAAGCTGGCCAGGCGGCGATGATAGACGGCCGCTTCTTCCACGCGGTCGTTGGCCTGCAGATTGGCGGCCTGAATCCGATTGGCCTCCGCACAATAGGGCAACTTCTCAAGAATCTGATTCGATATCGCGATCGCGTCGCTTCTCTGGTCGGTCTGCCAGTACATACTGGCCAGCAACACCTGTAGGTCTGGCCGCTCTGCGTCTTCTTGAAGGGCGGATCGCAGCTCAGTTATCGCCTGTGCGAAAAGTTCGCCGTGGGCGTACATCCTCGCCAGAGCCCCCCTTGTGAGCCGGACCTTGTGCGGCTCCAGTCCATCGCGGCGGCTGATCAGCCGCTTCATCTCCTGCTGAATGGCCGGGTTGGAGGGATTGGTCTCAAAAGCTCTCTCCATGTGCCAGATGGCTGCATCCAAGTTGCCTTCGTCCTCGCGAACGATAGCCATGCCCACATGCGATACAAAATCATCCGGGATGGCGGAGAGCACGCGCTGGAAAATGTCGGCCGCGTCACCGTATCGTTTTGCTTCCAGGTAGGCCTTGCCTAAGAGGCGGTAGGTTTCGAGGTGTTTGGAATAGGTCTGGAGGATGTAACGACAGTGCGCGATGGCCTCGTCGAGCCGCTCTCTCTCAATAAGTTCGTCGATCTCCCGTCCGTAGGCGCGCAAAGATAGTTCAGGCACTAGAATCCTCTTCGCCACAGTATGACTCATAAGGTATCAATAGGCAAGATTGAAGCCGCGGGCACAGAGAATTCTCTGCATTTTCCCATCCCGAATTCGTGTAGCCATGGGAGCCGGGGATCATGGGAAGCCAAGAGCGGACACGCCAGGCTGATCATGCAATCTACTTGCCTCATCCAGAGCAAGGAGCTACCGCCAATCCTTCCTAGATAAGGGCTCGGTCAAATCTGCGAATTGTGGATCACGATCGGCCAAATTGCAGAGCGTTGATTTTCAAGACTGAGTGCCGAACGAGTCCTGAATGCTTATCAATATGAATCGGACCTGGGTTAGAGAAGGTGGTTGACGGTCACAAATTTCATGCCTGACGATGTCGAGGCAAGAAATCGCAACGATGGCGACTGCGAGGAGTACCAGCTCCCAGGGCCAACAGCTGATCAACGTAACCGCCGAGCGAAAAAGAGACGACAACGATCGTTCTTCCGACCGCCGCACCCATACTCGAGCCCAATTCTAGGCGCAGCAGTCCGAGCAGTAGGAGCATGATGCCGCCGCTCTGCCCAATCACGTGCAGCGTCCGCTGCGGTGGGAACGCCGCCAATCCGAGCACGATCAGGTAAACGTACGCCGGCTTGGGATCCAGCGCATTGCCGTTAGGATCGCGACTGTAACCGCGATTGAGTTGATCACGAACCAGGCGCGGGATGCCAGCTATGGCTCCGATAGCGAGAGCAGCTCGATCAGGACCGCGAAGAACGGCGCGTAGACGTAGTTCGGAATGCTGGCGAGTTCCGCTCCGTCGGAGAACCGCATCACGGTGGCCGGGTCACGAGGGTTTTTTCCCCTGAAGGAGCGCCTTCGAGCCTCCCCGAAAGACTGCAACATCCCATCTCAATGCTGATTCTGCTCAAAGGGGAAAAGCAGAACCATAGCGAACACTCCCGCGATCGCTACAGCAAGAATCAGTGATTGAACCAAGAGAAGGCTAAGCTTTGGGCTCCTTCCGCGGCCCACAGATCCGGCATCTTCTCACCAGATTCTTCCTCGACGAACCACGTGTGATTCTATGTCGGATGATGTGGGGCCGATAGCGAAAGGCCCGGCGTGTGTGCCAGGCCTAATGCCCCACAGTTCACCCAGACGAAGAGTCGCGCTAGTCCGTGGCCGGCGTCTTTTGTAGCATGATCTCCGGAGCGGGGCGTTTGCTTTGTGCGATGGCCCATATTAGAAGCGCTATTAGCGCGGCTACTGCCAACCAGCCTGCGACTCCAAGCTCTGAATATTGCACAACGATGGGGGCGATGATCACGGCAACCAGATTCACGACCTTGATCAATGGGTTCAAGGCCGGCCCCGCGGTGTCCTTCATCGGATCGCCGACGGTGTCCCCAACTACTGAGGCGAAGTGCCGCTCGGATCCCTTGCCAGTACCCTTGGCCAGATCCGTAGGTTCATCTTCTATGGTTTTCTTGGCGTTGTCCCAGGCACCGCCCGCATTGTTCATGAAGACAGCCAGCAGCTGCCCGGAAATGATGATTCCCGCCAGAAACCCTCCAAGCGCCTCGACCCCTAAAACCAACCCGACAACAATCGGGCTCGTTACGCCCAGGATCGCCAGCGGCAGCAGCTCCTTCTGAGCGGCCGTCGTCGAGATCGCAACCGGCCGCGAATAATCCGGCTCGATCTTGCCCTCCAAGACTCCAAGGGCGAACTGTCTGCGCACCTCCTCAACAATCAGCGAAGCCGCTCGGCTTACGGAGTTGATAGCAAAAGACGAAAACAGCCAGGGCAGCGCGGCCCCGATCAACATTCCGACAAAAACTAGAGGCGAATCGATCCGGATCCCAACTGATCGAATCTGATCCGAAATTGCGATGCCGAGTTCCCCTTGTGCGCGGCTCACATCCACGATGAATGAACCGAACAGCGCCACCGCTGCGATAACGGCAGAGCCGATGGCAACCCCTTTCGTTATGGCCTTGGTAACATTTCCCACCGAATCCAGATCAGCCATGATCTGCTTTGCCTTCAACAGATCGGGATCATCCGTATCCTGCCAGGCCATTTCACCAATTCCATTTGCGTTGTCCGCAATGGGGCCAAAAGAGTCCATGGCCACGTTGTTTCCGGTGAGAGTCAACATTCCGATCCCGGTCATCGCGATCCCATACAGGACAAAAGTCACCGAATCGCCCGAGGGAATTCCGGGGATCGATCCAAAGATCACGATCGAGGCGAAGAGGGTCGTCGCAATGACAAGGATTGCCCAGACGCTGGACTCGTAACCAACCGCTATTCCCGACAGGATAGTTGTTGCCGGCCCAGTTTCGGTGGACTTTCGAATTGCCTTCACCGGGGCGCCGTGGCTGGAAGTGAAATATTCCGTGAGCCGGTCGATGGAAATCGCCAGCAATATCCCAACCGTCGTGGCTAGAAATGGTCTCCACCACCCGCCCGGAACGTCTTGCATATAGAGAAATGCGACGATTCCGAATAACACTACTGAGATCGCGGCCGAGGTCAGGTATCCGGTAAAGATAGCCCGCATCGCGTCGCCACTTTCGCCGGAATCGCTTCGCACCGCGTAGGTCCCCACAATCGAAGACACCACACCAATGCCGCGTACCAGGAGCGGAAAGATGATCCACTCGAAATTTCCGGTAACATGCCAGAGCGCGATCCCGAGGATGAGTCCGGCCACGATCGTGACCTCGTACGATTCGAAAATATCCGATGCCATACCTGCGCAATCGCCAACGTTATCTCCCACCAGGTCGGCAATAACCGCGGGATTGCGCGGGTCGTCCTCTGGAAGGCCCGCCTCCAGCTTGCCAACAAGATCCGCGCCAACATCCGCGGCCTTGGTAAATATTCCGCCGCCCACGCGCATAAACAACGCAACAAGTGTTCCACCAAAGCCAAAACCTAGAAGCACGTCGGGCGAAGCGATGCCAAAGATGATGACGATGACCGTACCCCCGAGCAGGCCCAAACCGTCCGTCAACATGCCGGTGACTGTGCCGGCTCGGTAGGCAATCTTCAACGATTCGCCGAAGGATCGGCGAGCCGCGTCCGCCACCCGTACATTGGCTTGGACCGCCATGCGCATTCCGATCTGACCCACCGAGAGGCTAAACAGCGCGCCCATAATAAACGCAAGGGATCGGCCCAGCCCAATCGTGAGCCGCAAGACATCCTGGCTCATCCCACTGAATCGCTGAGCGGCTTCGGGGGAAGGGGGAACGATGAAAACGGAGAGGAATAGCGCGACCGTCAGAATAGCGATAACAGGCAGGACGCTCCGAAGCTGGCGACGCAAATAGGTGTCTGCACCAATCCGGATCGAGTTCCAGACATCCTGCATCTGGGGGGTGCCTTTGGGCTCACGTAGCACCTGAACCCGCAGAAAAAGTGCGTACAGGAGCCCCAGTATCGCAATGCCCAGTACCGAGTACAGGGCAATTTGCTCAAACAGCCGGAGCTCTTGCATAAATGCAAGTATGCCTTCCATAAAAAAAGGATCTCCTTTGGGGGAAGCTGGGCGATTGTACAAGTTGGCACATTTGATGTCAAGGAAGGGTAACTAGGGCGGCACAAAACCTTAAGGATTCAATGAGAACAAAGATTCGATATTGACTTGCCGGGGCCAGACTGGATATAGTTTCATTTGCGAAAGCGCAAACCCGACCCCGGACCTTCCGAGCAGGAGAATCTCAGCCACGGTAGCGCCGGGTTTTTTTGTCTCACCACTTGATTCAAGTCAAGAATCTCTCCAAGTCCTACGGCAACTTCCAAGCTCTGAGTGAGATCTCATTCCAGGCGAAGCGGGGAGAGATCCTTGGATTCCTGGGGCCGAACGGCGCGGGGAAAACAACGACCATGCGCATACTGACCGGTTATATGCCGCCCACCGCCGGCAGCGCAAAGGTGGCCGGATTCGACGTGGTCGAAGAGTCACTCGAGGTTCGAAAACGCGTGGGCTATTTGCCGGAGACGGTCCCGTTATATCCGGAGCTCTCTGCGAGGGAGTACCTGAGTTTCATGGGTTCCTTGCGGCGAGTCGAGAACCTTGACGATCGCATCGACGAAGTGTTGCATAAAGTGGGATTGGAAGATCGGGCGGAAAGTTATGCGGGCAACCTCTCAAAAGGCCTCAGGCAGCGGCTCGGGCTGGCACAAGCGTTGCTGCACCGACCCGAAGTCCTCATCTTAGATGAGCCGACGATCGGTCTCGACCCGGCTCAGATCATCGGGGTCCGAGACCTCATACGCGAGGTGGGGACGGATCGAACGGTCATGCTTTCCACTCACATCCTGTCCGAGGCCCAGCAGATCTGCGATCGAGTGTTGATCATCCATCAAGGACGTATCCTGGCGGAGGATACGCCGAATAACCTCCAGTCACAGCTGGCAGGAGCCGAGCGGATTCGGGTCCGGACTTCAAGCGATTCCAAATCTCTGGCCAAGCTGCTCGGAAAACTTCCAGATACGGTGGAAATCAAGCTAATCGAGGGGGGGGTCGAAGTTTCCGGGCCGCCGGGCAAGGATATTCGACCGATAATCGCAAGAACGATTGTTGAGGCCGATCTGGATCTGCTTGAACTCAGCGCCTCGTCTGTGAGCCTCGAACGCATTTTCCTGCAGCTAACCGAGGAACAGAACGCCCGCGAGGACTCTGAATAACACATGCGAATCATCTCCATCATCGCCGCCCGCGAGTTTCGCCGATACTACATCTCTCCCATCGCTTACGCTGGTGCGGCCATTATTTTCATCATTTTGGGCGGAGTTTTTGTGATGAATATCGGCTTTGGCCTCCCGACCGGCTCGCTGCGGCCCGATGGCCGGATGGTGCTGCAGCCGCTCGTGATCATATTGATGCTTGTGACGCCTGCTTTCACGATGCGGCTGTTAGCCGAAGAGCAACAGGAAGGCACGCTAGAGCTGCTGCTTACGGCCCCGGTTCGGGACTGGGAGGTTGTTCTCGGAAAATGGCTGGGATCCTTTGGTTTCTTATTGGTGATCCTCGCCGGAACATGGGTATTTCCGATCATCATCAATCGTTTCACCGTCCCGGGAATTGATCAAGGGGCCCTACTATCGGCGTATATCGGACTCGTCGCGCTGGTCGCTGCTCTGCTGGCGATCGGCCTATTCGCCTCCAGCCTGTTCTCGAATCAGCCCGCGGCCTATCTGACCGCGGTCGGCATCACGCTGAGTCTGTGGGTTGTCGGGGGAATGCGCGCGGGCTCGAGTGCGTTCAGTCAGGCTATAGCCTACCTGGGGATTCTAAATCATTATTACGACAATCTGTACCAAGGCGTGATACAGCTTACCGACCTGATATTTTTCGCCAGTCTTACCGCGCTCGCCCTCTTCCTGGCAAGCCAGGTAGTCGAAAGCAGGCGATGGCGTTGACCATTAAGCGGTCGAGGCTCGCCCTGGCGCTCTCCGCCATCGGAATCGCATCGATGGCGGTCGCGGGATTTCTGTCCCTGACCGATCGATCGGGGACTATTTGGATTCCGGTGGCGCTCGGATTAGGGATATTCGCCCTGGTAGCAGGCCTGGTGCTGGATCGCGCTCGCGTGCGTAAGGTACTGGCCGGGAGGCAGGCGAGATACGGCACCAATGCATTGATCTTGAGCGCGGCCTTCATCGGCGTGTTAGTTGTCATCAATGGGGTGGCATTGAGGTACCCGCAGCGTTTGGATCTCACGGAGGATAAAGAAAATTCGCTGAGACCGGAAACTTTGTTGCTGATTTCCGGACTTTCCGAGCCCGTTTCTATCACGGGGTTTTACTCCCCCGACCGTGCGAGCTTCAAAGATCGCATGCGACCCATCCTGGAGCAGTATCGGATCCAAAGTAAGGGTCTGGTGAGTTATGAGTTTGTCAATCCCGATGCCGATCCACTCGCGGCGGACCGTTTCGGATTCAGAGGAGACGCTTGGCTCGGTGTAAGAATGGGGGAGGGGTCGCATGTGATCCAAAACCCAAGCGAGGGCGAAATTACTTCGGCCATTGTGCGATTGAGCAACCCTGAGGAACGCACAGTTTATTTTCTTACCGGACATGGGGAGCTCGAGTTAAATGCTGCAGATGGCGGCGGCCTGGCCCAGTTTGTGCAAGTATTGAAATTAAAGAACTACGGAGTCGAATCGCTCAATCTTCTGGTGGAGGCGGCGATCCCTGCGGATGCGGCGGTTCTGGTTGTCGCGGCGCCGGTAACGGGCCTCGAAAAGGAGGAACTGGATCTTATTGACGAATTCCTCAATGCCGGCGGCGGGCTGGTCGCACTGCTCGAGCCTAGCCCGATAACGGAGTTGGAGGCGGAGCAGGATTCGCTGAATTCTTATCTTCGAGACAACTGGGGAGTTTATGCGAGAGATGACGTCGTCATCGACCCGCAAGCGATCTACGCGGACGTGGGCCTGGCCTTTGCCTACGGAGATCATCCTATCACCGAGCGGATCCGAACCTTCACCACCCAGTTTCCCTACGTGCGAAGTGTTGAGATCAGCCGTGGACCCGATCCAGCACTATCGATTGTTGAATTGGTGATCACGAGCCCGAGCTCGTGGGGAGAGACCGACTTTGGCGACCTTCTGGATGGTAGAACGGCTCAAAGCGAAGACGAAGCGGCTGGGCCACTGGCTCTGGCCGTAGCGCTGGAGGACTTCAGGACTCAAACGCGTATTGTTGTTGTGGGGGATGCGGACTTCGCCTCAAACGCCGGCTTCTCCGCAGGTGCTAACGGAGATCTGATTGTCAACAGCGTGGATTGGGCGGCCAAACTGGACAACCTGATCGATATCACACCCAGGCAGCAAACCCAGCGCCAGGTGGTGCCAGCTACGACCTCCACCATTATCATGCTCAGCGTCCTGGCCCTGCTCATCATTCCAGGCCTGATCCTTACCGCCGGAGGCTGGGTGTGGTGGAGCCGCAGGAGACATAATTGATGGACGCT
>Ga0209980_10002380_pt1 | contig 10234 bp, 8 predicted proteins | sample CR02metaG_FD_183611 | JGI IMG/M metagenome (GOLD analysis project Ga0209980, IMG submission 183611) | Deep subsurface microbial communities from Mariana Trench to uncover new lineages of life (NeLLi) - CR02 metaG (SPAdes) (version 2) | ecosystem: Environmental > Aquatic > Marine > Ocean trench >... | reverse complement strand
CGATCGTCGAAGGCCTCTCGCTGGACGAGGCGTTCCTGGACATCAGTGAGCGGGTTCCCGCACACGGACAGCCCGTGCAGATCGCCCGGCGCATCAAGCAAAGAATCCTGACGGACACCGGGCTGACAGCATCCGTCGGCGTCGGGCCAAACAAACTGGTCGCCAAAATTGCATCGGACCTGGAAAAGCCGGATGGCCTGTGCGAAGTCAGGCCCGGTAATGTGTGCACAGTGCTGGATCCGTTGCCAATCGAAGCGCTTTTCGGGGTCGGCCCCAAGACCGCGGCACGATTGCACCAGGCTGGGGTAAAAAGCTTTCACGATTTGAGAACCGCCGATGACGCAATCCTGGTGCCGGTGTTCGGGCGTTTTGCGCATCGCATGCGCGATCGTGCGGCAGGTATCGACCACCGGCCGGTCGGCGAAGATTCCCAGGACAAGTCGGTGAGCGCCGAAGAAACCTTCGATCGGGATATCGCCGATCGCGAGACACTTCACCACTGTCTCATGGACATGACAGACCGTATCTCGAAAAAAATTCGCCGCAAGGACTGGGTGGCCAGCCAGTTGAATATCAAAGTGCGCTTACCGGATTTCACGACCTTGAGCCGGCAGAAAAGCTTCCATCCGCCGACCAGCGGCTGCCGCGAACTCCAGCTGATCGCCGGTGGGCTGCTCGGCGACTGGCTGGATGCCCACCCGGGTGCGGAACTCCGCCTGCTTGGGGTCGGCGTTTCCGGCCTTTCAGAGGACCGGCAACAGGACCTGTTTCCGGAGGAAAGCGGCGCGAAAAACCGCAAAGTGGATAAGCTCCTTGGCCAGGTAGCAGACCGGTTTGGCGATGCTGCATTGCGGCGAGGGCAGCATAAGATACCCTGATACCCGTCCGCACTTGTGAGCAGGCACGGCAAACGGGCATCATCGGTGGTTCCCTCGCCCGACAGAAGACGCGGAAACGCGCACAAGATATGTATAGCAGTTTTTTTGGACTCAGCGAGAAACCCTTCTCGATCACACCGGACCCGAGGTATCTGTACCTCAGCGAACGGCACGCCGATGCTTTCGCCCACCTGCTATACGGCATTACCGAAAGCGGGGGGTTCATCCAGCTCACCGGCGAAGTTGGCACCGGCAAGACCACGCTGCTCAGGAGCCTGCTCGAGCAGTTGCCCGAGAACGTGGATATCGCGCTGATCGTCAACCCGCGCCTGGGCCCGGGAGATTTTCTGGAAACCATCTGCCAGGAACTGCACGTTTCCCTGGCAAAAAAACACAGCGAAAAAGACCTGGTCGACGCATTGAATCGACACCTGCTGCAAGCCTATGCCGATGGCAGGCGGGTTGTGCTGATGGTGGACGAGGCACAAAACCTTTCCGCAGACGTACTCGAACAAGTGCGGCTGCTGACCAACCTGGAAACCAGCAAGCAGAAACTGCTGCAGATTATCCTGGTCGGCCAGCCCGAACTGAGAAAATTGCTGTCCAGGAACGATCTGCGGCAACTCGCGCAGCGCATTACCAGCCGGTTTCACCTCAAACCGCTGGACCGGGGCGAATCGGCGGCTTATCTGCAACACCGGCTGAAGATCGCCGGCGCTGCCGGCGAGATCTTTTTGTCGTCCGCCAGGCGGGAGATATTCAGGCTGTCCGGCGGTGTGCCGCGGCTGATCAATGTGATCGCGGATCGTGCCCTTCTGGGCGCCTATACCCGTGAACTCACCACAATCAATGGCGCCCTGGTTCGCGAGGCGGCTGCCGAAGTACAAGGTCGCCCGTACCGCCCCGCCTGGCTGAACTGGACCGCCGGCGCACTGATGCTTGGCGCGACGGCCGCGCTGGCGATGGGAGTCGGCCACTTGATCGGGCAACGCAAAGCGCCGACAACCGATATCCAGTCGGCGAGCGTTCTGCCTGCCCGGCCGCCGGACACCCCGGCCAGCGCCACGATCGGTGAGACGCCCGCCATGCAAAAGACGGCGAGTCTCCAGTCGATCTTGCTGGATTACGCTGCGGAAACCGGTACCGACAACGCATTCGAAACGCTGCTAGGCCTGTGGCGCGGCGCGTACCAGCCCGGAGAAACGCCGGCCTGCCAGCAGGCGGCGGAGCAGGGCTTGCGATGCGTATTCCAGCAGGGCAGCTGGGCGCAACTCAGACAGCATAATCGGCCGGTAATACTCACCCTTCTCGATGAGCAGGGACTGAAGCACCACCTGGTTCTGCGCTCGCTGAATGAAGGCATGGCGGAGTTGCGGATCGGCGACCATGCCTTCGATGTCACCATGGAGGCAATCGCAAGATTCTGGTTTGGCGACTATCTCCTCGTGTGGCAGCCGGTTTCCGATGACAATCGCGCACTCTCCCTGGGCATGACCGGCGCCGATGTGCGCTGGTTGCGGGAAAACCTCGATCGAATCAATGGCTACGCCACGGCCATGCATGATTCGGATCTGTTCGACCAGGAACTCCAGGAAAACGTGCGTGAGTTCCAGCGCCGGAACCGCCTGCGTATCGACGGCATAGCCGGAACCCAGACCTTGATCACACTCGCCAGTACCAACAGCCAGCCGGACACACCGGTGCTAATCAGGCGTTAGGCCATGTCGTTCATACTCGATGCACTACAGAAATCGGAAAACCAGCGCCAGCGGCAACTCGGCCCGGGCCTTGCCACCGTGCGCCGGGGAAAGATCCGCCAGGGCGTCCCGGTCTGGGTTCCCGTGCTTGCCATCTTGCTAGGCGTGAACATCGTAATACTGGTTTTTGTCATGTGGCCCGGTGACGAATCAGTACAAGTCGCGGCAACACCGAGGCGAACCGATATCCATTCAGTTGCCGATGATCCTGTGAACCGGGGCATTGCGGCCGCGCAAAAGCGTGGTGAAGTTCGATCCCTTTCGCGGGAAGCATTGGTGGCCACGACCGAGGACAGCGAACCCGCTGTAGTAGAGAACCAAACGCAAAACCGGTCAGGAGCCGGCAGCGTGGCCGTCATGACAGAACAGGAAATGAACGTATTCCTCGGCACGGACGAAGCTGCGGTAAAGGTCGATGCCACCCCTGCCGGCTCGGTAACCGAGTTGCTGGTTGACGAAAACACGGCCGTGGAACTATTGCCGGCGATGCAGGAACTGCAGTTGAGGGGTCTTATCGCGTTACCGGATTTACACCTGGATGTGCATGTTTACAGCGCTACGGATGGCGAGCGTTTCGTGTTTGTCAATATGAAGAAGTATCGTGAGGGAGAGCGCCTTCGCGAAGGTCCGCTGCTCGAATCCATTACCCCGCAAGGAATAATCCTGCGGCACAACGGCCGGCGTTTTATCTTGAACCAGGATTGAGCGCTTGACGAGCCCCGCCACTGACAACCGGCGACCGATTGTCCCTGTACGCTATCTTGACGGGCACAGATTGTCCCGCGCATTGCGCGCCGGCATGCTCAATGTCATCGCCGACCAGGAACGACTGAACCGCATCAATGTTTTCCCCGTGCCCGACGGTGACACCGGGACCAACCTGGCCCTGATGATGCGCACGATGATCGGAGCGCTGACTCGGCAAAGCAATGCCCATGCTGGCAAGACGCTGATTACGGCGGCCGATGCCGCGCTTGACGGCGCCCGTGGAAATTCCGGCGCGATACTTGCCCAGTTTTTGCAGGGTCTTTGCGATTCGGCGGCCGAGTACCCGATGATGAATACCAGGCAGTTCTCCAAGGCCGTCGCCAATGGGGCGGAATACGCTGCACAGGCCTTGCAGGACCCGGTGGACGGCACGATCCTGACCGTGCTCAGGGATTACTCTGACGCCGTCGCAAACTGGTGCGAAAAACAGGCCGGTCCTGATTTTGTCGCTTTGCTTCATCATGGACTGGAACGGGCCAGGCAATCACTGGCGAACACGCCGAAGCAGCTCGAAGTGCTGCGCAAGGCGGGCGTAGTGGACGCGGGCGGCCAGGGCTTTGTCGACCTGTTGCAGGGGATACATGATTTTGTCGCATCGGGTTCGCTGAGACAGCACCCGGATCTGCCTGAGATCGAAGACTACGAACCCGGGCCTGGCGCCGGTGAGGTCGAAGACCTCAAGTATCGATACTGTACGGAATGCATGGTGAACGGAACACAAATCGACCGGCGCAAACTTCGCGAACAGATCTCCGAGCTTGGCAACAGCATGGTAATCGCGGGTACCCATAGCAAAGTCAAAATTCATATTCACGTCAATCATCCGCAGGAAGTATTCGAGTGCGCCGGGAAATTTGGCCGGGTCAGTGCAAGCAAGGCCGATGACATGCACAAACAGCAACTTTCCTCTCACGCACGCGGCAAGGTTGCGGTGATTGCCGACTCGGCCGCCGATATTCCCGACGACCAGTTCGAGAAACTCAATATACACATGGTGCCGGTGCAACTGCATTTCGGAAATCGCACCTACCTCGACAAGGTCAGCATCACTAGCGAGGAATTTCTTGCTTTGCTCGAAAGCCACCCCGAGCATCCACAGACCTCGCAGCCGGCACCGGGAGACTTTCGGCGACAGTTTCAGTTTCTGTGCAGCCACTACGGCGAAGTTATTTCGATCAGCGTGACCGGCGCGGGGAGCGGCACCTACCAGGCTGCGCTGGCAGCGGCCCGCAGGTTGCCGGGCAAGTCGATTACCTGCATCGACAGCCGCAACATATCGATCGGCGAGGGACTGGTTGCCATGTATGCGGCGGAATGCGCGCAGGCGGGCCTTGACGGCGATCGGCTGGTTCGCGCGATAGAGGACATAATTCCGAAAACGCACGCATACGCTTTGCTTGGCGATATCGAATATACGGTCAGGGGCGGCCGGATATCGCGCCGGGTCAAACAAGTGGCCGGCCTGTTGAGAATTTCACCCATCATCACCGCGGCCCGCGACGGCAAAGTAACGCTGGCAGGTTTTTTACCGGGCCGCACCGGCCTGGTCCGGAAATTTCACCGCTTCGCCTGTAGAAAAATGAAACCCGGGAAAATTTACCGCGTCGTGGTCGGTCATGTCGGCTGCCCCGAGCGGGCAAACCGATTGCTCAAATCCCTGCTCAAATCCCGTCCTGATTTACATTCCGTGCATCTTGCCGAAGTCGGCAGTGGAATTGCCTGTCATGGCGGGCCAGGCACGTTGGCCCTTGGCATACAGGAATACGATCTCCAGCCTGGAGACGGTGGTGCAGACCGGCAATCGCCTGCCGATGAACAGAACGGGCTCTAGGCTGCGGCCGGAATCGGCGCATCGATCGGCAAACCGCCGCCACCCGCGTCTTCAGCCCAGTGCCTGTTCCAGATCGCCGAGCAAGTCGTCTATGTTTTCAATGCCGACCGATATCCTCAGCATGTTTTCCGGCGCCAGGGTGCGCGGCCCTTCGATAGAGGCGCGATGTTCGATCAGGGTTTCCACGCCGCCCAGGCTGGTTGCCCGAACCAGCAGCTTCAGTCTCGCGAGGAAAGCCATTGCCTGCGCTGCGTTGTCGCCGGTACAGAAACTCAGCATGGCACCGTACCCGCTCATTTGCGTGCTCGCCAGTTTGTGCCCGGGATGGCTCGCCAGACCCGGGTAATAAACCTGGGAAACCTGGTCATTGGCCAGCAGGAACTCTGCCATGCGGGCAGCGTTTTCTGACTGGGCGCGCACTCTCAGGGGCAGCGTCGCCAGGCTGCGCATCAAAAGCCAACAATCGAATGCCGATGGAACCGCGCCACCTTTGACCTGGAAATTTCGCACCCATGAAATATTTTCGTCCTCGGCCATCGAGATCACGACCCCGCCGGTCAGATCGCTGTGACCACCCAGGTACTTGGTCGCGCTATGAATCACCAGGTCGGAGCCCAACGCCAGCGGATTTTGCAGTACCGGAGTAGCAAAAGTGTTATCGCACGCCAGCAGCAAATTGTGGTCGCGTGCAAGTTCCGCCAGGCCGGCGATATCGCACAGCCGCAACAGTGGATTGGTAGGTGTTTCAACCCACAACAGCCGGCTGTTCGGGCCAATCGAATTTTTTACCTCCGCCAGATCCGTCGTATCGACCTGACGTACGGTCACGCCCCAACGGCCGACGATATCGTCGAGTTGTTGCAAAGTCCCATGATACGAATCGCGGCAGGCGAGAATCTCGTCGCCGCTTTTCAACAACGAAAACACGGCCAAGGTAGCGGCAGAACCCGAAGAGAAAGCTACCGCCGCCGTGCCCCCTTCCAGGCTGGCAAGCTTTTCTTCGAGGCGCTCGCGATTGGGGTTGGCGGCTCGAGCGTAGCTATAGCCGCTGGGGTAACTGCCATCCGTCTCACGCAGGAAAGTGGTGGAAAAAGTAATCCCCGGAGCGATGGCGCCGCTGCCCGGGTCGGGCCGTTGTCCCGCATGCACTGCCCGGGTCTCGAGACGATACTTTTTCATTGTGGTTCCCCTCGTTGGCCCGGCTCTTCCTCAATCAATTCCGAGCCCTGGTTTGCCGGGCTGTTTACCTTGCGATCGACCGGCCAGGCAACCATCTCGCCGGCTGGTGACGGCAACAGCATCGACCCGAGTTGGCCGGCATCCAGAGGCACGCCCGATAACCAGTCCGTTTGCCGATCCTTGCTCAGGATCACCGGCATCCGATGATGTATGGGCGCAACCAGTTCATTTGCCGTCGTAGTGATAATGGCACAGGACTCCAGGAGCTCGCCTCCTTTGTCCCAACTCTCCCACAGGCCGGCAAATGCCATGGGCCGCTGATCCTGCATGCAAATATAGTGCGGCTGTTTTACAGTGCCGGTTTTTTGCCACTCGTAAAAGCCATTCGCGAGCACCAGGCAACGCCTGCTCTTGAGCGCGTTTCTGAACGACGGTTTTTCAGCGACAGTCTCCGCCCGCGCGTTGATCATCCGGTTGCCGATCGATTTCTCCTTCGCCCAGAAAGGGACCAGCCCCCAATGCAGCAGCGCCAGTTCCTTGCCGCCATCACACCGCCTGATTACAGGGACATCCTGGGTCGGCGCAATGTTGTAGCGCGGCTGCAGATCGAGCTCGCAATCGACGGCAAAATATTGTCGTACTGCTTCGGCCGGTGAGTAGAAAGCATACCGCCCGCACATTTTTTTATTCCCGAATTCCCCGGCCGGTTTTCATCAGGTAAAGACTCAAAGAAAAGAGCAGTACGATAAAACCGCCGATAATCATGTATGCCCAGGCAATCGGAATATCGGACACGCCAAGGATGCCGTAGCGAAAGGCGTTGACCATATAGAGAATCGGGTTGGCCTTGGACACCTGTTGCCAGAAATCCGGCAACAGGCTGATGCTGTAAAAGACGCCGCCAAGATAGGTTAACGGCGCAAGCACAAAAGTGGGGATAATCGCAATGTCGTCAAAATCCCTGGCAAAAACGGCGTTGATAAATCCGGCCAGCGAAAAAACGATCGAAGTCAGAAAAACGACGCTGATCGTTATCCAGACATGCTGAACATCCAGTTTGGTAAAAAACAATGCGATTATCGTTACCGCGACGCCGACCAGCAGCCCACGCATCAATCCGCCCGCCACATGGCCAATAATGATGAAAGAGTTGGGCAGCGGAGAAACCAGCATCTCTTCGATATGCTTGCCGAATTTCGCCCCGAAAAAGGATGAAACCACGTTGCCGTAGGAATTCGTAATGACCGACATCATGATCAGGCCCGGGGCGATGAACTGCATGTAGTCAAAGCCGTCCATTTGCCCGATACGCTTGCCGATCAGGTTGCCGAAAATAATGAAATACAAAGTCATGGTGATCGATGGCGGCAACAGGGTCTGCATCCAGATCCGCATGATCCGCTTGTATTCCCGATAGACTATGGTCTGCAAACCAATCAGGTCGGCCTTCAATCTCATGGGACAGCTCTCGGGCCGGCGCCGGCGCCTTTGTGGTTGTTCTTGCTCTCGACCAGCCTCATAAACAATTCCTCGAGCCGGTTGGACTTGTTTCTCATACTGGTGGCCGTCAGCCCCAGCGCCGATAATTGCTCGAAAACCTGGTTCAGATTTTGATCCGGCCCGATTTCGATTTCGAGCGAATGTTCGTCCACTTGCCGCACCACGAAACCATCGATCGTCGGCGCCTCGTCGATTTCTGCGGACAGGTTGAAAATAAAAGTTTCGAGCTGAAGCTTGCGCAAAACCCGGCTCATGCGGTCATTGACGACGATCTTCCCGTCATCGATGATCGCAACATTCCGGCACAGGCTTTCCGCTTCTTCCAGGTAATGGGTGGTCAGGATGATGGTCGTGCCCTGTTCGTTGATCCGGCGGATGAAATCCCACATGGACCGGCGAATCTCAATGTCGACTCCCGCTGTAGGCTCATCCAGAATCAGCAGGCGGGGCTCATGCACCAGCGCCCGTGCAATCATCAGGCGCCGCTTCATGCCACCGGACAAGGTTCGTGATAATTCCTGCCTTTTGTCCCAAAGTTGCAGCTGGCGCAGGTATTTTTCCGCCCGCTTCCGCGCCAGGGACCGAGGAATCCCATAATACCCGGCCTGGTTCAGAACGACATTGCTGACTTTTTCGAACTGGTTGAAATTGATTTCCTGGGGCACCACGCCGATGCATGCTTTTGCCCCATCCAGATCCTGGTCGATATCGTAATCGAAAACGCTGACCTTCCCGGCGGTCTTGTTGACCAGCGACGTCACGATACCGATCATCGTGGTCTTGCCGGCGCCATTTGGCCCGAGCAGCGCGAAAAAATCACCTTCCTCGACCTCCAGGTCTATACCTTTCAGGGCCTGCACGCCGTTGGCATAGGTTTTTTGCAGGCCGGATATGGAAAGTGCTTTCATACAACTACCAGCTTTGCCCGGGTTGAGTCGGGGTTCAAAATCAGGAAAGGGGAATTCTACCAAAGCATGAGCAACGGATACGACACCCGGATGAATCGGCAAGCGTACGCAAGGTCGATCGCATGGTTGTGCCATCGGGATGCGGATTTCCAAGAAGTCGTCGATCGCCACGGTCTGCCGCCGATGTGGCGACGAAAGCCGGGCTTTGTCACGCTGATCCACACCATCCTGGAACAACAGGTGTCGCTGGCGAGCGCGCAAGCGGTCTTGAACAAGCTCAGGAAAATCTGCACTCCGCTCAACCCCGAGACCATGCTCGGGCTATCGAGCGCGCAACTGGCTTCGGCCGGGTTCAGCCGGCAAAAAATGCGTTATTGCCGAGCGCTCGCGGAGGCCATATCCAGCGGTGAGTTGTATCTGGCAAAGCTTCACAAGCTAGATGATGATGCGTTCCGCAAGGAAATTACCGCTTACCCCGGTATCGGGCCGTGGACCGCGAATGTATACCTGCTGATGGCGCTGGGCAGACCCGATATCTGGCCGAGCGGAGATCTCGCGCTACAGGCCGCCGCGCAATCGCTGAAAAACCTGCAAACGAGGCCGTCGCCGGAAAAACTGGACCGGATCGGCGAGAAATGGCGGCCCTATCGATCCTCGGCGGCGCGCATACTGTGGCATCACTACCAAAAGAACTGAGCTTATGATTCTGCAACGGATTTGGCCTTTCCTCCTAATTCTGGCCCTTGGCATGGTGCAGTTGGCCGTGTACTACCCGCAATTGCCGGAGACGATGTCCGTTCACTTCAACAAAGACGGGCTGGCCAACGGGTGGTCGAGCCGGGAAGTTTATTTCTCCATACAGATCGGGCTGCTGGTCGTGCTGACAGGAATCGCGGCGTTTGCGCCGCTGTGGAGCCTCAGGCCGGGCATGAAGTTTCGCTTGCCAAACCGCGAGTACTGGCTGGCCGAGGAAAGAAAAGAGGCAACGATGGCCTGGATAGAAAACAGTTATCGTAAATTGTTTCTGCTGTCGATGATCCTGATGTTGCTGGTCAGCGAGCAGGTGTTGAGGGCGAATCTCAGCCAGCCAGTGCGCCTGGACTCGACGCTGTTTCTGATTGCGCTAGGCATATATTTTCTGATCATCGCCGCGTGGCTGATCCGGCTGTTTCGAAGATTTCGCAGGCCGTGACCGGCAACGGCCGGTATCAGAACCTATAAGTCACATGCAAATAGCAAGGCTCAGCGTCTGATGCCGCTGCTGTTTCATGCATTGCATGTCTCTCCGCATCGTGAAATGGGACCGAGTCAAACTCCGCACTCACGCTGAGCAATTCTTCTCCAATCAAACCCTCACCTTCCGGAACGATACAACCGATCACCGCCTGTCCGTATACCAATGCCGTAGCGATA
>Ga0209980_10002379_pt1 | contig 10235 bp, 10 predicted proteins | sample CR02metaG_FD_183611 | JGI IMG/M metagenome (GOLD analysis project Ga0209980, IMG submission 183611) | Deep subsurface microbial communities from Mariana Trench to uncover new lineages of life (NeLLi) - CR02 metaG (SPAdes) (version 2) | ecosystem: Environmental > Aquatic > Marine > Ocean trench... | reverse complement strand
GAAAAAGATTTTTAATCAGGTAAATCTTGGCAATGCATATATCAGTGCCAGCGGGATGGTCAGTATTGCAAGCGCGTTGCCAAATAACACCATGGACGCTACACGACCAGGTTCCTGATCAAAGTGCTCGGCGAACATATAATTCATCACGGCGGGAGGTAATATTGCGAACAGGAATAAGACACCTTCCTGTGTTTTAGACAAATCCAGCCAGGGTGCCAGGATGAAATAAATTGTAACACCACTTAGAGGTGCCATGATCCCAGCTAACAGACCAATGCGCCATTCAGAAAACTCTGTGTCAATCAGTCGAACTCCCAATGCAAACAGCATGAGAGGGACGCAGATATTACCTAGCATCCTGACTGGCTGCAGAATTATTTCATGTACCCCGACATCAAAATAACTTAGTGATAATGCAAGGAACGTTGCCAGCAGCATGGGTGATAAGAAAACCTTTAAGATATGGGCATGTTTACCCAGTAGGTAACTCCCGATCGTTACATGAAAAAAATTACAGACGATGAACATGACCACAGCAAAAGGCAGCGCTTCTTCACCAAAAGCCAGTATCATTAATGGCAGTCCCAGGTTTCCGGCGTTACCAAACATGACAGGCGGTGATAAAGTTTTGAAATCAATATCTAGCACTTTCGCCAGAGGCCATGAGATCAGGCCGGATAGCAAAATAATTAATGTAATCCCCAGACTTAATTGACCAAATAAATTAGCTTCTCCGGCCTTATCCGTTAATACGGAAAATAATAATGCTGGGATAAATACATCCATATTGATCCGGTTTGGCAATGCCATGTCTGGTCTGAAAAAATATCCATAGAGAATACCAATACCAACAATCGATAATATAGGGAATGTTATTTCAAAAATTCTAAACGCGAGCATAAGTTGTTTTGCAAACCTGAGATAAGATATAGCAGACTCAGAAATTATAAGTTAAAAACATCTCCAGATAATCATCACGACTGAAGGCAAAAGCTGGATCAGAAGGTGACTGGTCAAACAGGAATTTGGCATCCATTTTCAGAAGCCAGTTATCACTAATTCGCCTTTGTTTTTTAATGTATCTTGTAGAATATTTAAGCTTACGGAGGCAGTATGCCAGTGTGGGGGAGAAAAAAGCGGCAAGTAAACATAGTTTTATAATTCTTTTCATACATAAGCTCTCCATGTATTTGTATTTATCTCGTCTTATTCTTATATGCTGAAACTGAGCGTGACCGCGGGATTATACCGACAAATCCTGAGTAGGGAAGTCCAATACATTCAAATTATCTTCAGTAAGAATCAGTGCTTGCTTCAATACATAAAATATTACTGGCTTGTTTCCCGAGAGTAGCTTTTCTGGACTATTTTACTAAGACTCTATTGAGCAGACGAGGTTTCGTGGTCAAATTTATGATGGTGTTCACATTGATTTATGGTGTTTCGATGAAACTTTAAATTTATACTTGGTATCATAACTAGGACTCCGTTACTAATATATTGAAGGAGTACTGGTGAAATCGAGAAAAGGGACCTGCATTCTCGCAATGCAAAAACTATGTATACACTGGAATACATTAATCCGATTAATTTTGGATTAAACAATTAGGGAATAAAGAACCAGAAAGATGAATTTGAAAACAGGAGGTACTAGACATGCGTAAAATAATGTTTGTTTTGATAGGCTTGTGCCTGATATCCACAGGCCCCGTCGTTTCTGCTGAAGAAGTTACCACGGCCGTTGTTAAAGCAGGTATCAAGGGTGCTTTTAATGAATTTGAAAAACAAATGATTAAAAAATATTTTAGCGATAACAAGTACATACGCTATGTCGACGACGACGATGGATCGTATTCGCACAATCACAAAGGAAAACCAAAGAATAAAGGGAAAAATAAAGGCTTACCTCCCGGCATTGCAAAAAATCTACAACGGGGGAAACCCCTGCCTCCAGGTATAGCTAAAAGGAACTTGCCTCCTGGTCTTGATTCATCTTTACCTGAAAGTCATCATGGATATGAACGTATAATCGTCGGTAACGATGTGGTTCTTGTTGAGATAGATACCGGGGAAATAGCAGACATCATTACAGATGCTGTTTTGGGTATTTAGCGTTGGTCTCGGCAATGTGTAGGCAATCAGGTGGAATAAATTAGGATAGTGTACGGAATATTGGGACTAAAAAGAATGAGACAAGATGTTAACGCTATGTTGCTACGGTTTGTGTGTATGTTGTGTTTTGCAGGGTATCTCACATCGGCACAAGCTGAGGATGATACTTATGAAGAAGATACCATACTCAAAGAAGCCGATGCCTTTTTTGGTGGAGGTGCAGAAGGGCTTGCTGATGTTATAGAAAAAATCTTTAAGGATATGGGAAGGCCGAATGCCTATATCAAAGGACAGGAGGTAAGTGGCGCAATCGTGATTGGTGCGAGATATGGTGATGGTACGCTGGTTCGTAAAGCCGGAGGATCGACCAAGGTTCACTGGACAGGGCCTACCATTGGTTTCGATGCCGGTGGTAATATATCCAAGGTCTTCGTGCTTATATATAATTTGCCAAATATAGAGGCCATATTTCAGAGATTTCCCGCTATCGATGGTAGTTTTTATTTCATAGGAGGCGTTGGGGCAAACTACCATCAGGTGGACGATCTGGTTTTGGCACCAATGAGATTTGGCGCTGGTTTTCGTGCCGGTGTGAACATAGGATATATGCATTATCGTAAGGAAAAATCATGGAATCCATTCTGATAGACTGTACATTGAGAAAATAAAAAGATTAAAATCGTTGCAGAAGGATGGTGAAAAAATTCGTCGCCATCGTGCTCTGAGATAGATCTCTAATATAAGCCCCCCAGTTTAAATATTTTTGAATACTGCAGATTGATGCAATATGAATTAATATAGGCAGCCAAGGTTTCTGGAACGAAGAACTGAAATAATAAAAATGGTCAATGATCGAAGTAGTTATCGTTTAACATTGTGAAATCTTGCAGCTGCCACCGAGAAAGCAAACAATAATGAAAATAATACTCGCACCTGATTCCTTCAAGGGCAATCTAACATCCTTACAAGTTGCCTCAGCCCTTGAAAAAGGCATCAAGAGAGTGGTTCCAAATGCAAATTGTGTCAAAGTACCCATGGCTGACGGAGGTGAGGGTACAGTACAGTCACTGGTGGATGCGGTCGGAGGCAAGTTCATCCGCAAACGAGTAAAAGGCCCGGCAGGTAAGCTCGTCTCCGCACGTTACGGCATGTTATCGGACGGTAAAACTGCTGTGATTGAAATGGCAGAGGCTTCAGGCTTACCGGAAGTCGAAGGCACCAAGGATAAAAATCCTATGAAAACAACCACATATGGAACTGGCCAATTAATGATGGATGCGATTAATAAAGGCGCAAACCACATCATTCTTGGTTTGGGTGGATCTGCGACGATAGATGGTGGAGTCGGCATGGCACAGGCGCTAGGGGTTAGATTCCTGGATAAAAGAGGGTGTGAAATACAAGAATTAGGTGCTGGCGGTATGTTGAATAAAATAGCCAGTATTGATATGAGTGGAATGGATCCAAAAGTAAAGAGAACCAAAGTTACCGCGGCCAGTGATGTAGAAAACCCACTCTGTGGTAAAAAAGGTGCTGCACATGTTTTTGGGCCACAAAAAGGGGCAACGCCAGCCATGGTGACAAAGCTGGATGCAAACCTGAAATATTTTGCCAGTATTATCAAAAGAGATTTGCACAAGGATGTCATGAAATTAAAAGGCGCAGGGGCGGCAGGAGGTTTAGGCGCAGGTTTGGTAGCATTTACGGGCGCAAAACTCAAGAGTGGCGTTGATATTGTTGTAGAAGCGACTGGGCTAACAAAGCATATTAAAGGCGCAGACCTTGTCATTACGGGTGAGGGGCGAATTGATTTCCAAACAGCTTTTGGTAAGACACCCTCAGGTGTCGCCAAGGCTGCAAGACAACAGAAAATACAAACCATTGCGATAGGTGGTGGCATTACAGATGATGCGCGCGGTGTGTTTGATCATGGAATAGACGGATTGGCCAGTGCATGTGCAAGAGATATGTCTCTGCAAGAAGCAATGAGTAATTCGAAAGCCCATCTGGCAAATGCGGCCGAACGTGTGATACGGTTGGTTTTAATCGGTAAGAAATTAGCGAAAAAGCCCAGGAAAATCAGAAAGAAAACCAGAAGGAAATAAATAGAAATATTCACTTATATGACTGGCGCCGGTCTATTTTCCTGGCGAAGATAGGCCTGTGTTGCAAATTGTTAAAATAATTCGATGAAGATTTCCAGATTTGCATCTCGATTTGATATCAATTCCGGCATCGTCCAATTAATGGACGATTTGGGTAACGCCCTATCGGAGAATAAGGATATGTTGATGATGGGGGGAGGCAATCCAAGTCATATTCCTGAAGTACAGCAATTTTTCCACGATAAAATGCAGCGTGTTCTGGATCGACCTGCTGAATTCGCACACATGATTGGCGATTACGACCCGCCACAGGGTAACAAATCATTCCTTGAGGCCATTGCGAAATTACTAAACACCGAAAATGGCTGGGACATAAGTTCAAAAAATGTTGCATTGACAGCAGGGAGTCAGGCCGGTTTTTTTTTACTGTTTAATATTTTTGGTGGTGAATGCATTGATGGGATCAAAAGACAAATATTGTTGCCTATGGCACCAGAATATATAGGCTATAGTGATGTCGGATTGTCTAATGATCTGTTTATTGCCAGGAAACCCGATATAGAAATATTTGATGATCATACTTTCAAATATCATGTTAATTTTAGTGAATTAAATATCGGCGATAATATTGGCGCTATCTGCGTTTCACGACCTACCAATCCTACAGGGAATGTGTTGACCGATTCCGAAGTTGAACATTTATCTCAATTAGCTGATCAAAATGGCATTCCATTCATCATTGATAACGCGTACGGCATGCCATTTCCCAATATTGTTTTTTTAGATGTGACATCCATCTGGAACGATAACACGATACTTTGTATGAGCCTCTCCAAGATAGGTTTACCAGGAACACGTACGGGCATTGTTATCGCGAATGAAGAGATAATCAGTATTATTACAAGAATGAATGCTGTTCTTAACTTATCCATTGGAAGTGTTGGACCAACAATCGCATATGATCTTGTGAGCAGCGGAGAAATCACACGGTTAAGTAAAACAATTATCAAACCTTATTATCAAAATAAATCAAAACTGGCACTCAAATTATTTCATCATGAATTAGCTGGGGTGGATTATTATATCCATAAGTCTGAGGGTGCTATATTTTTGTGGTTGTGGTTTCCAGATCTGCCTATCACCTGTGAAGTCCTATATCAACGCCTCAAAAAAAGAGGTGTCCTGATAATATCGGGACATCATTTTTTCCCTGGGCTGGAGAGTGATTGGCAACACAAAAATGAATGTATCCGGGTTACTTATTCAATGGATGAAAATGTCATTGAGCAGGGTGTCAAGATAATTGCCGAAGAAGTAAAAAAAGCGTTCGGCAAAAGCACATAGCTACGAAGGCCTATTAAAGACAGATAGTAAATCATGTTCGGTCTTGTTACTAGTAGCGTCAATCAATAATCAAATAATTTCATGCCTAATGAGAATAATTTCTCGGCAACCGGTTTTTTCCTTACCTGGGTTATTTCATAGACATCTGCATCGGTTGCTGCAGTGTATAGATAATCATCACTCGTGATTAGTTCATCAACAAGTTGTAAGTCCAGTGCTCTTTTTCCGTACCAATGTTCGCCAGTCGCTATCTTATCGACATCTATCTGATCCCGATTATCTTTAATGAATTCCTTGAATAACTCGTGAGTATCTTCGAGTTCCTCCTGAAATTTTGCCCGATCCTTGTCATTATTTTCTCCAAACAGTGTTAACGTCCGTTTATATTCTCCTGCTGAAAATTGTTCATAATCAATATCATATTTTTTCATCAAGCGATGAAAATTAGGCAATTGAGCGAGAACACCCACTGAGCCGATAATGGCAAATGGGGCGGCAATAATTTTATTTGCTACACAGGCCATCATATATCCCCCACTTGCGGCAACTTTGTCTACGGCAACAGTGAGGAATATTCCTTTATCACGTATTCTTTTTAGTTGTGAGGCTGCCAGGCCATAGCCATGAACAGTGCCTCCAGCACTTTCCAATACCAGTACAACTTCATCAGAAAGTTTGGCCACAGTGAGTATTGATGTTATTTCCTCCCTTAAAGACTCAACTTCACTTGCTTTGATGTCACCCTTGAATTTAAGTACAAAAATATTCTTCTTATCATCATTTTTAGCTAGGTGTTTTTCCTTTTTTTTGTGTTCTGTTTTGAGTTTTTTGATTGCTTTCTTCAGCTCTTTTTTTGTTAATACCTGTGACTTCAACACCAGACTCATTTCCTCAAATTTCTGATTTAAATTTCTAACTTCAATATGTCCTTCATGAGCAGATATGGTGCGTAACACGATAATTATTATCGCAATAATTCCTAAAACAAGAATGGCGACAACTGATATAAGTTTTGAAAAAAACAACAGGTATTCTATAAAATATTCCATTGATAAATATCACTATGTAATGAATGAGAGGTGAGAGTGTAATTTTATTCTTCAGATTGCTCAATCCAGTCGATTCCTGCAATCAGCTCATCAACCGTCTGGAACCTCTCATCAGGGTCTTTGGCCAGCATTCCTTCGATAAGAGGCTGATATTTACTCAGGTTAGCAGGTAATGCAGGTATGGGGTCACTGATATGTGACTGGATTAATTTTGTGATGCTATTTGCTGTGAAGAGCTTTTTAGCCGTCAGCATCTGATAAAAAAGAACACCCGGGCTATAGATATCACTCCGTCGATCAATCTTCTTTCCTGTGCATTGTTCCGGGCTCATATAATAGGGCGTGCCAACGACCATATTATTCATAGTTATATCCTTCATTTTATCAGAGATGATTTTTGCCGCACCGAAATCAGTGATTGTCAACGTACCATCGTTATGGAATAAAATATTCCCGGGTTTTAAGTCTCTATGGATGATATTGAGTTTATGGATCGCACCAAGCCCAAGTGCTATTTGTCTCAAATATGACATGGCAGTCTCGGTTGATATGCCCTCTGAAATACGTTTTGACAGATCACCCTGTGGCAAATATTCGAGGGCGATATATGCGAATTCTGAAGCGAATGCTCTCTCATAAATACGAATAATGTGAGGATGGTTCATAGCAGAAATGAGATCATATTCCTGAATAAAGCGTTTTAACCCGCTAGAATCCTCCAGTCCTTTGGTAAATAGGACCTTCAAAACAACATCCAGATCATACTCCAGTCTTTTGGCCAATAGTACTGTCGACATTCCGCCTTTCGCAATCTCTTTTCGAATGCTGTAACCGGGTATAATTATATGGGGATCATTATCATCAGCAATATCTACAAAATCAGGTGCCAGAGTTTCTTCTGTTAGCATATTTTCTAAGTCAGCCATTGCCGGCGAGGCACGCCCTGCCATGAACGATGTGCACCCGTCAAGCGGGTATTGAAAAGAACCATTCCTTGTAGAATGATTTGCGGTGCATTGACAAGCTAACTGGCCCCGGCAATATCAGCTAGACGGACTACTAGTTATCGTCGCTTTGTGAAATTAATTGGTCCATTTCTTTTTTCCTTTGTTCAACCACAGTCGTAAAGGCAAGGGCGACGCGAGGGACATTTTCGAAATAGTCTGTTAAATCTTTATATTGTGCCTGTAATAGATGGGTTGTTTCCAAAGTTCGTACACAAGCCGTTCGTACGCCACCAGTAAAATATCCCATCTCGCCGATCGGCTCACCTGGACCCACTTTAGCAATTGAAGTTTCATTACCAGCATTATCGAGATGAAAAACTTCGACAAGACCTGTTGCAATCACAAACAGGGAAGAGTCTTCTTCACCTTGCATAATGAAAGTCTCGTTGGGGGGGTAGCTAACTTCCGTAAAAAACTTGCTCAGTGCTGCCAGATCCATAGATGATAAGGTCGCAAAGATAGGACAAGCTGCAAGTCTGGCGATACGCTGCTGCCTGATACTATTGTCAAGCTCCTCCTGCGTCAGTATGCCTTCCTCGACAAGTAATTCACCAATACGCTTGTTCTCGTCGGTGCCCGTAAACAAGGAGTGAAATTGCTTTTCCACAACGTTATTTATTGTACCGTCAGATACCAGCAGGTATTCACCAAGCCTATGCTCACCAGTGTCGCTCAGTTTATCTATAGTCAAGGTATTTCTCCTTCAAAGTATTTCTCTCCCTTGTGATTTCTATCTTTGAAATCAATTTCTTACAGCCTAAAGTTTAGGTGAATCTTATTGGTCAATCAATGTTTTCGACAGCAATTTTCCCAAAGTGGGGCATTATCGGCTGGAGGTATACTTTTCCATGTATTGATCTGCAAGTTTGTGTGCATCTGTCAGTTGTTCTGGCGTGAGTTCTGATATAACAGCAGCTAAATCATTGTTTTTATCCTCAACTCCCTGTGAAAGGGCCATTTTTAGCCAGGCAAAGGCCTTGATGAGGTTCTGTTTGACGCCATGACCGGCAATGTACATTTGACCTATTTTATATTGAGCAAGGCCAAATCCATTTTTTGCCGACTTTCCATACCAACTGAGCGCCTTGCGGTAATCTTGTCTGAGACCGAGTCCTCGGTCGTACATCAAGCCGATTTTATATTGGGCATCCGGGCGCCCGTAAGAGGCTGCCTTGCGAAACCATTTCAGGGCCTCTTTCAAGTCCATGGGTACGCCATGGCCTGCCGCATACATTGATCCAAGCGCATACATCGCTCGGTGGTCACCATTTTCTGCCAGCGGGAGAAACTCTTTAGCCGCCGTTTCATAATCGCCCCTTTTGTAGGCATCCCCAGCAGTTATAAAATCTGCTGTCACCGGGAAGCTGGTACAAATCAAGATGATGACTAAGGCAATTTTTTTCATACCTTAGTAAGCATACCGAAAAATAATCATTCCGGCATCCTGACATGATGCTAAATGACCATTTATATGCTCTTCACGTTTCTAACAATATAACGGTACGTCAGCGTTTCCTTTCCCTTTGGCGGAAGTATGATGTTAAATTCCAATTGTTGATGATGTTTCCTTGTAAAGGGGTGTGAATTACTGATGATGTCCCACTCACCACTCATCGGTTCAATGATATTGATGGTCGCCTCTTTGTCCTTGAAATTTTCAATAATTAATTGCATGGTTTCAATCTCGTCATGCAGGATGATTCTATTTTTACGATTCCGTTTGATATTTTTCTTCTCGTGGTGTGTCTTTCGTTGTGTCACGACAATGTCCCGGCTATCGCCCACGTAGAGTTTCATCTTCTGGTTGATAGGTGTATATGCCGGCTTGTCTTCACCCAGAAAGATACTGCTTCCCCGACCATCATTCTGATAAATACGCATCTTGCCACCCCATAGGGCGTGTTTTCCAAGATGATTGGTTTTGTTGTTCTCCAGTTCGTAATGCACAGGGATCCCCACGTTGGTGTCTTGCTTGTTCGGTTCCCAGGGATGTTTCCCTGCATCAAAAGTAAAACTCTTGCTGATGCTTACCTGCTTAGCCTGATAAAAAAGCATGCGTTTGCTCTCACCGTCATTAATTGACTTCATGAATCCCTGTCCATAATCCAGCTGAAACATGGCCGGGCCTAGAGATTCCCCTGAGAAATTCCTCAGGACCATATATGAGGAGATATCCAGTTTGCTTTCATCCTTATCTGTAATTGCTTCATAGGTCACCAGGCGGTCGATATTTGCCAACAGATAACTGACCCTGATTTTCTCCTGTTGTGCCTTGGGACTGTAAATATCCCAAACCAGTGACTGTGAATTGGGTGGATAGCTGACATTGATCAGCCTGGTCTTATCAGGATGTCCAATTATTTTCAATCGAATGGAATCCGCATCAACGTGTACGCCTTTCCATGAAAAATCAACTTTATTCACTCCCTTGTGCAGGTTCAGGATGCGTTCCTCCTCAACCAATGTTGCCTGTGGGTTATCCAGTCGAACCGTGGTGTTATCACGATCAGGCAGGGTGACCAGTTTGATGCGCGCATGGGCCGCGTTGATAAAGATAAGGTTTGTAGAAAGTAGGGTAAAGATTAATATAAAAAGTGTTTTTTGATATGTCATCT
>Ga0209980_10002378_pt1 | contig 10235 bp, 6 predicted proteins | sample CR02metaG_FD_183611 | JGI IMG/M metagenome (GOLD analysis project Ga0209980, IMG submission 183611) | Deep subsurface microbial communities from Mariana Trench to uncover new lineages of life (NeLLi) - CR02 metaG (SPAdes) (version 2) | ecosystem: Environmental > Aquatic > Marine > Ocean trench >... | reverse complement strand
GTTGAGGCTCCTGGGTCAGCCGTGGCAGCGCGCCTCGCTTGCCGGCGTCCTCCTCGGCCAGGTCGGCGAGTTCTCCTTCGTCCTCGCCGCGATCGCGCTCACCACCGGCCTCATCGAGGAGTCCGAGAGCCGCCTCGTCGTCGCCATCGTCGCCCTTTCCCTGATCATCAGCCCGCTATGGTACGAGACCGCGCGCCGGCTCAAGCGCCTGATCGCGCCGGGCATCGGCTCGATCCAGGAAATCCTGCGGCTGCTTTACGGCAAGGAGGCGGCGTTCGTCGTCACCGGCTCCCACCAGGCGCTAGAGCGAGCCCGGATCTTCACCGCCGCCCTCGGCCAACGGCTCGAGAAACGCCGCGCGCGCACGCACGAAGCCAACCCCGGCGGAGGCCCCGAGGATAAGGCCAGGGACAAGGGCGCCAAGGCTCGCAACCGCCTCGAAGCCGCCGACAAGCGTATTGGCGCGCGCAAGCGCAAGGCAAAGAAAGGACACAATTAAGGGGACACCATACTTAATTCCCCGTCTCGGTAATTTGGACCTATGGAATTAAGTATGGTGTCCCCTTAATTGCATCGCGCGCCGACGCCGCCGCCTTGCCGTGGCGCCGCTTCCCGCTTTATGGTGCGCCGGCAAACCTGAGCGAACCGGGAACTAGGAGAGGACGATGAAACTTGCGAGTTACGTTGGCGGCGGCTGGGTCGAGGGCGGCGGTCGGGGTGTGGCGCTGACCGATCCGGTGCTGGGCGATGAGCTGGCGCGGGCATCGAGCGAGGGCATCGACATCGGCGCCGCCATGGACTATGCGCGCAAGACCGGAGGGCCGGCGCTGCGCCGATTGAGCTTCGCCCAGCGCGCCGGGCTGCTCAAGGAAATCGCCGACACCCTTGGCGCCAACCGCGACGGCTATTTCGAGACCGCGCTGGCCAATTCCGGCAACACCAAGACCGACTCCGCCATCGACATCGACGGCGGCATCGGCACGGTGAAGTTCTTCGCCCGCCTTGGCGAATCGCTCGGCGAGACGCGCAATCTGCGCGACGGCGGTTTCGACCGCCTCGCCCGCGACGAGGCCTTCCAGGCGATGCACCTCTCGGTGCCGATCGAGGGCGTGGCCATTCACATCAACGCCTTCAACTTCCCGTCATGGGGTCTCTGGGAAAAGGCCGCCGTGGCGCTGCTCGCCGGGGTGCCGGTGCTGGCCAAGCCGGCGACGGCGACGGCGCTGCTCACCTATCGGATGGTGAGGGACGTGATCGAGGCCGGCGTGCTGCCGGCGGGCGCGCTATCGCTGGTCTGCGGTTCCGCCCGCGGGCTGACGGAGCACGTCACCGGGGCCGACGCCATCGCCTTCACCGGCTCGGCCGAGACGGCGAATGCGCTCCGCGCCCATGCAGGCGTGATCGCCTCCGCCGTCCGCTTCAACGTCGAGGCCGACAGTCTGAATACCAGCCTCCTCGGTCCCGACGCCAAGCAAGGCACCGCCGAGTTCGACCTCTTCGTGCGTGAAGTGGCGCGCGAGATGACCCAGAAGGCGGGCCAGAAATGCACGGCGATCCGCCGGGCCCTGGTTCCCGCGGCGCTCATGGACGACGTCGCCGGCGCCATCGATGCCCGCCTCGCCAAGACCGTCACCGGGAACCCGCGGAACGAGACCGTCACCATGGGACCGATCGTCAACAAGACCCAGCAGCAAGCGGTGCTCGGCGCCATCGGGCGACTCAAGGAAGAGGCCAAGGTCATCACCGGCGACGGCGACTTTCAACCCGTCGACGCCGATGCGGATGTCTCCTCTTTCGTGCCGCCGACACTGCTCCGCTGTGACCACCCGAAGGACGCCCGCGCCGTCCATGAGGTCGAGGCCTTCGGCCCGGTCTGCACCCTCATGCCTTACGGCAACGCTCAAGAGGCCTACGATCTCGCCGGGCGGGGCGGCGGTTCGCTCACGGCGTCGGTGTTCACCGCCGACGAGGCCTTCGCCGCCGAGGCAACGCTTGGGCTTGGTGCCAATCACGGCCGGGTGCTGGTGGTGGATGAGAGCATCGGCAAATCGCAGACCGGCCACGGCATCGTCATGCCCATGTGCGTCCATGGCGGCCCCGGCCGGGCCGGCGGCGGCGAGGAGCTTGGCGGGCTGCGCGGCCTTCGGTTCTACCATCAGCGTCTCGCCGTCCAGGGCCGGGGCGACTGGCTCAAGGCTATGGCCGAGGGCGCCGCGGAGATTTAGCCCCTTGGCGGGCGACGAGGCCGGGAGAGCGAAGGCGGCAAGGAGGCAGGAGGGAAACATAAGTGCCTGACTTCAACCTCGAACGCGCCGCCGGCGGGTGCGTCGCCGGCATCGACGAGGCCGGGCGGGGGCCGCTGGCGGGTCCCGTCATCGCCGCCGCCGTGATCCTCGATCCCGAAACACTGCCGGGCATGCTTCGCGACGGCATCGACGATTCGAAGGTGCTGACCAAATCCCGCCGCGAGGAACTGTTCGCCGCCCTTCGCCGCTACGCCCATATCGGCATCGGCGGGGCGAGCGCGGCGGAGATCGATCGCATCAACATCCTCGCCGCCACCCTTCGCGCCATGGGCCGCGCCGTCGACGCCCTTGGCATCGTCCCCGACCTGGCGCTCATCGACGGCAACCGCACGCCTGAACTCGCCTGTCCGGCCAAGGCGGTGGTGAGGGGGGATCAGGCCTCCCTCTCCATCGCCGCCGCCTCCATCGTCGCCAAGGTCACCCGCGATCACATCATGGCCGCCCTGGCCCGGCGCCACCCCGGATTCGGCTGGGAACGCAACGCCGGCTACGGCACGGCGGAGCACAAACAGGCGCTCACGCGCCTCGGCGTCACGCCGCATCACAGGAAAACATTCGCTCCAATCAACAAGATATTGAGTCTCTCTTAGATTAGACTCCAAGATATTGCGTCTAAGGCATTGAATCCTTGAAAGTTATTGACGCCGAGTCCCGCTTGACTCATGCTTTGGCGCCATGAACGGCGACAAGCACCCCAAGGCCGGCAGGACGCGCGCGCCGAAGCGCGCGCCCGGCGCGGCCGGCGACGGGCCCCCGGTCAACGACATCCACATCGGCGACGCCGTCGAGGTCATGGGCCGCCTGCCGGCGCTTTCGGTCGACATGGTGTTCGCCGATCCGCCCTACAATCTGCAGCTCAAGTCCGAACTGCGCCGCCCCAACAACTCCGTCGTCGATGGCGTCACCGAGCGCTGGGACCAGTTCGCGAGCTTCGCCGACTATGACCGCTTCACCCGCGAATGGCTCGAGGCCGCCAAGAGACTGTTGAAGGACGACGGCACGCTGTGGGTCATCGGCACCTATCACAATATCTACCGCATCGGCGCCATCCTCCAGGAGCTCGGCTTCTGGGTCCTCAACGATGTCATCTGGCGCAAGAGCAACCCGATGCCCAATTTCAAGGGCCGGCGTTTCACCAACGCCCACGAGACCCTGATCTGGTGCGCCAAGTCACCCGACGCGCGTTACCGTTTCAATTACGACGCGATGAAGGCGCTGAACGACGATCTGCAGATGCGGAGCGACTGGCTGTTGCCGCTCTGCTCAGGGCCTGAGCGTCTGCGCCGGAACGGCGCCAAGGCCCATCCCACCCAGAAGCCCGAGGCGTTGCTGCACCGGGTGATCCTGGCCTCGACCGGCATCGGCGATATCGTCCTCGACCCGTTCTTCGGCACCGGCACGACGGGCGCGGTCGCCAAGAAGCTCGGGCGCGGCTTCATCGGCATCGAGGCCGACCCGGACTATGTGGCGCTGGCGAAAAAACGGATAGGTGCGATCAAACATCCGGAGGATCTGGATTTGATGGTTACCCCCTCGAAGCGGGCCGAGCCCCGCATCCCCTTCGGTTGGGTGGTCGAGCAGGGCCTGCTGGAGGCGGGAGACGTGCTGTTCGATTCGCGCCGGCGTTGGCATGCCAAGGTCAGGGCCGACGGCACGCTGGTTTCCGCCGATTGCACCGGGTCGATCCACAAGGTCGGCGCCCATGTCCAGGGCGCGCCGGCCTGCAACGGCTGGACCTTCTGGCATTTCGACGCCGAAGGGGAACCGGTCTCGATCGATGTCTTGCGCCAAAAACTCCGCGCCGGGCTGACCTAGGGCTCAAAAAATGCCCCCGGTCCCGGCGTCGAATCCAGGCGATTCAAAACTTGGCGAGGGCGTGGGCGGCGATCTTCTTCATCACCGTCGGCAGGGCATGATCCCCTAGCCGGTCGGGCGGGCACCACACCGCTCCGTCTGCCATCCCGTGACCGCCCTCGAGGCGCGCCGCCAGTACCGTGACCTCGAGGCGGAAATGGGTAAAGACGTGCCCGACGGTGCCGGGCAGCGGGCGCCAATCGGCCGCGAAGGGGGCATCGGCATCGGCGGTGGCGGGTGCGATCTCTCCCTCCCGCCAAACGCCGGACGGCACTTCCATCATGCCGCCGAGAAGCCCCTTGGCGGGGCGCTTGCGCAACATGACGGCGCCGTCTGGACGCACCGCCCAATAGGCGAAGCCGCGCCGGGTCGGCCTTACCGGCTTCGCCGCGCGGCGCGGCAACTCTTCCGCCAGTCCCTTTTTAAACGCCATGCACGACGCGCTCAGCGGACAACTCCCGCAGGCGGGCTTCCGTGGCCTGCACACACCGGCGCCCAAATCCATCAGTCCTTGCGCGTAATCGCCGGGCCTGACGTGGGGCGTCAGTTCCGCCGCCAGCGAACGGATGCGCCCCCGCGCCGCCGGCAGGGTTTCGGTGACGCCGAACAGCCTGGCGATGACCCGTTCCACATTGCCATCCACCACCGTCGCCGGCCGGTCGAAGGCGATGGCGGCGATGGCGGCGGCGGTGTAGGGGCCGATGCCGGGAAGTGTCTCGAGCTCCTCGGTGGTTTCGGGGAAGTTTCCGGCGCCCTCGGCGCTTACCGTCTTGGCGCATTGGTGCAAGTTGCGGGCGCGGGCGTAATAGCCAAGCCCCTGCCAGGCGTGCAGCACATCGTCGAGGCGCGCATGGGCGAGCGCGCCGACGTCCGGCCAACGCTTCGTGAAGGCGGCGAAATAGGGGATCACCGTGGCGACGGTGGTTTGCTGCAACATGATCTCGGAGAGCCAGACGCGGTAAGGATCGGGGCGCCGGCGCCGCCTTGGCGAAGGGCCGAGGCGCCACGGCAGCGAGCGTGCGTGGGCGTCGTACCAATCAAGCACGCGCCCGGCAATCTCCGCGCCCGGCGCGCTTGGCGCCGAGGTGGCGGAAAAATCTGAACGAGATGCGCGTTTGTTGCTCAACCGCTGTTGCCTTGGCCCGGACCTCTAACATATAACAACCGGAGCGGCCCGCCCACCCGGTAACTAGCTTGAGTATCGGCTCCCTGAGGACATCAAATCGTGGCACGGAACTGATCATGGCGGCGGGCAGGTATTCGAGCACGATCGAGAGACGCTCCGGCATGCGGGCGCTTGGCGCGGCGGTGGCGCGCATAACGGCGCCGGCTTTCAGGAGACGCGGTTTCGCCGAAGCCGGCATCCTCACCGACTGGCCCCACATCGTCGGCAGCCAACTGGCCTCCCGGACCGAACCCGAGAGACTTAGCTTCGCCCGGGGCACCCGCGTCGACGGGACGCTGCAGGTCCGGGTCAGCGGCGCCTGGGCGACCGAGCTGCAGCACCTGGCGCCCCAGGTGATCGAGCGGGTCAATTCCTATTTCGGCTACCGGGCGGTGGACCGGCTCGCCATCCGGCAAGCGCCGCTCTCCCACGCCGAAGCCGAACCCACCGAGACCAGCAAACGGCCGGGAGATCGGGAACACGGGGATTCGGAACCGGCGCTGGCCCAACCGGCGCTGGACAGTGGCGCCTCTAAGGTCGAAAATGCGGAACTTCGCCGCGCGCTCATCTCACTGGGCGCGGCGGTGAAGGACAGACCCGGCAGGGACTGAGGAAGTTCGAGTTGCGATTCGCCCCCTATCGGATTTCGCCCGACACCGGACCCAAGGCGCGCCGCCCATTCTCCGCCCCGGTTCGGGGCGCCGACGCGGCTGGACGGCATGGCTTCTTATACGCTATATGTTGTGGTCAGGGGTTTTGAATGCGTAACATCTTGACGATCCTCACAGCGATTGCCGTCGTCGCCGTCCTTGGGGTCGCGGCCATGGAGTATTTCCCCGGGCCCTCTTCCGATCAGCAGGCAGGCCAGCCGGCGACGTCTCCCCCCGCTCCCGCCGCCGACGCCGCCAAGGCCGCTGCCGTCGAAATCGGCGCCGACGAGTTCATCATGGGCGATGCCAAGGCGCCGGTGACGATCATCGAATACGCTTCCCTTACCTGTCCCCATTGCGCGGATTTTCACGTCAACATCTTGCCCAAACTGAAAAAGTCCTATATCGACACCGGCAAGGCGCGTCTGGTCTATCGCGACTTTCCGCTCGACAGGCTGGCGCTCAGCGGCTCGATGTTGGCGCGCTGCGCCGGGCGCGAGCGATATTTCGGGTTCATCGACACCATGTACAGGAAGCAGGAAAGCTGGAAGGCGGCGAAGGATAAGGTAAAGGCCCTCGCCCGCATCGGCCTGCTTGGCGGCATGTCCCAGAAAGACTTCGACGCCTGCATGAACAACAAGGCGTTGGAGGATCGGGTCATGGCGATGCGGCTCGACGCCCAGAACGAATTCGCCATCGACTCGACGCCGAGCTTCATCATCAACGGCAAGAAGTACTCGGGCGTCGTGAACTTCGCGCGGTTCGAGAAAATCTTGGAACCCTTGTTGAAACAGCAGTAGGAAATATCGAGGGCGCGTCGGTGCAGTTTTTGAAGTTTCGCCTGTCGGGGTTCAAATCCTTCGTTGATCCGACCGAGGTGCGGATCGATGCCGGGCTCACCGGGATCGTCGGCCCCAACGGCTGCGGCAAGTCCAACCTCGTCGAGGCCTTGAGTTGGGTGATGGGCGAGTTGTCGGCGAAGAAGCTGCGCGGCAGCGAGATGGACGACGTGATCTTCGGCGGCACCGCCGACAGACCGGCGCGCAACATCGCCGAAGTTTCCCTGCTTCTCGACAATTCCGACCGCATGGCGCCCGCCGCCTTCAACGATCAGGACGAAATCGAGGTGACCCGCCAGATCGAGCGCGGCTGCGGCTCCACCTACCGGATCAATGGCGCCGAGGTGCGCGCCCGCGACGTCCAGTTGCTGTTCGCCGACGCCGCCACGGGATCGGGATCGACGGCGCTGGTGAGCCAGGGCCAGGTCGGCGCCCTGATCAACGCCCGGCCCACCGACAGGCGGGGGCTTCTGGAGGAAGCCGCGGGCATCACCGGGCTTCATTCGCGCCGCCACGAGGCGGAACTCAGGCTGCGGGCGGCGGACAACAACCTCGAACGGCTCGAGGACGTGGTGGTGGCGCTCGAGGCCCAGCTCGAGGGACTCAAGCGCCAGGCCCGCCAGGCGACCCGTTACCGCAATCTTTCCGATCACGTCCGCCGCGCCGAGGCGACGTTGTTCCACGTGCGCTGGAGCGAGGCGGCCGGGACCCTCGATACCGCCGCCGCCGCCCTCGAAAGCGCCAAGGCCGTGGTCGAGAAACTGACCCGCCGCGCCGGGAGGGGCGCTACGGTGCAGGCGGGCGCGGCGGCGAAATTGCCCCAATTGCGCGCATCGGAGGCCGAGGCCGCGGCCAAGCTACAGCGGTTCCGGCTGGCGCGGGAGGCCCTGGTCTCCGAGGAGGCCCGCATCCACGAGGTCCAGGAGAATTGCCAACGGCGTCTGCTCCAGACCGGCGCCGACATCGAGCGCGAGGAGGCCAGCGCATCCGACGCCACCGAGGCGGTCGCCCGGCTCCACAAGGAAAGCGCCGGGCTCAACCGCTCGCGGGACGAGCAGGATAGCGCCGAAAGGGAAGCGAAGGCGGCGTTGTTCGCCGCCAACACGGCGCTCGCCGCGCTTGAAGGACGCCTTTCCGAACTGACCGAACAGGTGGCTGCGGCCGAGGCCCGGCGCATCGACGCCGACGGCCGCATCGCCGAGCTCGAGGCGCGAAGGGCCAGGCTTAACGACGCCGTCGGGGAAAGCGCCAAGGAACGCGCGGCGATCGAGGCCGAGGCATCGGACGGTGACGCGCTCCTCGCCGCCGAGGCCGGCGTCAACGAAGCCGCCGACAGGCTCGTTGCCGACCGGGCGGAAGCGGACGGGGCCGAACAGGCGCGCATCGACGCACAGCAGGCGGAGGAAGAGACGCGCGAGGAATGGCGTTCCCGCGAAGCCGACGCCGCCAGGTTACGGGCCGAGGACACGGCCCTCAAGCAGTTGCTGGTGGTCGAGGACACCGATCCGTGGCCGCCACTGATCGACTCGCTCACCGTCTCGCCGGGCTATGAGACGGCGCTCGGCGCGGCGCTCGGCGATGACCTCTCGGCGCCCGACGACCCCGCCGCCCCGGCCCATTGGCGGGCCCTGGAGCCGTTCGACGCACCGCCTCGGCTGCCCGCGGGCGCGCGGCCGCTCAGCGATTTCGTCAAGGCGCCCAAGGCCCTCGCCCGCCGGCTTTCGCAGACCGGCGTGGTGGAGAAGGAAAGCGACGGCCAGGCGCTCAGCGACGCCTTGGTCCAGGGCCAGCGGCTGGTCAGCCGCGACGGCGCGCTTTGGCGTTGGGACGGCTACACCGTCGGCGCCGGCACGGCGATCGCCGCCGCCATCCGGCTCGGCCAGCGCAACCGCCTGCGCGAGCTCAAGGATGAGCTCGATCGGGCCGAGTCCCGGGTCGGCGATGCCAAGACCAAATGCGACGATGCCAGGGCGATGACCGAGGGCGCGGCCCGGCGGGAGCGCGAGCTTCGCGCCGCCACGCGCGACGCCGAAGCCCGGCTGCACACCGCGCGCGAGGAACATGCGTCGCTGGCGCAACAAGCGGCGGCGGCGGCATCCAAGCTGACCGCCTTGGACAACACGCTCGAGCTCCTCCGGGCCGACAACGCCGAGACCGAGGCCGAGATCGCATCGGCGCGCGAGACACAACGATCGCTCGGCGATGCCGAGGCCGCCCGCCAGCAGGTCGCCGGGCTGCGCGCCGATCTCGGCGTCCTGCGCGCGGACGCCGCCGAAAAGCAGCGTGCCGATGATCTGCTGATGCAGGAGAACGAGCGGCGCAACCTCAGGCTCGCCGATATCGCCATGGAACGGGAATCGTGGCAGGCCCGGGCCGACAACGCTCGACGCCAGATCGAGGAACTGGGCGCGCGCAAGTCGGTGGCCGAGAAGGAGCTCGACGGCCTCGCCTCGCGCCCCGAGCAGATCACGGCGGAGCGTCACGCGCTCGCCGATAAGATCGACGAGTTCGAGAGTTTGCGGAGGACCGCGGCAGACGCGCTCGCCGCCGGGGAGACCGCCCTTGCCGACGCCGATAGGACGCTTCGCGATGCGGAAACGGCGCTCGCCGATGCGCGGGAAGAGATGGTGCGTAACGAGGGCGCCCTTAGCCAGGCGCGCCAATCCCTGGAAAGCCTGAGCGAGCGGATCGCCGAGCGGCTGGAATGCAAGCCCGAGGCCCTCGCCGAGATCGCCAACTTGAAGCCGGGCGAGCTGCCCGAACAAGGCGTCCTCGAGACCCGGCTGGAACGCTTGCTGCGCGAGCGCGAGAACATGGGACCGGTGAATCTCAGGGCCGAGACCGAGGCCAAGGACCTCGCCGAGCAGATCTCAACCATGCGGACCGAGCGCGAGGATCTGATCCAGGCCATCGCGCGGTTGCGCCGCGGCATCAATGAGCTCAATCGCGAGGCCCGCGAGCGGTTCCTCGGCGCCTTCGAGACCGTGAACGAGCACTTTGCCGACATGTTCAAGCGGCTGTTCGGCGGCGGCCGGGCGCATTTGAGCCTGACCGAGTCCGACGACCCGTTGGAGGCCGGTATCGAGATCATGGCGAGCCCCCCCGGCAAAAGGCTTCAGGTCCTCTCGCTGCTCTCCGGCGGCGAGCAGGCCCTGACCACCATCGCCCTCCTGTTCGCGGTGTTCATGACCAACCCGGCGCCGATCTGCGTTCTCGACGAGGTCGATGCGCCGCTGGACGACGCCAATGTCGGGCGCTTCTGCACCCTGGTCGAGGAAATCGCCCACGGCACGGCGACCCGGTTCCTGTTGGTGACCCACAACCACGCCACCATGGCGCGCATGGACAGGCTCTATGGCGTCACCATGTCCGAGCGCGGTGTCTCGCAACTCGTCTCCGTCGATCTACAGGGAACGCGGCA
>Ga0209980_10002377_pt1 | contig 10238 bp, 9 predicted proteins | sample CR02metaG_FD_183611 | JGI IMG/M metagenome (GOLD analysis project Ga0209980, IMG submission 183611) | Deep subsurface microbial communities from Mariana Trench to uncover new lineages of life (NeLLi) - CR02 metaG (SPAdes) (version 2) | ecosystem: Environmental > Aquatic > Marine > Ocean trench >... | reverse complement strand
ACACTTTTTATTTTTGATGAACCGACGACAGGATTGCATTTTGATGATATATCAAAACTGTTGAAAAGCTTTTGGCTTTTACTTGAGAGAAATAATTCCGTAGTAATTATTGAACACAATCTGGACGTGATAAAATGCGCAGATTATATTATAGACCTTGGGCCTGATGCGGGGGATAAAGGGGGAGAAGTAATAGCGACAGGTACTCCCGAAGAAGTTGCCGATGTAAAGGAATCTTGGACTGGTAAATACCTGAGACAGTATTTGAATTGATTCTTATCACAGTCTTCATTAACATCAATCTAATTTTAAGTAAGCTGGAATACACTTAATTTAAGATTTATTTTATAAATTTAATCGAAATTAGAAGAATATGGAATAATGCGTAAGTATCTGATTATTATAGTTTCTGTGATTTTACCGGTAGCTGCTTATTTGCTGATCTCAGCAAATTCTCCCGTTGAGAAAAAAAGTATCTCATTGGAGAAAAGAAATATTGTTTGGGAACTTCACACAGATTTATTTACTAACGGGGGGATGATTGTTTACGGAACCGAAATAAGTGAGTTTACAAAAAACTATGTTGATCTTGCACAGCAAATCAAATTAAACTTCAGGATGAAGAATATAAAAATAGCAGCTGATTCTTCGCTGACAAATGATGATATCGAAAATTATTCACTTCTTTTATTAGGCACTTACGACTCAAATAGTTTAATAACTAAGTTCCGTGATAACTTTCCGGTTTATTTATCGCATAATCAGTTCTCATTTAATGAACATCAATACGATAAAAAAGAAGATCTTATAACCTTTATAATTCCTAACCCGCTTAATGCAAAAAAGTTTTTCCTGGTTCATACAGGAAATGATGAATCTTATGTGACTCAAAAAGTAAAGTTCGAATTATTAAACGATTTAATCATTACCAGTAATCATCAAACGCTGCTCACAGCTTCATTAAGCTATGATAAAAAAGGTAAGTGGTGGATAGATGATAAAAATATTCGCAATTACGAAGAGAATTTTAGATTACTAAAAGAAGATGATAACTTTAGATATGTTTTAAAGACGGGAGAAGAAGATAAAATTGATATTGGGAATATTTCTCAAATAAATCAGAAAAATCGAATGAGATTAATGAACTTTTTCGGTACTGAAATTTACTCCGGGAAAATTCTTGTGAACTTATACACAAATTTTGAAGACAAAGGTTTAATAACACTTAATACTACTCTGGCACATATAGAGCAAAACGGAAAAGATTTACATATTGTTGTGAATGATTGGATAAGTGGTAATGATTTTAGAGTTATTGCCAAGGTATATATAAATAGTTATCTGGGGAATCCTCAAAGTAAATTCCTTGAACGTGGTTTAGCGATGTACTTCTCAGATAACTGGCGTGGGAAAGGTTATAAATATTGGGCAGCTCGATTATATCAGTCAGATAATGTTCCTGATCTTGAAATTTTATTTGATAAAAATAAATCAACTTATGAATCAGATTTTATTGTGGATCCAATATCGGGGGCATTTGTAGATTTTGTTATTAATGAATTGGGAAAAGAGAAATTTATTTCCCGTTATACTGAATGGAAGCCAGATGATGATGAATTAAATACTCTTAAAACAAAATGGTTTTTTTACCTTCAGACTTTAGTTGGTGAATACCAAAATGAAATCGAAAGGGATAGGAAAAACTTTAATACCGATATTCCAAAATTCCTGAAGGGATTTAATTTTGCTCACGAAGGCTATGATATTCATAACGGTTACCTATCCCGCACTGCTTACAATTCGCTTGAGAAACTTGTTGGTTTAAATGTGAATGCAATAGCTATTAATCCGTTTACATCTATGAGAGATGAAAAAAAGCTTGAGCCTCTGGCGTTTTGGAGAAGTCCCCACACAGAGAACGATCAGAGTATGATATTCCTTGCGCATGCCGGAGAAAAACTCGGATTAACAATTATTATGAAACCTCATATTTATTTACATCGTAGCTGGCCCGGTGGAATTGAAATGTCATCAAAAGAAGATTGGAATAAATTCATTCATGATTATTATAGATGGATAAGGCACTATGCAATATTATCTGAAATGTACAACATCCCAATTTTATGTGTTGGTAATGAACTTGTTCAATCAACTTCAGAAAATGAAGATGAATGGATAAAAATGTTTGATAAATTGAGAAAGATTTACAGCGGCAAACTTGTTTACGGTGCTAATTGGGGAAATGAATTTGAAAATCTAGCATTTTGGGATCATCTGGATTACATTGGATTGAGTAATTACTATCCTTTAAGTAAAGATGATAATCCCGATGACGAGGAACTTTATGAGGGTGCTGTAAAAATGCTGGATAAGATAGAAGAAGTACAGAGAAAGTATAATAAACCTGTGCTCTTTACTGAAGCTGGTTTTAGAAGTTCGAGGGCGCCATGGAAATCATCATTCGAAAAAGAAGACGAAAGACTTGATACAAGTTTCTCTAATCAGGTCAGAGCATATAAATCATTCTTTAAAGCTGCTTCCGAAAGAGATTGGTTAGAAGGAATATTCTGGTGGAAGTGGCCGAGTTATCTGGAGTTCGGAGGTGACCCGCATCGAGATCTTTACACTCCAAACGGAAAACCAACAGAAGATGTTGTGAGAGAGTGGTATGGAAAGAGATGGGAATAGTTATTAACTTTAAAGTATGAATAAGCCTAAAGTTAAAATTTGTTGTATCTCTTCTAGTAAGGAAGCTAAATTAGCAATTAAATACGGCGCATCTGCAATTGGTTTAGTGTCAGAAATGCCAAGTGGTCCCGGTGTTATTAGTGAAGACTTAATTGAAGAAATTGCTTCTTCCGTGCCCGCAGAGATTAATACCTTCCTTCTGACAAGTAATACAAATGTAACTTCAATAATTGAACAGCATAGAAAATGCAAAACGACTACAATTCAAATTGTTGATAGTGTGAATTCAGATGTGTATTTAGAATTAAGAAAATCTTTACCGGGAATTTCTTTAGTACAGGTAATTCATGTTACAGATGAAAAATCTATAGATGAGGCAACTACTGTTTCAACTTTTGTAGATGCAATTCTTTTGGATTCAGGAAATCAGAAGCTAAAAGTAAAAGAACTTGGAGGAACCGGAAGAACACACGATTGGACAATTAGCAGGAAAATAAGAGGTGCTGTTTCTGTACCTGTATATTTAGCAGGAGGAATAAATGTAAATAATGTTTTAGATGCAATTAAAGAAGTTGAGCCATTTGGAGTTGATCTTTGCAGCGGTGTTAGAGAGAATGGCAGATTGAGCGAAAAACGACTTGAGGAGTTTTTCGCTGTATTACATGATAGAAATTATTAAGTTTAACCACCCCTAGCCCTTCCTTAATTAAGGAGGGGAAATGACCACTTTTAATTTCAGTGTTTTTTAAATTCTTTCTCGATTGATTTGAGCACGGTTTCTAAATTATATAATACTTCCTGATTTTCAAATCGAATTAGTTTGATACCAAGATTAATAATGTAATCGGTTCTTTCTTCATCATATTTTTTAACTTCTTCATCAAAATGAAAATCACCATCTAATTCAACAACTAATTTTTCTTCAGGGCAATAAAAATCAACAATATAATTACCAACACTTTGTTGTCTTCGAAACTTTCTACCGTTGAGTTGTTTTCCCTTTAAATATGTCCATAGTAATATCTCCGCTTCTGTAGAATTATTTCTAAGATGTTTCCTTTTAGACTTTAAGTATTTCCTGTTAAAAACTCTCATCTCACTAAAAATATAAAAAATCAAATAAATTTCCCCCTCTTCTCTGAGGAGGGGCTAGGGGAGGTGCAAATGGCCTCAAATAACCACAACAACCTTTCCAATTGTCTTACCAGATTGAAAAAGTTTTAACGCATCAAGCAATTTATCAAATGTAAAAGTATTTCCCACAAAAGGTTTGTTAAGATTGAAGTTGAGAATATTTGTAAGCATTCGTTTCATCTCTTCCGGTTTATCCCACAGGTAAATTAAGTTAAATCCCATAATTGAGCGGTTGGTATCGGAAAGTGAAAGTGGTTCAACTCTCGGTCTTGTTATTAATTGATATAGGAGTTTTGGATAGTTCGGTCTGGATTGATGTGACATAAACTGTGCACCACCATAAATTATTATTCTTCCTGTGGGTGAGAGAAGATCAAAACTGTCTTGAAAAATTTTGCCTCCGATCGATTCTAAAACAATGTTTAGATTTTTTCCCTCTAAACTTTTCTTGAGTTTTTCTTTAAAGTTTTTATCTCTAACAATTACATCATTATATCCTTCCTCTTTCAAAAAACTCACTTTCGCATTGCTGCCAACAGAACCAATTGTATAAGCATTAAACTTTTTTGCAATACGGTTTGCATAAATGCCTACGCCACCGGCAGCACTGTGTACCAGCACAGTATCATTAGTCTTTATATTACCTAACTCAATTAAAGCATAATAAGCTGTTAATGACTGAACTGTAAAGGCAGCACCTTCCTCAAAAGTCCATGCATCAGGCAGCTTCTGTAAATACCGATGATCTATATTAAGAAAAGTTGTGTATGCACCAAATCCTATCACTCCCATTACTTTATCATTCAATTCGAAATCGGTTACATCTGTACCCTTATTTATTATTACGCCGGAATATTCCAATCCCGGAACAAAACTACCTTTAGGTGTTGCACTGTACAGTCCCTGTATCGCAAACAGATCGGCAAAATTAAGTCCGATTGCTTTTACTTCAATTATAACTTCACTTTTTACTAATCCGGGGAGTTCTTCTTCAACTAATCTTAGATTGTCAAGCGATCCGGCTTTTTTAATTCTGTAGGATTTTCGTTTCATAATATAATCTTTGGATATACTTCATCTACTATTTAATTTTATTCGTTAAATTATTCTAATCAAAAATCGGAACTAATAAAATGAAATACAAAGTAATTCTGCAATCACTAATAATCCAGTTAATATTTTTAGCTGCCGTTTCATACTCACAGCAGTATTATGGGATTGACGTTGATACTGTTAAAGCTCAGAAGTTTGATATGGGCAAGATGTGGACTTTTGAAAACCCCCCATTGGATTATTTTGAACAGGAATACAACTTCAGACCGACGGATGATTGGTTAAAGAAAGTTAGCAAATCTGCTTTAAGATTCGGAAAAGGTTGTTCTGCATCATTTGTATCAGCAGATGGTTTGATTATGACCAACCATCACTGTGTTAGAGGTATTTTGCAAAGGTTAAATGAGGAAGATGAAGATCTCTTAGCAAATGGTTTTTATGCAGAAACGCTTGATGAAGAAAGACATATTGCAGATCTTTTTGTGGATCAATTAATTTATATAGAGGATATAACAGCTGATGTTTTAAATGCAATGGAAAAAGGAGAAACTGATTCCGCAATAATTGCATATCGTGATGAGATGATTGAAGAATTAAAAACTAAAGCATCGGAAGAATTTCCCGAACTCAATTTTAAATCAGTTTCATATTATGAAGGTGGTAAGTTTTCTCTTTACGGTTATAAAAGGTATAGTGATATAAGATTAGTTTTCGTCCCCGAGTTGTGGGCAGCAAAACTGGGCGGTGATTTTGATAATTTTACTTATCCACGTTACGGTCTTGATTGTGCTTTTCTGCGTGCTTATGATGAAGATGGAAATCCGGTAAAAACGGATTACTTTTTTAGTTGGAATAATGAAGGAGTAGTAGTAAATCAACCTGTATTTGTTATTGGAAATCCCGGAAGTACTGATCGTATTCACACAACAGCCCAAATCAAGTTCGCAAGAAATTTTCGTTATCCTATGCTGACCAAAATGTTCAGAGATATGTATGCCGTTTATGAAGAAATGGTAATAGAAGATGGTGCTCAGGATACAAAATTAATTGCACGGCTTTATTCAATAGGGAATGGTTTAAAGGTATTTGAAGGAACATACAAAGCTTTGCTTGATCCATATTTAATGGCGAGAAAAAAAAATTTTGAAAATGAATTTAAAAATGCTGTTCAATCAAATCCGGATTTAAATAAAAAATACGGACATATCTGGGATGAAATTGCGACATCAAGAATAGAAGCAGTTAAAGATGCCGGGAAAATTTTTGCTTACTCGATGAGCAATTTTTAAACTCCCAAATACTTTTTTATCGCAGAAGATTTAATTGAACTTGCTGAGCAGTTAAATCTTCCCGAAGATGAACGGGATGATAAATATAATGAAGAAAATTTAGATGAGACTATCGAAAGTATTTTTCCCGCTGATTTGGACAGCGATTTGCAGAAAAAACTTTTGTTCGTGCAAGTGAATAAATTAACAGATAATTTAAATCCGGATGATGAACTAATCTTAAAAATGTTGAATGACAAAAAAGGACAAGCTGCTGTGGATTATATTCTTTCAAATTCAAAAATATTAACAAAAGATGATGTAATTACGCTTGCAAATGCAGGCACCAATGCAATATTAAATTCGGGTGACCCATTTATTTATTTTGTGCGGTACACTAAAGATAAATTAAAAAAGATGAGAGAAGAAAATACAGCACTCGGCGAAAAAGATGAATTGAACAACCAATTATTGGGGAAAGCTCTGTACGCTGTTTATGGAGATGCAATCCCGCCCGATGCAACTTTTACTTTACGATTGGCAGACGGCGTTGTAAAGGGTTACAATTATAACGGTACAAGAGCGCCGTATAAAACTACATTTTATGGGTCATTAGATAGATATTATTCATTCGATAAAAAGTTTCCGTTCAACCTTCCGCAATATTGGGAAGATCTGCCTGAAGATTTTGATCTTTCTACATCTCTTAACTTTGTAAGCACAAACGATATCGTTGGCGGAAATTCAGGAAGTCCTGTAATCAATATTAATGCTGAAATAGTCGGACTTGCATTTGATGGCAACATTGAAAGTCTCCCAACAAAATATATTTACACTACCGAAGCGAACCGTACAGTAAGTGTAAGCGCTAAAGGTATGATTGAAGCAATCCGCGATCTTTATAAAGCTGAAAGGTTGAGTGAAGAAATTTTAAAAAATAGCCGCTAATGTGCGGATTATTAGCGCATCCGCGGCAAATTATTTTTATTCTGCCTTTATTACAGTTCCAACTTTAGCAGCTTCATTAAAAAGTTGTTCGGTAAGAATTATATTATCATCAATATCAATCCCTGCTTTTTTTAAAGCTTGTGCCAGCCATGTGTTGCATGTATTAAAGAGATGATACTCTCCGTTTGCTTTGAAGAAAATTATTCTGCCCAAACCTTGTTCACTTAAAATTACTGGTGAACCATTATTATTTCTGTAAAGGGTTGAACTTATAAAATTTACTATCTTATTAAGCTGTTCCTGTGTAACTAATATTCTCACTACAATTTCAGAAATATCGAAATAAGTGTCTCTTGATATTCCAATTCCTTCAACTCTTAATGTACTGGGAGTTGCATAAAATAAAGCTTTAAATGCTAAGCCGGAATCGAAACCGGGATGCTGATAAAATTCTTCATCACCCCAGCCAAAATCAAGCAGTGAAAAATCATTAAAGTATTCTACCTCAGGTAAAATATCCGGATCAATATCATTTTTATCAATCACAATTGCAGTGTGCCAGTATTGTTTGATTAAGTAAATTTCTAATTTTCTTTTTTCACAATTTTCAATATAATCCCCTGCTGTAAGCGGCGGAGATGTATGAAGAAAGAAGAAAATTACCGGAAAGATTACTAAGTTGAGCATAATTAATTCAAACTTATTATTATAGTATAATTTAAGGTGAATTGAGATGAAAATCATTTCAAAAGCTCTTTTTTTTGTATTACCGTTTTTACTTTTTAGTAGTCCAATTTTTTTATCCCGGCAGGAAAATAATTACACAATTGTTATTCACGGTGGCGCAGGTTATATCTCTCCGGAAATTTCAACGGAAGTTAAAGAAGCATACATGATTTCTTTAACCAGGGCATTAACAACCGGGAAGAACATTTTGGAAAATGAAGGAAGCAGTTTAGATGCAGTGGAGCTGGTAATCAGATATTTTGAAAACGATTCATTATTTAATGCTGGCAAAGGTGCAGTATTCACATCGGAGGGAACACACGAACTGGATGCATCAATAATGAACGGTTTTGATCTTTCGACAGGTGCAGTTGCTGGTGTAAAAACGATAAAGAATCCTATTACTCTTGCAAGAATTGTAATGGAAAAAACTCCGCACGTACTTTTCGCGGGTGAAGGAGCGGATAAACTCGGTAAAAAGTTTGGAGTGGATATCGTTGATAATAATTATTTTGATGTTGAACGACGTTATCAACAATGGAAAATGAAACAGCAGGAAAATGCAAAGGGCACAGTGGGTGTTGTTGCAATTGACAAAGATGGCAATATTGCTGCTGGAACCTCTACCGGCGGCTTAACGGATAAATGGCCGGGAAGAGTAGGGGATTCACCTTTGATAAATGCAGGCACTTATGCCGATAACAATACTTGTGGTGTATCTGCAACCGGTCAGGGCGAATTATTTATTCGTAACACAGTTGCGTATAATATTTCGGCTTTGATGAAATTCAAAAACTATTCTTTACAGGAAGCTGCTGATGAAATGATATTTAATGTGTTGCCGGAAGGCAGTGGCGGAATAATTGCTGTTGGTAAAGATGGAAACTATGCTTTAGTTTTTAATACATCAAGTATGTTAAGAGGTGTTGCAAACTCTAATGGTGTTTTTGAAGTGAGGATTTGGAAATGATTTTTTTGCTAATTTTTCCAAGTTTGATGGAGTGAATAATACTTCGTGTGTAAACCAGTTTATTTGTGTCCCCTATTGCAATAACTAATTTCCTTAGGAAGGACTTTTTAGAACAATGGGTATTTTAATTTTTAATATAAATCTAAGAAGATTTTATGAGACCAAAACATGGAGACTACAATACATTTTATCATAGATATATTAACCTGATTGGAGACTATGATATAATTGAGGTTTTAGAAGAGCAAAGAAAGACATCCAAAATATTTCTAAGAACATTTACTGAAAAGCAGGGAAATTATTCTTATGCAAATGGCAAATGGACTGTGAAAGAAGTTCTTGGGCATGTTGTCGATACTGAAAGAATAATGACATACCGTGCATTGGCTTTTGCAAGAGGTGAAAAGCAGTCATTACCCGAATTTGAGCAGGATGATTATGTTGCCGAAAGTAATTTTAAAAGAAGATCACTTGATGATTTAATAAATGAATATAATACAGTAAGAACATCAAACATTATTCTATTTAAAAGTTTTGATGAAAAGATATTAAATAGAAGAGGAATGGTAAGTAAATCAGAAATTACAGTACTAGCTCTTATTTATATTATTGCAGGGCACGAAAAACATCATATGAAATTTCTGAGGGAAAGATACACTATAAAGTGACTAAATAACTTTTTCAATCTCTTCAATTATTTTATCTGTGGCGCCAATATTTTCCTGAACATATTTTAAAGATAATTTTCCTCTGGCTTCTCTAAGTTCTTCATCGCTAAAAAGAGATCTCAGTCTTCTGTATGCTTCGCGTTTCCCCCTGATCAGCAACCCGCCGCCTCTTTTCTGTAGCTCCTTTGCTTCATGTGAATTATTGATCTTTGGACCGAACACAACCGGGATTCCATACACAGCTGCTTCTAAAACATTGTGAATGTTCTGTTTAAAGCTGCCCCCAACAAAGGCAACATCTGCGTAAGTATAAAGTGTAAGTAGAATGCCAATAGAATCTAAAATAATAACTTTCTCATCAGAATAATTATTTAAATGTGAGAATCGTATTGTTTTTAATTTTCCTTCAAATTCATTTTCAATTTTTTCAAGATGTAAGAGATTCGGTTCGTGCGGCGCAATAATCATCAGAACATCTTTATCATACTTTACAAGTTTTAGGAATGCAGGCAATATTACCTCTTCATCTTGTTCCCATGTACTGCCGGCAACGAAAACCTTTTTCCCGGCAAGAACTGATGAACGGATCAGTTTTTTATCCCGCGCAATAATACTTTTTTGATATACTCTATCAAATCGCGTATCCCCAACCACCTTAACTGTATCATCATCGCAATTAAATAATTTAAATGCTTCTGCATCGGCTTCGGATATGGTAAGAATTTTTAGGATATCACCGAAAAGTGTTTTGTGAAAAGATTTGATAATTGGCAATGCACGGCT
>Ga0209980_10002376_pt1 | contig 10246 bp, 13 predicted proteins | sample CR02metaG_FD_183611 | JGI IMG/M metagenome (GOLD analysis project Ga0209980, IMG submission 183611) | Deep subsurface microbial communities from Mariana Trench to uncover new lineages of life (NeLLi) - CR02 metaG (SPAdes) (version 2) | ecosystem: Environmental > Aquatic > Marine > Ocean trench... | reverse complement strand
CTCAAGGCCCTCGCGAGGGAGCTGAACATTCCGGTCATCGCACTCAGCCAGCTCAACCGGGCGCCGGAGCAGCGCACCGACCGCCGGCCACAGCTCTCGGATCTCAGGGACAGTGGATCCATCGAGCAGGATGCCGATCTGGTCATGTTTCTGTACCGTCCCGAGTACTATTTTGGCCCGGTGGACAAGGACGGGAACTCGCTCGACGGGAAGGCGGAGCTGATCATCAGCAAACAGCGGAACGGACCGACGGGTTTGGTCCACCTCTACTTCCACAAGGCTTACACCCGCTTCGATTCCGTGGCCAGCAAATCGGTCGGCGATATGGGGCCGGGGCCCGGGGGGCGCGACGGTCCGTGAGCCCGCCTTCCGGCGACCCATCGGATTCGGAAGAGAGAGAGCTCAAGGTCGGTGTGGTGGTGCCGGCAGCGGGGTCCGGGCAGCGCATGGGTGGGCTGGCCAAGCCGTTTCTCGAGCTCTGCGGTGAGCCGGTTTTGATGCGGGCCTTGGGGCCATTTCTCGATCACCCTGCGGTGCAGGAGGTGGTCGTTTCTCTTTCACCCGAACACGCCGACTCCCCCCCCGCCTGGTTGATCGAAGCCGATCGGAGAATCCGGGTGGTCGCGGGTGGCGAGACGCGGCGGGACTCCGTTTGGGCAGGCCTTCAGGAGCTGTCGGACGGGCTCGATGTGGCCGTAGTCCACGACGGAGCACGTCCGTTGGTGTCTCGGGAGGTCGTCGGACGCTGTATCGCGGTTGCGGGGCGTGGAGCGTGCGGCATTGCAGGTGTGCCGGCAGTCGACACGATAAAAGAGGTCGACGAGGGTGGCGTGGTGGTGGCCACGCCAGATCGGTCGCGCCTCTGGCACGCCCAGACGCCTCAGGCGTTTCCGCTCGATGTCATCATGGCCGCGTACCGCCGGGCCTTTGCGGAGGATTTTCCCGCGACCGACGACGCGGCTCTCGTGGAGAGACTGGGAGGCCGGGTGGTGATGGTCGAGTCGTCAGGGGACAATCTGAAGATTACCCGGCCGGAGGATCTCGAGATGGCGCGCCTGATGTTGTCCGCCCCTGAAGAACCCTACACCGCTCTCTGACGGCGTGACTGGTCTCAGAGTCATTGATTTCCGGGAGGGCACACGGGCGCCAGATACCCTCGACGCCGTGCTGGACCACCTGAGGCTGGGAGGTTTGCTGGCGTATCCGACGGAGACGGTGTACGGATTTGGCGGCCTACCGACGCACGCGGTCATCAAGAAACTCCGGACACTCAAGAAGCGTGAAGCGGCGAAGCCCATGCTGCTGTTGGTTCAGGACACGGCGGCAGTGAGTGACCTGACCTGGACCCCCGAGGCGATCGAGTTGGCAGCCGTCTTTTGGCCAGGGTCGGTCACGCTTGTTTTGGCGGATCCGGGAGCCCGGTATCCGGAGGGGGTTAGAGGAGCGGACGGGGGCGTCGCGGTCCGCGTGAGCCCCCACCCGTTGGTTCGAGATTTGGTCTCGGGAATCGGTGGCCCCATTTTATCAACCAGCGCCAATCGGTCCGGAGAGGCTCCAGCCTTGGATGCCCAGGGTGCTCTGAGCGCTGCTCTCGCGGCCGGGGCCGGAGAGGAGTTGTGGGTTCTCGACGGGGGAGCCCTCGAGCCCTCTCCGCCGTCCACGATCATCGATTGCTCGAGGCCGGAGCCAGTGGTCTTACGAGAGGGCACGATTCCTCTTGGGCGGGTTCGGTGCGTAGTTCCTGGAGTCCATCACCGGAAATGACATGAAAGATCAGGCCGACTTCAGACTCCTGTTCGTGTGCACGGGCAACACGTGCCGGAGTCCGATGGCTCAGGCGATCGCCGAACGTTCGGCGGAGCGGTGGGGGTGGGACGACGTGGAAATCCGATCGGCGGGTGTCTCGGCGGCCCGGGGCGATGAGGCCAGCGAGGGGGCTCGGGTCGCGGCCGAGTCGGGCGGGCTCAGTCTGGAGGGCCATAGGACCACACCGCTGGACACGGAGCTTGTAGGCTGGGCCAGCCTTATCCTCACCATGGGACCGCACCACGCCGATGCCGCCGAGGCGCTCGGGGGCCAGGGCAAGGTGTGGATGCTTGCCGACTTTTCCGTGGGAGATGAGAAATCCGGCGGACCCGGGGTCCCCGACCCCTTCGGTGGAGACGCACGAGCCTACCGTGAATGCTTGGAGTCGCTCGAGGGCTTGGTCGAGGCCGCGCTCGGACGTGTCGACGCCGAATTCCTCAATCCGAAAAACGAGGCCGCTCCGTGAGCCCCCTGACGGCCCAAACGCGGGTGTTCGTTATTCTGGGTGATCCGGTTGAGCACTCGCTTTCGCCCGTGATTCAGAACGCAGCTTTTCAGGAGGCCGGGGTCGATGGGGCTTACGTTGCGCTGCACTGCAATGCCGAACGGATGGTCGGGTTCATGTCGGGCCTCGGTGGGGCCGGAGGCGGAGGAAACGTCACCCTTCCCCATAAGGAAAAAGCTGCTTCGGTCCTCGACAAACCGTCCGAGGCCGTCCGTCGGACGGGGGCGTGTAACACGTTTTGGGGCGAGGATGGAAAGCTCTGTGGGGACAACACGGACGTCGAGGGCTTCGGGCGAGCACTGCGCCACTTTCTCGGCGGTAGCCCGGAGGGGTACCGGGTGCTCATGCTCGGGGCGGGAGGCGCGGCGCGCGCGGCGCTGCTCAGCCTCGTAGATGCTCGGGCCGAGGACGTATTGCTTCTCAATCGGACGGTTGAGCGGGCCCGAGCGGTGGCGCGTAGGATTGGCGGAGATCGGGTACGCGTGGCCGAGAGTGGGTCTGATGTGGATGCAGGCGACTTCGATTTGGTTGTGAATACGACCCGCCTCGGGCTCGGCATCGACGACGAGCTCCCACTCGACCTCGAGCGCCTGTCCCGCGCGGGTGCCGTAATCGATCTCGTCTATGGCCCCGGCCCTACGCCATTTGTAACGGCGGCCAAACGCCTCGGGATTCCGGCCGTGGATGGAGGAGAGATGCTCGTGCACCAGGGCGCCGTGTCGTTCGAACGCTGGTGGGGTGAGCCCGCCCCGATCGACGCTATGAGACGCGCCCTGGAAGCCGCCCGGTCTGGGCACAGCCGCGCGTGAATGGCCGAGCGCTGGCCACCGAGCTTCTGGGTTTTTTCCTGCCGGCGGTTTGTCTTGGCTGCCGAGACCACCTTCCCCTGGAGCGTTCGGCGGAGTTGGTCTGCGGTACTTGCCGCACTCGCCTTCGGGGCGCTCCGTGGCCGCGCTGCCACCGATGCGGATTTCCCGTCGGATCAGGCGCCATTGCCGCCGATTCCTGCGTCGAATGCGCGGGATGGTACCCAGAGCTTTCGGCCGCCGCCTTCGCAGTCGTTTTACGGCCTCCGGCGAACGCCCTCGTGCACGGCTTGAAATATGACGGATGGAGCACCCTGGCGGGACTCATGGGTGAGCGCATGGCTCGATGTGCGATCCCTCGCGAATTGGTGTCGGAGCCGTACCTCGTCGTACCGATTCCGACCACTCGCCGCCGAGCCCGAGCGCGCGGATATAACCAGGCGCGGTTGCTCGCAGAGGCCCTCGCGGACCGGGTCGACAGGCCCCTGGTCGACGCTTTGGAACGCCGCCACGGAGGGCCGACCCAGGTCGGGTTGCACCCGGCAGGGCGTCGGGCTAACGTCAAGCGAGCATTTGCGGTTCGGGCTGAAGCGCGAGCCACGCTCACGGGTGCCCGAGTCCTACTGGTCGACGATGTGCTGACAACCGGATCCACCGCGATGGAGGCGGCTCGACCACTCGTCCAGGCGGGGGCGACGCAGGTCTTCCTCAGTACTTTTGCCCGTGCCTTACCCTTTTTGGAATAATCCCATCAAGCGTAATACGAAGAGGAGGCGAGTGGATGCCAATCCGCGTTGCCATTAATGGATTTGGCCGTATCGGCCGTAACGTTTTGCGATCGGTCCAGGCATCCGACGACTCCGGGATCGAGATCGTCGCCCTGAACGACCTCACCGACAACGAAACGCTCGGCCACTTGTTGAAGTACGACTCGGTGCACGGCGTGTTTCCCGGGACGGTGACCGCGAGTGACGCTGGCCTGGAGGTCGATGGCCGCACCATCAAGGTCCTATCCGAGCGTGACCCGTCCGCCCTGCCATGGGCCGAGTTGAGTGTCGATATCGTCGTCGAGTCGACGGGGTTCTTCACGAAGAGAGACCAGGCCGCCAAACACCTCGACGCGGGGGCCAAGAAGGTGATCATCAGTGCTCCGGGTAAGAACGAGGACATCACGATCGTCATGGGCGTCAACCACGCCAAGTACGATCCGGCGGAGCATCATGTCATTTCCAACGCGAGTTGCACGACGAACTGTCTCGCGCCGGTGGTGAAGGTCCTGATGGAGGAATTTGGATTTCGTCGGGGATTGATGAACACGGTGCACGCCTATACGAACGACCAGGCCCTGTTGGACGGGCCCCACTCGGACAAACGGCGGGCCCGTGCGGCGGCCCTTTCGATGATTCCTACTACGACGGGTGCCGCGAAGGCCACGGCCCTGGTGATCCCCGAGGTCGAGGGCAAACTAGACGGGATGGCCCTGCGTGTTCCGACGCCGAACGTGTCGGTGGTGGACCTCGTTGCCGAGCTCGAGACGGAGACGACGGAGGAAGCCGTAAACGACGCGTTCCGGCAGGCCGCCTCCGGGTCGCTGGCCGGAATACTCGACCTCTGTGACGAGCCGCTCGTGTCGATCGATTTCACCGGGAACCCTCATAGCTCCATTGTGGATGGTCTGAGTACCAAGATCATCGATGGGGGCCTGGTGAAGGTCCTCTCCTGGTATGACAACGAATGGGGATACTCGCAACGGGTGGTGGAGCTGGCGGCCTACATCGGCGAGCGGCTGCAGTAGTCCCGAATGGCCAAGAAAACGCTCAAAGACTGTCCCCGGGAGACCCTCACCGGCCAAGTCGTGGTCGTGCGGGTCGATTACAACCTACCACTCGATCCGAAGGGCGAAGTCGTCGAGAATACGCGTCTCCTCCGGACCCTGCCCACGATCCAGTATCTTGTGGAGGCGGGGGCGAAGGCGGTCCTGCTGTCTCATTTGGGCCGGCCCGGAGGGCGACCGGACCCAGCCCTCTCCCTCCGTCCGTTGGCCGGAAAGCTCGAGGAAGTCCTCGGGTCTCCCGTGGATTTTTGCGCAGCGACCGCTGGCCCCCTCGCACGTGATGCGGTGCAACGGATGGAGAGTGGAGATGTCCTGCTCCTCGAAAACACTCGCTTCTGTCCCGAGGACAGGGGAAACGACGCGGCGTGGGCAGAGGAGATCAGTTTCGGGTCGAAACTCTTCATCAATGACGCCTTTGGAACCGCCCACCGCACGCATGCTTCGACCAAGGGCATCGCCGACGCCGTGAGGGCCGGTGGAGGAGAGGCGGTGGCCGGGTTTCTGTTGGAGAAGGAGCTCCGTTTCCTCTGTGATGCCATAGCCGATCCGGAGCATCCTTTCGTGGCGATTATCGGCGGCGCGAAAATCTCGAGCAAGATAGACGTGATCGAGGCGTTGCTTCACGCCGTGGACCGGCTGCTCATCGGTGGGGCCATGGCCAACACCTTCTTCAAGGCGCGAGGTTGGGTCGTGGGTGATTCTCTCGTGGAAGAAGACCGGGTCGAGACCGCGCGTGCCGTGATGGATTTGGCCGGGGACAAGCTTCTGTTGCCGGTGGACGTGGTCACGGCACCGTGCCTCGTGGCCGGAGCGACTACCCGTGTGTCTGCGTGCGACGAAGTGAGGGCGGGCGAACGCATCGGGGATATCGGGCCACAGTCGGTGAAATCTTTCGCCGACGCCCTGGAGAAGGCCCGCACGGTCATATGGAGCGGGCCGATGGGCGTTTTCGAGCTGGAGCCTTTTCAGGCGGGCACCTTCGAAGTGGCGCGGGCCGCTGCCTCGGCGGCGGATCGGGGCGCGACGGTCATCGTTGGGGGGGGAGATTCCGTGGCGGCGGCTGTGGCGGCGGGGGTCGTCGATCGCATCACCCACATCTCGACGGGTGGCAGCGCTTCCCTCGAACTCCTCTCCGGCAAAGAATTACCGGGTGTCACGGCTCTTTCGGACCGTTAGTCAGGAGGGAATGAGGTGAGACCCAGGGTGATCGCCGGTAACTGGAAGATGCATCATGGCCCGGCTGCCACCCGCCGGTTCTTCAGCGAGTTTTCCCCACGGCTTTCCGACCCGGAGCCGACGATTTTGATTTTTCCTTCGGCGATTTCCCTTCCGGCGGCCGCCGAGTCGAGGGGAGGGCGTCCTGAGATCAGCCTCGGCATTCAGAATATCCACTGGGAGCCCAAAGGCGCGTTCACCGGGGAGCACTCGGCCGCAATGGCGTTGGCGGCGGGTGCTCGCTTCGCTCTCGTGGGCCACTCGGAGCGGCGACACGTGTTCGGGGAGACCGACGCACAGGTGGAGCGCAAGGTGGCTGCCGCGTTAGGTGAGGGCCTGGCCCCCGTGGTGTGTGTCGGAGAGACGCTGGAGGAGCGCCGAGAGGCTCGGGTGGAAGAAGTCATCGTCCGGCAGTTGGATGCCGCTCTTCTCGGCGTTCCCGAGAATGCGAAAAAATCGGTTCTCCTGGCCTACGAGCCGGTCTGGGCCATCGGCACCGGAGAGACGGCGACCGTGGACGACGTTGCCGAGGCGCATGGCATCCTTCGTCGCCGGCTGGGAGAGGTCCGCGGCGACGGTTTTGCCCAAGAGGTGGCCATCCTCTACGGTGGTAGCGTAAACCCGGATAACGCGGCCGAGCTGCTTTCCGTGGCGGACGTAGATGGAGTTTTGGTGGGGGGAGCGAGCCTCGATCCTGAAAGCTTCGCGAGGATCGCGGAAGCCTGCTGACTGCAAGGGTTTGCTGGTTGACACCCCAAAGTTACGCGGCGACGTTTAGCGGTTATTCCAAACCCCGGGCGATGGGCGATTCATGTACACTTTCTTGCTGCTGGTCCTAATTCTCGACGGCGTTTTTTTGGGTGTCGTGGTCCTTTTGCAGTCTGGGAAGGGTGGGGGGCTGGCCGCGATGGGTGGGGGCGCCGCCGCCACGGACGGAATCCTGGGCGGACGCCAGGCCACGACCATGCTCACGAGGGCTACGTGGACGACCGGATCTGTTTTCATGCTCTTGGCTCTGGTTCTCTCAATCATGTCGTCCCGTGCGCAAGTGCCGCAGTCGATTCTTCGCCAGGAGGCGGTACCCACCGCGCCCGCGGGTCAGCCGATTGAGCTCTTGCTCGATCAGACAGGAGATGCGGGTGACCCATCTGGAGAGCCGACCGACGCTTCCGCAGCTGGCGACGGGAACGACTGACCGGGCGAGCTGATATGGCCCGCATCGAAGTTCCCATGCCCCAGATGGGTGAATCCATCGCCGAGGGTACGGTCTCGAAGTGGCTGAAGCAGGTCGGGGACCCGGTCGAGAAAGACGAGCCGATCCTGGAAATCTCGACGGACAAGGTCGACGCCGAGATTCCTGCACCCGAGTCGGGTACCCTGGTGGAAGTACGCATCCAGGAGGGCGAGACCGTCGAAATCGGAACGGTCATGGCGTACATCGATACCGAGGCGGGGGCGGCCATCACATCCGGCGTGGCGGAGGCGGGTGCCCCCGTAGACATCGCGGATGACTCCGATGGTGGGCCCGATGGTCTCGAGGTGGAGGTGGGCTCTTCGGACGCCTCACCGGAGTCGGACGCTTCCCCCGAGCCCGCTCCGTCGTCCGATGGCCGGGCGAATCAGACCGTCTCGCAGAGCAGCGTTTCAGCGACTGCGGAGGTGCAGGTACAGACCCGTTCGACTCCGGTGGTGAGGAGGATCGCCGAGGAACATGGAATCTCGATCGCCGATGTTTCGGGTACCGGCTACGCCGGGCGGGTAACCAAACAGGACATCCTCGACTTCATTGAGAATGGCGCGACCAAGGCGACCACGGCGGCCACGGACCAACTGGCGCGAACCACTCCCGCCTTTCCGGGATCATCCTCGGATTTGTGGGCGGCCTTCTACGGTGAGGTGCAGCACCCCGAGTTCCCCGTACGGAAGGGGGACCACGTCGAGCCGATGGACAAGATCCGTCGCCTCACGGCGGAGCACATGGTGTTGGCGAAGAGGGTGGCGTCCCACGTGCACTCCTTCATCGAGATCGATTTTTCCCGAGTGGATCATATCCGCGCGGCCCACAAGGGTCAGTGGGCAGAACAGGGAGTGCGGGTGAGCTATACCGCCTTCGTGGTGTGGGCGTGCTCGCGGCTGTTACGTGGGTATCCAGCCATCAACGGCACGGTTTCGGGTAACCACATCATCCATCGCGGCAGCGTGAATCTCGGGATAGCGGTAGACCTCGATCCTGGCCTGATCGTGCCGGTAATACACGACACGGACGAACTGAGCCTCATGGGGATCGGTAAGAAGATCATCGACCTTGCTGGTCGTGCCCGGTCTCGGAAGCTCATCCCTGTAGAGATCCAAGGTGCGACTTTCTCCATCACCAATCCTGGGGTCCTCGGTACGCTGGTTGGTATGCCCATCATTCCCTTGGGCACGGCCGCCATCCTCGGTACCGGGGCGATAGAGAAGCGACCCGTGGTCGTCGAGGATCCGCTCACAGGCACGGATGCCATCGCGATCCGGAAGCGGGCGCATTTTTCTCTCGCCTATGACCATCGGCTCGTCGACGGAGCCGACGCCGCGCGGTTCCTCGCGGAGCTGAAAGCTCTGTTGGAGGACTTTCCCGAGGACGCATAGGGGAGACCTCGAATGCATCTGCCCGTGGCGCCCACGAATGACGCGACAGCGCTGGAGGTACGGGATCTGGGTTTGATTCCGTACACCGAGGCGCTGGCCCTCCAGGCGGATCTGGTCGAGCGCCGCCGAACGGGAGAAATACCCGATCAATTGTTGCTCCTCCAGCACCCGCACGTCATCACCCTCGGCAGCGCATCCTCCCGTTCTCACGTTCTTGCCGACGAATCGAAGCGCCGGGACCTCGGAATCGATCTCATCGACGTGGGGAGAGGCGGCGACGTCACCTATCATGGACCCGGGCAACTCGTGGCGTATCCGATTCTCGATCTGAAGCCGGATCGGAAGGACGTTCACCGGTACCTGCGTGACCTCGAGGCCGTGCTCGTACGTACTCTCGATGAGTTGGGTATCCGAGGAGAGCCCGTGCCCGACCTCACGGGCGTTTGGGTGGGTGGTCGAAAGATCGCGGCGATCGGGGTGCGGGTATCGAGTGGGTGGATCACTTCTCACGGATTCGCGCTGAACGTCTCGACCGATCTTTCCTACTTCGAGACCATCGTCCCGTGCGGTATCCAGAACGCATCCGTTACATCGGTTACCCAGGAGTTGGGGCGGTCGTTGGAGTTCACCGATATCCTCGAGTTCGTCGCCGAGGCCTTCGCGGAGATTTTCGGTCCTATCGAGCTATGTTGGCGGGCCAACAAATAGACACCCCTTGGCGGTGGAGATGGCGTCGGCTTTCTCCCTGTTTTTTCTGAATTTCAAGTCCCGACAGTCCATGTTTTTCCTCACAAATACCGGTCGAAACAATCTGTTTCTGGACTTTTGTATTCGGATAGAAATGACATCAACAGAAATCTGTAATATCAAATGGCTTAATAAGATACAACGTAATGAAAAAAACGATTTTGTTAATGACGCTCGAGCTTGACGTGGGCCTCCGGGGTCCCCATGATTGCTGTGCGTTTCCGATGTGGTTCGCTGATTCGATGGCGTTGGTCATCCCTTCATGCGATTCGCGAAATGTGTTCCACCGGGCGGGACGTCGCAGCGGTGGAAGCTTGCCGAGGATTTGGAACTCGGTGGGCCGATGGAGGAGCCGTTGGTCTCCGTCGTAACCTCCGGAGCTCGGGGGGCCCAGGGTCGCTACCACGCGAGATCGGGTAAAAAGGGAAGCGGAGTTCGCTGCCTGAAGGAAGGTGAGCCGCAAGGTGAGCCAGAGATCGGGTGGGTATCCAAGCAAGACGAAGCTTCTACCAACGAAACTGAAGCCCTCGGGACGGCTTGCCGTGCCGGGGGCTTCTTTTTTCCCCACGTCTGATCGGCGACCCTGGGGCCCCTCAGTTCCGCGCCGAATCCCTGACACACGACGTCAAGGCGGCGGTGCGAGTTCCAGATAGTCTAGGAAGCGGTCTCGCAGGTTCCGCTCTTCGTCCAACCAGGTGCCGAAGC
>Ga0209980_10002374_pt1 | contig 10255 bp, 8 predicted proteins | sample CR02metaG_FD_183611 | JGI IMG/M metagenome (GOLD analysis project Ga0209980, IMG submission 183611) | Deep subsurface microbial communities from Mariana Trench to uncover new lineages of life (NeLLi) - CR02 metaG (SPAdes) (version 2) | ecosystem: Environmental > Aquatic > Marine > Ocean trench >... | reverse complement strand
GGCGAGTGGCGCTCACGCCCGAGCGAACCTCGTCCAGAAGCTCGCGGCGCTCGCGCTCGAAGTCGTGGGTTTGCCCCGTGACGACCTCTGCCACGAGCAGAAGTGACAGGGTGCTGAAAAGGAGACGTCTCATCGACCCGGCCGCAAGATTCGGTTTCCCTATGCCTCTGGCTCAGCCTATCAGCCGCGGGCTACGCGATGGCTCTGCGAGCGCGACCGCCACCGGGGGGATAACAGCTGTAGCGGTCGGCCTCGTGCCGACCGGATCTCGACAGTCACCCGACCGAATCACGCGCTTCGCCGGATTTCCGCCACGCAAGGCGTCTGTTCGGTGAATGGCGACACGACCCCATTTGCGCACCTGGAACGGCAACCACGGAAAACGGTTGCCAATCGCCCATTACGAGTGTGGATATCCGATTCACGTGATCGTTTGTACGAGGGCGAGGCGCGCGGCTTTCCTCGCCAGCGAACTCGCGACCGCGACGTTCGACCTGATCGTATCCAGCCCATGCACCATGGCCGCGTGCCTCATGCCCGATCATCTGCACTGGTTAGTCATGGCCGAGAATGAGCCTTTCAGCGCCCTGGTGGGTCGATTCAAGAGTGTGTCGACGCGGATAGCCTGGCGCTATGGTCACGACGGCAAACTCTGGCAGAGATCCTACTTCGACCACGTCGTGCGAAGGAGCGAATCCTGCCGCCGGGTTGCGCAGTACATCGTCGAGAATCCGGTGCGAGCGGGACGGGTTGCGGATTGGCGCGAGTATCCACATTCGGTGCTCTTCGAGGAGAGATGCCCGTTCTGATTCCGGTCGCGACGAGCGCGACCGCTACAGGAGGACATGATTGTTTTCGGACGGTTGTGACGAGCACGACCGCTACAGGAGGACATGACTGTTTTCGGACGGTCGTGACGAGCACGACCGCTACAAGGCCCATGACGGCTGTAGCGGTCGGCCTAGTGCCGACCGTGCCCCGTTCAGTCGTCGGTCGGCATCGGTGGGTCGGTCGAATAATCGTAAAAGCCGCGGCCGGTCTTGCGGCCGAGGTCTCCGCGCTCGACTCGGCGTTTCAGGGAAGGGGCCGGAGCGTCCTCCTCGCGGCCGGTCCGGTTGAAGATCTCCATGCGGGCGTTGTAGCCGATGTCGAGACCCGAGAAATCGGAAAGCTGAAACGGCCCCAACGGGTGGTTGAGACCCAGTCGGCAGGCGGCGTCGATGTCCTCGAACGAGGCAACCCCGTTCTCGAGCAGAAAGTAAGCCTCGTTCGAGAGCGCGCGCAGGATCCTGTTGACCAGAAAGCCGGGCATTTCCTTGTGCAGCAGCACCGCCTGTTTGCCCATGCGCCGGGCCAGGGCGGCGGTGGTCGCGAGGGTGGCCTCAGACGTCGCCTCTCCGCGCACGACCTCGACCAAGCGCATCACCAGCGGGGGAAAGAAGAAGTGCATGTTGCAGACCTTGTCCGGCCTCGAGGTGGCGCCGGCGATCTCGGAGCTCATCAGATAAGAGCTGTTGGTGGCGAGGATTGCGTGCTCCGGGCACGCGCGATCGAGTTCGGCAAAGACCTCGCGCTTGACGTCGAGACGCTCGACCACGGCCTCGATCACGAAATCGGCGCCAGCGGCCGCTCGGTCGAGCTGGGTGGTGGTCTCGATCCGTTCGAACGCCGCCGCCATGTCCTGGGCGCTCATCTTGCCTTTGTCGACACGACGCTGGATATGCTTCTTGTTGGCGGCGACCGCGGCTTCGAGTTGGGCTTCGTCGATGTCGTGAAGCCTGGTTTCGATTCCCGCCAAGGCTCCCAGGATCGCGATCTGCGATCCCATCTGGCCGGCGCCGGTCACACACAGTGTCTTGATGTCCATGGGGAGAGGATATCCGAAGGGATCCGTTACGCGATCACGCGGGCGGCCAGCGCTCCCGGGGCGCAGGTCAGACCGCCGCCGGGATGGCTGCCCGAACCGCAGAGGAAAAGGCCGGCCAGCGGCGTAGCATAGCGGGCGCACCGCGGCACCGGCCGGATCAGGAGTTGGTCGAGAGCGTGCTCGCCATGGAAGAGATGGCCTTGGGTGAGCCGATACCTCGTGGCGAGGTCCGCGGGACTCAGGATCTCGTGCCCGACCACCAGCTCTTCGATCCCGGGCGCATAGCCGTCGAGAACATCGATCACCGAACGGTAGAGCGCGCCCCTTGCCTCGTCGGTCCAGCCGCCATCCAGCTCGAACGGTGCGAAGTTCACCAGGATCGACGCGATGTGGTGGCCGTCCGGCGCCAGGCCGGGTGTCGAGACGCTCGGAAACCGGATGTCGAGGACCGGCCGCTCCGACGCGTGCCGGTACTTGACGGCATCGAAGGCGCGTTCGAGCTGGTCGAGACTCTCGCCGGTGCGCACGTGTTCGAAGACTTGACCTGGGCGCGACGAGAAGTTCGGGTAGGCGCTCAGGGCAAGATGGATCTTGGCCGCGGTTCCGCGTGAACGGAAGTTCAGGAGGTCGGATTCGAAGTTCTTGGCGAGAACCGCCGGCGGCAAGAGATCCAGAAAGAGCTGCTTCGGGTCGCACGACGCGGCTAGGGCTTGGGTTGCGATTTGCTCCCCTCCCGAGATTTCGATTCCGGATACCCGGTGGCCTTCGGGCCCGCCGCGCTCTAGAAGAATCCGCTCGACCGCCGCTCCGCAACGAATCTCGACGCCCCGGGCGCGAGCGGCTCTCTCCAGGGCGGTGACCAGCCCCTGCGGGCCGCCGACGACCGGCCGATCGGCTACCACAGCCGATAACACCAGGTTGGCGTTGCTTCCCGGGGATCGAGGCCCGGAATAGGTGGAGTACACCGCCGGTCCGGCGAGAGCGGCCTGGAGAAGGTCGGAGTCGAACCATTCACCCAGCCAGTCGGCAACCGGCATCGGGACGATCCTCAGCACTTCCATCATGTCGCGCTTGCCGAGCCGGCGCAGAGCCAGCCCGGCAAGGCCCAGCTGGAGCAGGTCGCCGGCGCCGGTCTCGACCAGAGCGGGCGGCGATCGGTCGAGGAAATGCCTGAGCGCGGGGGCGATCCGCCTTAGAAAGCCGCTGAATCTTGCGAGACCGTCGCGGTCGGACGGCGAGAGATCGTTCGAGTCTGCGGCTGAGTAGGCGGTCGTGCCGGCACCAGAGGCCGAGAGCCCGGAGCTCGAGAGCACCAGCCCCGGGCCGGCTGCTTGCGGTACCAGAAGTTCAGCCGGAGCCCTCCGCGCGAGGCCGTATCGTACGAGGTCGAGCGCTTCGACTGCCCACGGCCGGACGCGGGAGGTGTCGTGGAGCAGGCCGGTGTGCCGGTAGCCCGGGTGGAATTCCTCGCCCGCGGCGAGACCTCCGACCACGGGGCGCGCCTCGACCACGAGCACCCGGCGGCCTTTCTTGGCGAGCAGCGCGGCGGCCGTCAGGCCGTTGTGGCCCGCTCCGATGACGATCACGTCGTAGCGCTCGCTCATGTCATCCTCGAACCGAGCATCGACAGCGCCGCGAGTTGCCCGGGCGCCCCCATGAGCCCGCCGCCGGGATGGGTGCCCGAGCCACATATCCACAGATTCTTGATGGGCGTCCGGTAGCGCGCCCAGCCCGCTGCCGGGCGCTGAAAAAGAAGCTGCTCGAGGCTGAGCTCGCCTTGAAAGATGTTGCCCTCGCTGAGCCCGAATTCCTGCTCGAGATCCCAGGGTGTGAGCACCTGGCGGTACAGAATCGACTCCTTCAAGCCCGGGCAATACTCAGCCAGGGTATCGACGACCGTGTCGCCGAAGGCTTGCCGCTTGGAAGGCCAGTTCTCGGGGCCCTCTTTGATGTCATACGGCGCGTACTGGACGAACATCGAGATCACGTGCTGACCCGGTGGCGCGACGCTGGGATCCATGATCGAGGGAATCACCACGTTCAAGTACGGACGCTCGGAGAACTCGCCGTACTTGGCCTGATCGTACGCGCGTTCCAGATAGTCGATGCTGGGCGCGATGGCGATGTCGCCGCGGAGGAAGTCGGTGCCTTCGCGGCCGTGGAATCGAGGCAGCCGATCGACCGCCAGGTTTACTTTTCCGGAGGAGCCGCGCAGCTTGTAGCGTTCGATTTGCTCGACGAAGTCGCCATCGAGGTGGTCGCGCCCGACCAGGCCGAAGAATGTCAGCCGTGGGTCGCAGCTCGAGATCACGGTTTTGGCTTCGATCTCGTCGCCGTTCGCCAGTACGATGCCGGTGGCGCGGCCGTTCTTGATCCGCACCCTCTCGACCCCGGCGCCGGTGCGGATCTCGGCGCCGAAGCTTTCCGCAGCGCGCGCGCAGGCGAGAGAGATGCCGCCGGTTCCGCCTTTGGAATAGCCCCAGGATCGGAAGGCACCGTCGATTTCGCCCATGTAGTGATGGAGCAGGACGTAGGCGGTCCCAGGAGAACGAACTCCGAGGAAGGTTCCGATGATGCCGCTCACCGACATGACCGCCTTGAGCACGTCGGACTCAAACCATCGGTCGAGGAAATCGACCGCGCTCATGGTCAGGAGCTTGAGGTTCATGCCGACGCTTTCGGCGCCGCCACGCTGGAGTTCTTTTCCCAGTCGCAGAAGCCTGAAGAGCTCGGCCGGGTTCCACGACGTGGGGTCGGGCGCCGGTGAGTCGATGATGTTGCGGACCAACTGAGCCATTTTCGTCATGCTCAGGCTGAACTCCGGATAGATCTCGGCGTCTCGAGCGCTGAAGCGCGAGATCTCGTGGCGCGTGCGCCCCGGATCGGACCACCGGCACAGACCCCGGTCGTCGATGCGGGGCGCAAACGCGGTCTCGAGCGGGATGATCTCCATGCCGTGTTTGGCAAGCTCGAGGTCGCGGATGATCGAGGGCCGGAACAGACTGACGACGTAGGAGCAGACCGAGAACTGAAAGCCCGGGTGAAGCTCCTCGGTCACCGCCGCGCCGCCGAGGACATGGCGGCGCTCGAGCACGAGAACCTTGCGCCCGGCCTTGGCCAGATAGGCGGCGCAGACCAGTCCGTTGTGACCGCCGCCGATCACCACCGCGTCGTAGCGACCGCCGCGCTGGGCCGGGGTCATGCCGCTACCATGGGCCGTCAGGCTCGCTTTCTGGGCGGATTGAAGAACGGTGGTTTGATCACCGTGGCGGTGACGCGATGGCGGCGGTACTCGGCGGTGAGTTCGATCTCGACGCTTTCCCCGGGGGTGGCGAACGAAGCCTCGAGTTGCGCTAGAGCCAGGTTCTTCTTGAGCGTCGGCGACCAGGCGCCGCTGGTCGCCTGCCCGATCCAGCGTCCGTCGCGATCGTAGACCGGTCGCCCGTCGCGCCAGGCCGCGGAGGAGATCTCGGGCGGTAGCCCGTAGCCTGCGAAGACCTGCTCCAAGTCGGTCCAGGCAACGTCGAGACCTACAAAGAGACGCGCCGACCCCGCTCGCTTCTCGCGCGCGAGCGCCGTCTGGCCGACGAAGGGTCCGCGGTCGAGCTTGACCGTCCAGCCCAGGCCCAACTCGTAGGGCGACGATTTGCGCATTTCGGTCAAACAGTGGTGGGCGCTGAAGTAGTCGACGCCGTTCATGATGAAGCCGGCTTCAATGCGGGTCACGTCCATCGCATCGAGTCCTGCGGGAAGCAGGCCGAAGTTCCGCCCGGCCTCGGTCAAGGCATCGTAGACGCGCTCGGCGGTGGTGCCTGAGTCAGCTGAGCCAGTCGACCCAGCCGAGGTATCGACCCAGATCTCGTAGCCGAGATCGCCGGTGTAGCCGGTGCGCGAGATGAAGACCTCGACGCCGTCGAGCTGGGCTCGCACGACGCGAAAGAACCCGAGGCCGTCCATGTCGGCGTCGGACACCTGTTTCAAGATGTCGCGGGAATTGGGTCCCTGTAACGCCAGCGCGCCCCAGCGCTGGGTGCTGTCTTCGATCGTGACCTGGTAGCCGCGAGCCATGCGCTCGAACCAGGACAGCGACGGTTCGGCCGCGGTGACCCGAAAATAGTCCTCTTCGAGGCGAGAGACCGTGCCGTCATCGACCACCTTGCCGTCATCGTCGCACCAGCACAGGTAGGTCACGCGCCCGACGCCCAGCTTGGTGATGTCTCGAACCGTAATCTGAGCCAGAAGCGCCGCCGCGTCCGGACCGTAGACCTCGTATTTGAAAAGCGGCGTCACATCGATCAATCCCGCGGCGTGTCGGAAGGCGAAGTACTCGGGCTCATGACAGGTTCGGTACGAGCACACCGCGTGATAGCCGGCCCAGTCCTTCCAGCGCAGGCTGGTGCAGAGCTTCGAGGTGCGCGAATGGAAGGGGGACGGTATCGGCATTCAGACCACACCCGCGGGCTGCTAGCGGCTCCGGGATCCGCGCCCGACGCCGCCGATCACCGCGCCAACGAAGGGCAACGCCAGAACGCCGACACGCACCCCCAGTCTGCCACCCCCGACTCCGTCGAGAGCCAGCAGCGCGATTCCGAAGCAGAACAGCACCGAGCCCAGCAGCAGTCTCCAGGCACGGGGCGTCGTGCCCCCCCCGGCTTGTGGTCGAGGTGCGCGCTCGAATCGGCCGAAGGCCGCCAGGAACGGAAGCAACAGAACGACCAACACCGCGACCCAGGGAATGCGCGACCACCACCAGATTCCGGTGGCCGGCTCGATTCCGAGCCCGAGGCCACCCAGCGCCACGAGAGCGCCGAGAAGGAGCACCATCACAGTGGAGTGCCATAGGAAGAGCGTCATGATCTTGGCGTTGACCAGGACCGTGGCCGCCCAAGCCCTCCGGCCGTCGAGCCAGCGACGCGCAGGACCCTCGACGGCCAACAGGAGCCCGCCCTGGAACATGCCGAGCGCGAGCAAGGCGATGGTTGGCGGCAGGCTGTTGGAGACCGCCTGACCCGGGACACCGACCATGCTGATCGGATACGGTCCCAGGTGAACCAAGCCCAGAAGGGCCGCCAGGCCGCCGGCGCCGACCGCGGGTGCTCGCCAGCCGGTGAGCCGCTCGGCACGCCAAGCGTAGCCGAGCTGGTGCACCGCGGCCCAGACGAACCCATAGTTCAGCCATCTCAGCCAGGGAATCGGGTCTCCGAACGCTCCGAAGGCGGCGGCGTCGAGAAGTACGGCGACCAGCGCCAAAACCGCGACCGAGCCCAACCCGAGGCTCTTCCACAGTCGATAGGTCCAGGGCACGGCCAGGATCACCATCAGATAGACTGCCAGGAACCACGTAGGAACCAGCGCCACCTGAGAGCCGACCCTCAGGGTTGCCGGCGCCACTCCGAGGAGCCCGGCTCCGGCCCCCAGGATTCCCCAGGCAATCAGTAGCGGCAGTACGGGCGCGACCAGGCGCCGGAACCTCGAGTCCAGCCATTCGGCGTAGGTTCCTCCGCTCTGCAGGGCCTTTTGCCAGGTAATTGAGTTCGAGAACCCGCCGACGATGAAGAAGATGGGCATGACTTGGAGCACCCAGGTCAACCAGTGGCTCCAAGGGGAGAGATCGAGTAGATGGCCAAGCTCGGCCTTACCGTTGTGCACGTAGGCGGCGGCTATCAGCCAGTGCCCCACTACCACGACCATGATCGACGCCGCCCTCAGAAAATCCACGTAGCGGTTGCGCGTGGGCGGCGTGCGCTCGGCCATCGAGAGGGCCCGATTCCAGGCGCTCGGACGCTTCGAAGAGTCAATCATTTCTTGGGAGCTTAACCCGGGACGAGCGAAATTCGTTACTCGTACAGAAAGCGTCTTGCTGTACCAGTACCCGAAACCGGCAGCCCGAGAAAACGTAGTAGTTTAGGTCTCTTTGGAAAGCCGGAGAAACTTCGAATGCGAAAACTATTAGAGCAGCTGCGCCGGGCGACTTGGCTCAGTCTGTTCCTCATTTTCCTGTTGTTTGGGCTCGCCGTGACCGGGGCCTGTTCGGGCGCCGGGGATTCCTCGAGTGACTCCGACGGCAGCGAGCAGGCGACCTCGGACGAGGAGAGCAAGAAAGAGAGCGCCAAGAAGGCCAAGAAGGGCGAGGACAAAGACGACGATGAGGATAACGAGGAAACCGTCCCCGTCGAAGTTGTCGACTTGGGTCGTGGGCGGATCGAGACCGTCTTGCGATTCTCGACCAACCTCGAGGCCGAGAGCGAGGTCCAGGTGGTATCCCAGGCGCCCGGTCAACTCCCCGTGGTACAGCTCCTGGTCGAGGAGGGCGACGACGTTCGCAAAGGGCAAGTGCTCCTGCGCCTGCAAAACGACCAGCTCAGAACGGCTCTCGGGCGCACCCGGGGCCAGCTCGCCAAAGCGCAGCGCGAGTACGACCGCCAAACCAATCTCCACCAGCTGCAGCTGATCAGCGAGCAGGCCTATACCGACGCCACCTATGAGCTCGAGCAGCTCCAGTTGGCCTTGAAGGACGCCCAACGCGAGCTCGGCTACACCGAAGTTCGGGCTTCGATAAGCGGCACCGTTACCGAACGTCACGTCGTCGTGGGGAACCAGGTCACGCCTGGACAGGTACTTTTCGATCTCGTCGATTTCGATTCGATCGTGGCGCGGGTCTATGTACCGGAGAAGGAGCTGTGGCGGATCCGGCCCGGGCTCGATGCCCGCCTCCTGGTCGAGGCCACGCGTGGCGTCGAGCGGCTGGGATCGGTCGATCGCATCGCCCCGCGAGTCGATCCAAGAAGCGGCACGGTCAAGGTGACGGTGGCGATTCCGAGAGCCGAGACGCTTCTACCCGGAATGTATGTTTCGGTGGAGCTGGTAACCGAGGTCCACGAAGACGCCGTGCTGGTGCCGAAGAAGGCGCTGATCTACGACGCCGATCAGATTTTCGTCTTCCGTCTGGTCGAGCCTGGCGAAGAGAGTGACGACGGTAAAGGCAACGAGCGCGTCGAACGGTTGTTGGTCGAGGCTCGACTCGAGGACCGCGACCACATCGAAGTGGGTGACGCGCTGGCTGCCGGCGACCGCATTGTGATCGCCGGCCAGGCGGGGCTGAAGAATGGATCCCTCGTGCGGCTGGTTGGCGCGCAAGCGGACAACGCGGACAAAGCCGACAAAGCGGAGGGCGGTCCGGAAGACGGCTTGGCCGCGGAGGGCTGACCCGTGCCGAGTTACAACGACCTACGTCCTGCGGTTGACCTGAAGAAGAAGGACTATGCTCTCGTCTTCCCGCAAATGAAGGTCGCGGAGAAGAAGAGGACCATCAAGAACCTCTTGCGGTTGCGCGCCGGTCTCTCCAAGAGGGTCGCGACCAAGAAGAGCGACCAGAATCTGCTGATTGCGAGCTGGAACATCAAGGAGTTCGGTCACACGACCCAGCGTCTTCCAGAGGCCTTTTTCTACATCGCCGAGATCATCGCCCGTTTCGATCTGGTCGTGATTCAGGAACTCAAGCGCGGCCTCAAAGATCTCTATACGCTGATGCAGCTTCTGGGTGAGGATTGGTTTTATCTGGTCAACGACATTACCGAGGGCGACTCCGGCAACTCAGAGCGAGCCGCCTACGTTTACAACAAGAAGCGGATCCAGTTCGCAGGGCTGGCCGGCGAAATCGTGCTGTGGCCCGACTTGACTGCGGGTTCGAAGGTCAAGCAACTCAAACGGACGCCCTTCATGACCGGTTTTCGTGGAGGGTGGAAGACGTTTTCGCTGGTCAACCTGCATCTGCACCCGGGAGACGACCCAGACGACATCGAGTATCGCCGGGAAGAAGTCAAGCTGCTGTTGGCCGCACTCGATGTAAAGACGTCTTCGGGCACTCTTTGGAACAAGAACGTCATTGTCGCGGGCGATTTCAACTTCTACCAAGGAGCGAACAAAGACGACCCAACGCTCGAGCTCATCGAAAAGGCGGGTTTTCGAGAAGTCGAGAGTCTTCGAGGCGTCGACACCAACGCGTCGCAGACCGAGGTCTACGACCGTCTGTTTCTGACCAGCAACGACTACTTCAAGGTCGCGATCAACGCGGAGCACCAGGAGAACGGCGGGGTTTTTCCGGTTTTTGACTATGTCTACAGAGATGGTCAGCACAGGACCTACCGAAAGTACATGAAGGACCACTACACCGGGAGCCGGGACCTGGACGCTTCCGGACTGGAACGGTATTTCAAGAACCCATGGCGTAAGAACCAAATGTCCGACCACTTTCCGATCTGGATCGAGCTCATCAGCGATTCGTCCGACGACTTTCTCAAAGCGAAACTAGCGAGTTACTAGGATTTCTGTCGAGCGATGAACCAGATGTCCGACCACCGGCTCTCCAGCTTCATGACCCGCCGGCCG
>Ga0209980_10002373_pt1 | contig 10257 bp, 7 predicted proteins | sample CR02metaG_FD_183611 | JGI IMG/M metagenome (GOLD analysis project Ga0209980, IMG submission 183611) | Deep subsurface microbial communities from Mariana Trench to uncover new lineages of life (NeLLi) - CR02 metaG (SPAdes) (version 2) | ecosystem: Environmental > Aquatic > Marine > Ocean trench >... | reverse complement strand
ATCGGTGAGTATCGCGTGAACCAGAGGCGCGTGGGCAGCGAATATAACTTCGCCGCCGGCATCGAATATAAGTTTCGCTGGTAGCTGATAGCTATTGGCTGCGGTTCCCAGGACTCCAACGCTGTCTTGTAACTGTCACGCGCAGACGCCCGTTGAAACCAGCTACTCAAGTACGGGTAGCGATCGAGAGGCCAGCGCAGCAAATCCATGCGATGAAAGTTGGGCATCCAGGCGATGTCGGCTGGGTGCATGTCGAGAACGGCTGGACAATACACGCTGCTTGAATGCGTCTACCGATTCAGGCGCAAGGCGTCCACCCAGCCAAATGGCTAGTTCCAAACGTCGACACGACTGCTGACCTCGTCAGGGGTATTACAGGCGTTCGGCGCCTATCTGCCGCAATGTGGGCAATGTCCTCGCAACACCTTGATGACGTAGTTAAGCCACAGCCATAACAAGGCTACGTTGCCCACGAACAGCATGGTCCAAAGCATCGAACCGCTCATGGCAACCTCCGTAAATGCTTACCCAAGCTTTACGATTGTGATTATGCGTGGTTCGGGCTTAAATCGATGCCGGACGCGTCACACATTTAACAAAATCTGGCGCCGGTCAGGACCCTAGATTGCGGCTGCGGCTGCGACTGCCTTGCCGAGCCCTGTGGTACTTGCCTTGCCGCCCATGTCGGGCGTCAGGTTGGCGCTTTCTCGCAACGTATTCTCGATGGCCGCCATTATTGTGTCATGCGCGTCGGCATGACCAAGATGCTGCAGCATCATGGCACCGGCCCAGATTGTGCCTATCGGGTTGGCAATGCCCTGGCCTGCGATGTCGGGCGCCGACCCGTGTACGGGCTCGAACATCGACGGGTGCTCACGAGACGGATTGAGGTTGGCCGACGGTGCGATCGCGATCGTGCCCGTGCAGGCCGGCCCGAGGTCGGACAAAATGTCACCGAACAGGTTACTGCCAACCACGACATCAAAGTAGTCTGGCATGCGAACGAAATTCGCGGTCAGAATATCGATGTGGAATTGGTCGACTTCGACTTCCGGGTAACTCTTCGCCATTTCCGCAACACGTGAATCCCAGTACGGCATTGTGTGAACGATGCCGTTGGATTTGGTGGCCGAGGTCAGGTGCCTGGCGTCACGACTTTGCGCGAGCTCGAACGCGTATTTCAGAACCCGATCCACGCCGTAGCGCGTAAACACGCTTTGTTGCGTCACGACTTCGTCGTCGGTGCCCTCGTTTTCAATGCCGCCAATGGTCGAGTATTCCCCTTCCACATTCTCGCGCACGACGTAGAAGTCGATATCACCGGGCTTGCGGCCAGCCAGTGGGCAACGCACGCCGTCGAATAAGCGCACCGGACGCAGGTTGATGTGCTGATCGAATTCTCGTCGAATGGGAATCAGCAATCCCCACAACGAAATATGATCCGGCACAGTCGGAAATCCCGCTGCACCAAGGTAAATCGCATCGAATTCGCGGAGTTGCTCGATGCCGTCTTCGGGCATCATGCGGCCGGTCGATGTGTCTTCGGGCCCGCCGAGAAACGCAATGTTGCGATGCCCAAGCTCGGCCAGATGCGTTACAGCCAACTCAATGCCGAGTTCGTCGTTGTTGACAACCTCGCTGAGATAGTCTCCCTGGCTATGCTCAAAGCACATCCGCGATGAGTTTGACTTCCATCAGGCAAAAGATAAACAGCAGAAATTTGTTAAACAGTTGCAGCGATACCTTGTTAGCAAGGCTGATACCAATACGCGTAAATATTAATGTCGGGATGAGCGCTATCAGGCTCAATTGCAAACGATCCGGCGTTATTAGTTCCGTCGTCAATGCAACGGTGATTTGCGCCGTCGAAAAAAGCAGAAAAGTGAAGGAGACGAGGAACGCGAATGCCGAGGCCTCCAATGAGCGACCATGATAATACGGCGCAACCACCTGCGCCGATATGCCGGTGGCTCCCTGGGTGGTGCCGGCGATCAAACCGAGCACATATCGCAATGGCCCTCGACCGTGGAACACGCTTGCTGAACGATTGCCGGCGAAATACTGCAGCAGGTAAATCGCGAGCCAGGTCGCGAGCATGATCTTGAGGCCGCGTTCACTGATTACGTGCAGCAGCCCGGTGCCGACCAGGCCGCCGATAAATCCACCGATCAGGAAGGGCGCATGTTGCCGAATCAGGTTTCGATGCCGGCGGCGGTTGCTGACGACCCACAGATTTGCGCCGATGCCGGGAATAATCATCAGGACGACCGCCTCCTCAACCGAGGTGAGCACAGCAAGCGCCGGAACGGCGAATAGCGGCAGCCCAAGTCCCGTCATACCTTTGAACAGCGCACCGAGGGAAATAGCGGCAAGCACAGCCAGCAAGAGGCCCGCATTGTCTGGAATCAGCTCCATCCTTGTCCTACAATTCGACTTGCTGATGCAAACGAGTGCATTAGCCTACTACAACGCCTCCAGACAGCAAGCGGTGCGGACGGTGTCCTGAAAACGTGAACGTCAGTGACGGTTTGAAGCGAGGGTGATCAATATGAAGCGCAGAACATTCATACAGCAAGGCGTTTCTGTCGCCGGCTTGTCGTTCGTCGGCTGTGGGTTGGGTGCATTTGCCGGCGATGCCGAGAAGTCGAACCATAGCGGGCGTCGCCGGGTTGTCATCAACGGCAAAACGATGCGCACGATTGACATCCATTGCCACAGTTATGTACACGACGTCTGGCCGTTGATCGAAGGGCGAGACGAGCTTGCCTACCTGCTGCCGGTAGTGAATACCGCGCCGCTGCGAAATAAACTCGATATCAACAACGTCGATTTTCGCTTGCAGCAGATGGACGAGCAGGGCATCGACATCCAGGCGGTTAGCCTGCACGTCGGGCAGTACCATCACTGGGCTGATCGCGACCTGGCGACGGAAATCGTCAGCATTCAAAACAACAAGATCGCCGAATTGTGCAGCGCACATCCCGAACGATTCGTTGGTATCGGGGCGGTTGCGTTGCAACATCCGGACCTGGCAGTCGAACAGATGAAATACGCCATCAGCGAGCTTGATATGCGTGGTTTCATGATTACGGGGTCAGTCAATGACGAGGAGTTGGCCGATCCGAAATTTCACCCGTTCTGGGCCGCCGCTGAAGATCTCGGGGTCGTTATTTTCATTCACCCGCGGAATTTTCCGGCCGGCCAGACGCGCTTGAACGGCAACGGCCGACTCGACAACGTAATCGGCAATCCGCTGGAAACCACGGTAGCGTTATCGCATCTGATTTTCGAAGGCACGCTGGATCGTTATCCGGGCTTGAAAATCTGCGCCGCCCACGGTGGTGGATACCTGCCGTCGTACATCGGCCGTTCTGATCACTGTGTCGAAAATTGGCCCGGCATGTGCAAACCGGTTGAAAAACTGCCGAGCCAGTATCTTAGAACTCTGTATTTCGACTCCCTGGTTTATTCGACAGAAAACCTACGCCACCTGATCGCCGAAGTCGGTGCGGATCGAATTGTGATTGGCACCGACTTCCCGTTCAACATGAGCAAGAAAGATGCGGTCGATCACCTGTTGTCGGTTCCCGGTCTGAGTGCAGAGGATCAGGAGGCAATACTGGGCGGAACGGCCGCGAAATTGCTCGGCATCGACTGAGGGAGCCAGTGGCAGTCGAATTCATATTGAATGGAAATAGCGTCAATATCGACGTCGATAGCAGGACACCATTGCTTGAAGTCCTGCGCAATGACATGGAGCTTAATGGGCCGAAGTTCGGCTGCGGTCTGGCCCAATGCGGTGCCTGTGCTGTGCTGCTTGACGATGTTTCGATTCGATCCTGTGTGTTGCCGATTAGCGCGGTTGCAGGCAAGTCGGTTACGACGCTGGAGGGCTTGGGCGACCGGGACAAGCCGCACCCGTTGCAGACGGCGTTTATCGCAGAACAGGCGCTGCAATGCGGTTACTGCGCAAGCGGTATCATCATCACCGCCGCAGCATTGCTAAAACAAAACGCAACACCGACCAGCAACGAGATCAGACACTCGCTACGCGGGCATTTGTGCCGCTGTGGTGCGCAACCGCGAATGCTAAGAGCTGTCGCCGCGGCCGCCGCGAAGATGTCCGGTGATTCGTCTTGAAAACGACGCGACGAGAATTTTTGCGATCAAGCGGTGCTTTGACCGTCTGCTTCGCTCTGCCGGCTTGTAGCCTGGACAGGGACGGCAATAGATCCGGAGTGATTCTGTCGGGAAATCGATTGAGAGTTAATGCGGACGGCTCGGTCCACTTGCTGCTCGGCAAGGTCGAACTCGGACAGGGCATCGGCACCGCCCTGGCGCAATTGGCGGCCGAGGAGCTGGATGTCGAGTTTGACCGAATCAAATTACTGACAGTCGACACCGTACAGTCGCCCGACGAGTCCTACACTTTTAGCAGTATATCGGTACAGCAGAGCGGGCCGCCAACCCGGCGAGCCGCCGCGGCCGCACGTGGCAGGCTGCTCGACCTTGCGGCTAACGAACTTGGAGTGCCTCGCGGTGATCTGGCCGTTGTCGATGGCGACATACGGGTTGCAGGTAAGGCGACAGGCGTCGATTACTGGAATCTAATCGGGCACAAATCGATCGAGTTTGAGCCCACCGCAGAGCAGGCGCTCAAGTCGGTGAATGATTATTCCATTGTTGGTCAACCCGTCGAGCGCATCGACGTTCCAGGCAAGGTATTCGGCGACGCCAGTTTTTTGCAGGACGTGCGTTTGCCCGGCATGGTGCATGCGCGCATCGTGCGGCCGCCTGCGGAGCGTGCCGTCATCGCCAGCTTCGAGCCCGCGTCAGTCGAATCGATGCCAGGTGTTCTCAAGGTCGTTCGTGACGGGAATTTCGTCGCAGTTATCGCCGAACGCGAGAGCCACGCACGTGCTGCGGCAGAAGTGTTACGACAGTCGATATCGTGGAATTTGCCGGCAGATATGCCGAATGAGAGCGGTGTGTTTGGATGGCTGCAGGCAGCAGAGTCAAGTTCGGAAATGATACTCGAGCATGCAACGCCAACGGACAGCAACGTGAACACGAAAACGATTTCCGCAACCTACCAACGACCGTACCAGGCGCACGCATCGATCTCACCATCGGCTGCGATCGCCGAATACGATGGTGAAGATTTGCTGATACACAGCCACGCCCAGGGCATGTATCCGCTGCGGGCGGCCATCGCGCATGTACTGAATCTGAAAATCGAAAAGATTCGATGCATCCACGTCGAGGCAGCCGGGTGTTTTGGCCATAACGGTGGCGACGACGCTGCGCTCGATGCGGCAGCTATTGCCATGCATTTCCCCGGCAGGCCAGTGAGATTGCAGTGGGAGCGTGCCGACGAGATGGCGTGGGAGCCTTATGGATCTGCGATGCACATGGAAGTAAGTGCGGCGGTGGATGATACGGGCGACGTCCATGCCTGGGAATACGGCCTTTGGAGTTGCCCGCACTCAAGCCGACCGCGCGGCCCCGATAGCGCCGGTAACATGATATACGCACAGCTCAAGGAAGATCCGCTGGAGCTCCCGCCTGTTTATTCCATACCGCAGCCCAACGGTGGTGCGGATCGTAACGCATTGCCCTTATATGCATTTCCAAATGCAAAGGTGCAGAAAAACCTGGTTTCCGACGTGCCGATACGAGTCTCGGCATTACGTGGGCTGGGTGCCTACGCGAACATTTTTGCGATTGAATCGTTCATGGATGAACTGGCGGATCGCGCAAGCAGAGATCCTTTCGAATACCGGCTATCGCAACTTGAGGACGAGCGAGCGCTCGATCTATTGATACGGTTGCGGGAATTGAGCGGCTGGTCGGAACGCCCGGCGGCTGGAACGGGGGAGGGCTGGGGATTGGGTTTTGCTCGCTTCAAGAATCGGTCCAGTTACGTCGGCGTCATCATGCGAGTAATGGTTGATAGCAACAGCGGTGCAATCTCACTGCAGCGAGCAACTGCCGTATGCGATGCGGGACTTGTTATTAACCCCGATGGCGTAAGTGCGCAGATCGAAGGTGGCATTGTGCAGTCGTCGAGTTGGACACTGAAGGAGCAGATACGCTTCAGCAATGCCGAGAAACGGAGCCTGGACTGGGCAAGTTACCCGATCCTTCGATTTGATGAGATTCCCGAAATCGAGGTCGAATTAATGGACCGTGATGACCTTCCTGCGTTAGGCGTTGGTGAAGCGGCACAAGGCCCGACGGCAGCGGCGATCGCCAACGCCGTGTTCCACGCGAGCGGCAGACGCTTGCGAAGGTTACCCCTGAATTCCGTCGCCTGAGTTGCCAAATAAAGCAAACGATAATGGTTTGTGGTGCATCCAAGTATTTGAACTTTAAGTGAAAGCACTCATCTATTCTGGTGTAATCTTAGCCACCTCGGAAACCAGCGAAATTCGTCCATGTCCCTGATCGTTGAACTCAAACGGCGCAATGTTTTTCGTGTTGCGGCGGCCTACCTGGTTGTCGGATGGTTGTTGACGGAAGTATTGACGACCATTCTGCCGACACTGGGGGCACCGGATTGGATTTCGCGCGCGATTATCCTCATTTTTGCGTTTGGATTTATTCCCACAGTCATTTTGTCGTGGGTTTACGAGCTAACGCCCCAGGGCATCAAGCGCGAGCATGAGGTCGTTCGCGATGAGTCGATCACCAGGAACACTGGCCGAAGGCTGGAATACGTTACGATCACCGCGATCGTCGTCGGAATCATATTTTTCGCTTTCTTCAGCGCGAAGCAGTCCTCTGATGCTCCTTCTTCGGCAGGAACGGCGATTAGCAATGCATCGGTAGCCGTCTTGCCGTTCGAAAACTTGTCGGCCGATGCGGATCACGAGTACTTTTCAAACGGTCTTACCGAAACAATTCTGCACATGTTGGCCCAGATTCCCGATCTGAAGGTTGCCGCACGTACATCGAGCTTCGCATTCAGGGATCAAAACAAGACTGTCCAGGAAATCGCGGCAGCGCTTGGGGTCGCACACATACTGGAAGGCAGCGTGCAGCGCGACGGCGATCAGGTTCGAATAACGGCTCAGCTGATTCGTGCTGATGACGGATTTCATGTCTGGTCAGAAAATTACGATCGAACGCTCGACGACATCTTCGGCATTCAGGACGAAATCGCCGAAAAGGTTGGCGGCGCGTTGTCGGCGTCATTACTGGGCGTGCCCGTCAATAGTGTGATGGCGGGCATCAACACGCGTAGTCCGGATGCCTACGATCTGTATCTCCAGGCGATCAACGAGCGCGATAAATTTTCTCACGGTGGCCTGTTGGCTGCAGAAGGCTTGCTAAAGGGCGCATTGACGATCGACCCTGATTTTCTCGACGCAAAAACAGAGCTCGCCAACAACTACCTGCAACAGGCCAATACCGGGCTTATGGACGCCGATGATGCCAATGCGGCGATCCTGGCGATTACCGACCAGGTGTTAGCCGTCAATCCCGACGATGTTGCGGCGCGGGCCGTCAGGATATACACGGAATCGCTGATTGCCACGGCAGAAGGTGGCCCGTTTGTTGTTTTCGACGCGATCGAACAGCTCGAATCACTTATCGATGAGGACCCGACCCAGCTTCAAGCACGCATTTTTCTGACGCGCCTGTCCCGAAATGACGAGCAATTCGAGCGGTCATTGCAGTCCATGCTGGAGGCGCAGGAACTCGACCCATTCAATCCGCGAATTCATTACGAACTGAGCAATCTTTATTCCGGTCTTGAGCAATGGGACGATGCGCGCGCGGCGATTGAGAAGTCGCTGGAACTTGAGCCGGCGCAGCCGAATGCTTATGGGAATCTGGCGCAACTTAGCCGACAGCAAGGCGATGGGCTGGATTTTCTGCAGCAGTTCCTCAAAGCTGTGGAGGTCGATCCTGTCGATCACGAGTTGCCTGGCATTGTCGCTGATTTTCTCTATAGCCTCGAACTGGTCGAGGAGGGCGACGATTTTCGTGACCGGGTCATGGCCATCGCGCCGACCAGCGAGATTTCCTATCGCCTCGAGTTAGCGCGAGCGATGGCGATAGATGATGAAGAGGCTGGCATTGCCAGTGCGCGCCGCGCGATCGAGGATGACGTCGATAACCGTCAATTTACGTATGGCGGCGCTGCTCAATACTTGCTGCGAGTTGCTGCGGCCCGCGGCACGGTTGCAGAGGAATCTGCCTACCTCGAGGAACATGCTCCCGGCATTCTCGACATTGACGCACAATCCGTACCGCTCAAGTATCGTACAGCGCAGATCAGCGCATTCGATGCCTGGTATACAACATTGCCCAAGGACGAACTCTATCGACGTATCGATTTAGTGTGGGACTTCGCGGAGACCTTTGGTGTGGACCTGGCCGATATTGCCATTGTCGAGTTCGCTACGCTGGCATTGCGTGGAGAAGTGGACAAGGCGACCGAAGTCGCGCTGAATCGCATTTTCAGCGAGCCCGTCACATTGAACCTGAACTGGGAACAGACACTCAAGCAGGCCCAATACGCAGAGATTGTCGAGGACCCACGAATTCAGGCAGCAATGCAAAAGTGGCAGGATGAGGAAGACGCGCTGCGAGAGAAAGTTCGGACCTTTCTGGCGGATCTCTCCGCCAAGTCCTGAAAAAATGTGGGAGGCCCTTTAGAGCCTCCCACAGGATCATTCGGGCCTGAAGGCCCTCCTACGGTTCCAGAAGAGTGACGCCGATTTTGTAAGCCATGAATACATTGCTATCGACGTCGTACTTGCCGCGCGCGTACATGGAGCGCGCGGTTGTCGAACCATTGAGGCTAAGCGTCAAGTCCGCGACAAAGTCGTCGAAATCCGAGTACAGCCGCAGGCTGTCACGGGATTTGATCGAGAACAACATGCGGCCAGTCTCTCGCGGCACCATCGCCGTGTTTGAATCCAGCGCAGTCAGATCGATGAGTACCGGACCCTGCAAGATGTAATGCCGCTGGTCGATATCCATGTTCTGGTTGTCCAGCACGAGGCCATCGCTGCCCATGCTGACAAATGGTGCGATGGTGCCAAGGGCACCCCAGCCTACGCCAAGGGCGCTGCGGACGTCCGTGTAGTCGACAATCGTGCGTCCGGTGAAGTCAGGCGGCGCGATGCCGAAGGATGTTGGAAATCCGTAAGCGACGATCGGGCGACCGGTTGAGAGATCGGCAAGAGTCAGGTTACCCGTCGCAATTTCGTAGTTGTCGGGGTCTGCGTCGAGGTCCAATGACATGCCAGTGCCTGTGAAATCGTAGACAGCAGCACGCCGGCGATCAATCGAGTACAGCGTAATGTCGGTCTGTCCTGGCATGATCGTATTGACGATGCCTGACAAGTGCGTCACGTGCAGACGTACGGCCCCTTCGGTCGCGTCAAACAGTATTTGCGGAGCGAGGGCGTCCGTCGTTGGGACAAGTTGATCGCCGCGAATAGTGACCCGCTGCCCGATCGAGATGGCGTCGATGCTCAGATCCGATACCCGGTCACCATCCTTGAAAACTTTGGTGTTGGGTCCGACCTCGACGACAACATCGTCGTGAAAATGAACCAGCCGATCGGTCGCAACGTCGTGCGGGATTATCGTCGCGCCCCGAATCGTCAGGAAATTGCCGCTGCGGGCGATAACGTTACCGGCAATCGCATCGCGATCGCTACCTGGCACGCTCGAACCCGCCAGAACGAGGTCCGCCGTGAACTCGCGTTCACTGACGTTGAGTGTGCCCCTGGCAATCGTCGGGATGCCAGGACCTGCCACGGCAAGTGCGCGCAGACCGTCGCTTCCGGTAAACGAAGCACCATCAACCTCAAACTCTGTGTCGTTGCTAACGTTAACCATCAAGCGTCCGAAGTCGCCCTCGCGGTCATGGAAAGGCCGAATGGCGACGACATAGTTCATCGCATCTTCATTGACCTCAATCAAAGGCCCGCGAACGCGAATGTCTTTTTCGTCAACCGGGTGCACTTCGGCGACAATGAATGCGTCCAATTCTGCGGTCGCCGGCGTGGGCGCGATATCCACCACATGCGAGGCCGCCAGGTCAAAATCGAGTTGCAAAAGAGCGGCACGGCGTTTGACGACCGTCAACTGATCGCGGTTCGATAAAATGATTCTGAGCTCTGTTTGTGCCAGCGGATTGCCGTCAAGATCGGTGACCACAGCTTGTTTGCTCATGTCACCAGCCTCAACAAAAACCTCGGCGTCGACGTAATCGAGACTAATCGTGCCCGATAC
>Ga0209980_10002372_pt1 | contig 10258 bp, 7 predicted proteins | sample CR02metaG_FD_183611 | JGI IMG/M metagenome (GOLD analysis project Ga0209980, IMG submission 183611) | Deep subsurface microbial communities from Mariana Trench to uncover new lineages of life (NeLLi) - CR02 metaG (SPAdes) (version 2) | ecosystem: Environmental > Aquatic > Marine > Ocean trench >... | reverse complement strand
GCCATTTCCCTGCCCAATAGCCTGCCAAACGACTGACGCTGAACGACTTGTGAGGAAAGAGCTGAAACTTGGCTGGGACGCAGGGATTCGAACCCCGATTCCACGGGCCAGAGCCGTGTGTCCTACCGTTGAACGACGTCCCACGAGCCGCCGACGCTAGCAAGAAGGCGCGGTAAGCGTCAACGGACCCAAGACCCCCGGTCGAGACGGGGCTCGACCGCTACAGGCCGCGCGCTAGCTGCGCTTCTGGATCTTGGCCCAGGTGTCACGCAGGGTTACCGTGCGGTTGAAGACCGCGTGCCCTGCCGAATGGTCCTTTGAATCGGCGCAGAAGTAGCCTATGCGCTCGAACTGAAAGCGTTGTCCAGGCGCCGCTTCGGCGAGGCTCGGCTCGCCCTGCGCATTTGTATTGATCGTTACCGAGTCATGGTTCAGGTTGTCGAGAAAGTTCCCGCCACCCTGGTCAGGATCGGCCTTGGTGAACAGGTGGTCATAGAGGCGAACCTCGAGCGGGATCGAATGCTCGGCCGATACCCAGTGAATCGTGCCGCGCACCTTGCGGCCGTCCGGTGCCTGCCCGCCTCTGGTCTCGGGATCATAGGTGCAACGCAACTCGGCAATCTCGCCGGCTTCGTCCTTGACCACCTCGTTGCAGGTGATGAAATAGGCCCAGCGCAAGCGCACTTCGCGGCCGGGCCCCAGGCGGAAGAACTTCTTCGGCGGATCTTCCATGAAATCGTCGCGCTCGATCCAAAGCTCCCGAGAGAACGGTACTTTGCGTTTGCCCGCCGATTCGTCCTCCGGGTTATTGACCGCTTCGAGTTCTTCCGATTGGCCCTCGGGGTAGTTCTCGATCACCACCTTGATCGGGTCGAGAACCGCCATCCGGCGCGGCGCCGAGCGGTTCAGCTCCTGGCGCACACAGTGCTCGAGGAGCGCCAAGTCAACCCTGCTGTCAGCCTTGGCAACGCCGATGCGGTTGCAGAAGTCGCGCACCGCAGCGGGCGGATAGCCCCGCCGACGGATCCCCGACAGGGTCGGCATCCGCGGGTCGTCCCATCCCGAGACGTGCCCCTGCTCGACCAGTTTCTTGAGCTTGCGCTTCGAAAGCACGGTGTGCGAGAGGTTCAGGCGCGCGAACTCGATCTGCCGGGACGGGAAGATCTCGAGGTTCTCGATGAACCAATCGTAGAGCGGCCGATGATCCTCGAACTCCAACGTACACAGAGAGTAGGTAACGCCTTCGAGCGAATCCGACTGGCCGTGGGCGAAGTCATAGGTCGGGTAGATCGCCCACTCCTTGCCGCGGCGGTAATGCTCGGCGTGAAGAATCCGGTACATCACCGGGTCGCGCATGTTGAAGTTCCCGGAGGCCATGTCGATCTTCGCGCGCAGAACCTTGGAACCTTCGGGGAAGTCCCCGCGCTTCATGGCTTCGAAGAGTTCGAGGTTCTCCTCGATCGAGCGATCCCGGTGAGGGCTGTCGCGGCCCGGTCGGGTGAGGGTGCCTCGGTACTCACGAATCTCGTCCGCCGTGAGATCGTCGACGTAGGCCTTGCCTTTCCGGATCAGGTCGAGCGCCCACTCATGGAGCTGCTCGAAGTAGTCCGAGGCGTAGAACTCGCGATCTTCCCAATCGAATCCGAGCCAGCGCACGTCTTCGCGAATCGAGTCCACATACTCCTGGCGCTCGGTCAGTGGGTTGGAGTCGTCGAAGCGCAGGTTGCACCGGCCACCGAATTCCTCGGCGAGACCGAAATTCAGACAGATCGCCTTGGCGTGCCCGATATGGAGATAGCCGTTGGGCTCTGGCGGAAAACGCGTGTGAACGACCTTGCGCTTCCCCGCAGCCAGCTCTTCCCCGATGATCGACTTGATGAAATGACTGCCCGAAGGCTCTGCATGATCGCTCAAGACTCACTCCTCGCCTGCTGAAACCGGTTGATCGAGAAGGGCTCGCCGGGCCAGCCGGGGCATCTGAGCCAGGCGAGTCAGAGCCCGATCGATTCTCGCGAGAGTACGATCTCGGCCGAGAATCGCCAAGGTCTCGAACATGCCAAATCCGACTGCCTTGCCGGTCGTCGCGACGCGCACGGCATGAATGATCTCGCCCAGCTTGATGCCTTTGGCTGCCATGAAATCGCGCATGGTCTGCTCGAGATGCTCTGTGTCGAACGGCTCGACCGAAGAGAGCTCCTGCCGATAGTCCGCGAGCAAGCCTGCCGCCCTTCCGGGCCTGGCCAGACGCTTCTCCCAAGCCGGCGGGTCGTAGAGGAGTTGGTCGTCGGAAACGAAGAAGTCCTCGAACTGAATGATGTCTCCGGCGAGCTTGATCCGATCACCGGCCGCCGCCACGATCGCTCGCAGGTCCGGAGTGTCTGTGGTCCCCGCTGTCTCCCCTGTCTCTGAAACCAGGCCGGCTTTCTCGGCGAACGGCCGGCACAGCGCGGTGCGTTCGTCGATCGAGAGCGCCGCCATGTGGCGCTCTTCGAAGGTCATGAGCTTGGTCGGGTCGAAGCTCGCCGGCGACCTCTGCACCCGCTCCAGCGAGAAACTCTCGATCATCGCCTGGCGATCGAAATCCTCGGTTTTGTCGTCCAGCGACCAGCCCAGGAGCAGGAGATAGTTGAGCAGCGCGCCGGGCAGGAATCCGACGGTTTCGTAGAAATCGACAAGCACCGGGTTAAAGGTCTCGGCGTCCGGTGACAGCCCGATGGCTCGGGCAATCTCCTCGCCGTGCTCGCTCAGACGCGCAAACTCCGGGTGTTTGAGGTACTTGGCGAGTTTGCGCTTGGAAAGCTTGTTTTTCGAACCGGGTTCCGCGACCAAGGGCAGGTGCGCGTACTCGGGCAGTTCATAGCCCAGGCTCTGCGCGATAAAGATTTGCCGCGGTGTGTTCGAAAGATGCTCCTCGGCCCGGATCACGTGACTGATCGCCATCTCGTGGTCGTCCACCACCGAAGCCAGGTGATAGAGGCAAGAACCGTCGGCCCGCTGGATCACGTGGTCCTGTTCGCGCCGCCACTCGAAGGCCATGTCGCCGCGGATGAGATCCGTGAAGCGACACTCCCCCTCGCGCGGCATTTCCAACCGCACCACCGCCTGGCGCCCGTCGGCCTCGAAGCGCTCACGATCGGCCTTCGATTCGGCCCGGAAACGGCGACTGTAGATGAACTTCCGCTTCTCGGCTTCGGCCTGTTCGCGCTCTTGGGCGAGGTCCTCGGTGCCGGCGTAGTCGTAGTAGGCGTGGCCCGAAGCCAGCAACCGGTCAACCGCGGCCTGATACAACTCGCTGCGCTGCGACTGAAAGTAGGGCCCGTAGTCCCCGCCGACTTCGGGCCCCTCGTCCCAGTCGATGCCCAGCCAGCGAAACCCGTGGAGAATCGGCGCGAGCGTCTCGTCCAGATTGCGCTCGCGATCGGTATCGTCGACGCGCAGGATAAAACGGCCGCCCCGGCCCCGCGCGAACAACCAGTTGAACAGAGCCGTTCGCACGCCACCGATGTGGAGATAGCCGGTCGGGGAAGGAGCGAATCGCGTGCGGATCATGAAACTGTCTGGGAATAGAGGGGTGGCGGAATGCCGTGGCGCCACAGCATATCGGGGAAGGGGACACGAAGGAATCATGTCCCCGAAACGAAAGCCCACCCTCGGAAAACCAGTCGGGAGGGGACACGAAGGAATCGTGTCCCCGATGGTGTCCCCGATATAGAATGCGCCTTCGACCCGGGAGAGGTGCCGGAGTGGTCGAACGGACCTGCTTGCTAAGCAGGCGACCGGGGTAACTTGGTCCGGGGGTTCGAATCCCCCCCTCTCCGCCATTCTTCGCCCTCGAGACCGCCGCAGAACCCCAAAGGAGCGCCCATGGCATTTCCTCGCGCTGAACACCCGAGATCCCACCCCCGGAGGCGGCCAAGGATCCACCAGGAGAGCCGAAGGTGAGTTCCTGGTCCCCAACCGACGTCGACCGGATCGCCGTCAACACGATCCGGTTTCTGGCCGTTGACATGGTCGAACGCGCCAACTCGGGACATCCGGGAGCGCCGATGGGACTGGCACCCCTCGGCTATACCCTCTTCACTCGGCATCTGAGGCACAGCCCGACCAACCCCGCGTGGCCGAATCGGGACCGGTTCGTGCTCTCCTGCGGTCACGCCTCGGCCCTGATCTATGCGCTGCTGCATCTGTCGGGCTACGACCTCTCTCTCGACGAGATCAAGAACTTTCGCCAGTACGGTTCCAAGACCCCCGGCCACCCCGAGTACGGATTGACGCCGGGCGTCGAAACCACCACCGGCCCTCTCGGTCAGGGCCTCTCGAACGCGGTCGGCATGGCCATCGCGCGCGAGAAGCTCGCCGCCGAGTTCAACCAGGATGGCTTGTCCCTTTTCGACTACCGCACCTGGGTGTTTGTCAGCGACGGCGACTTGATGGAGGGCCTCGCGTCCGAAGCCTGCTCGCTTGCCGGTCATTTGAAACTCGGCTCACTGAAGGTGTTCTGGGACGACAACCGGATATCGATCGACGGCAGCACCGATCTTTCTTTCTCGGAAGACGTTGGCAAGCGCTTCGAGGCCTACGGTTGGAATGTTCTGCGAGTCGAAGACGGCAATGACCTTCCGGCTCTGGACGAAGCAGCGGCGAAAGCTGCGCAGGAGACCGAGCGCCCGACCCTGGTCGTCGTTCGCACCCACATCGCGTACGGCAGCCCCAACAAGCAGGACTCCTCCTCGGCGCACGGCTCACCCCTGGGTACGACCGAGGTCGAGTTGACCAAGAAGGCTCTCGGCTGGCCGCTCGACCCCGCGTTTCACATACCCGAGGAAGCCGGCGAGGCTTTTGCGAAGACCGTCGCTCGCGGCAAACGGCTCGAAGCCGAGTGGAAGGCGCTTCGCGACTCACACCGCGAGCGCCACGCCGAGCAGGCCTCCGAGCTCGACCGGCGGCTCGAGAGCCGGCTTCCGGAGGGTTGGGAGAACTCGGTGCCGGCCTTTTCTCCAAAGGACGGCCCGATCGCCACCCGCAACGCCTCGGGCGTGGTGCTCAACGCCCTCGCGGCGGTGTTTCCGGAGTTCATCACCGGCTCGGCGGACCTGACCGGCTCGGTCAACACGTATCTAGCCGGCGACGGCGACTTCTCGGCTTCCGACCGGCTCGCGCGAAACTTCCGCTTCGGCGTTCGCGAGCACGCGATGGGCGCGATTCTCAACGGGCTGACGCTGTCGAAGACGTTCATCCCCTACGCCGGCACGTTCCTGGTGTTTTCGGACTATATGCGGGCCTCGGTGCGGCTCGCCGCTCTGATGGAAATCGGGTCGATCTTCGTCTTCACCCACGACTCGATTTTTCTCGGCGAAGACGGTCCCACTCATCAACCGGAGGGACATCTGGTGTCGCTACGCGCGATTCCGCACTTGACGGTCCTGCGACCGGCGGATGCCAACGAGGTCGCCGCCGCCTGGGCGGTTGCGATCAAAAGCAGACACCGGCCGACCGCGATCATCTTGACCCGCCAGAAGCTACCGATCTTCGAACAGACGGCCGAGCTGGCCCGCGACGGTCTCGCCCGAGGGGGTTACGTGCTCTCGGAGGCCCCTGGCGGTTCGGCTCAGGGAATTCTCATCGCCACCGGCTCCGAAGTCGCGACCGCGATCGAAGCGCAAGCGCTGCTTCTCGAGCAGGGCATCGAGACCCGGGTCGTGAGTCTGCCTTCGTGGGACCTGTTCGAGGCGCAGTCGCCGGAGTACAGAGAGCGCGTGTTGCCGTCATCGCTCACCGCGCGGGTCTCGGTCGAGGCCGGCCGCTCCTTGGGCTGGCACCGCTGGGTCGGGGACCGCGGCGCGATCGTTGCCGTAGACCGATTCGGGGCGTCGGCGCCGTATACCGATCTCAGAGAACCGTTCGGGTTCACGGCCGAAAACGTTGCGGCTCGGATGAAATCCGTCTTGGGGCGACCGGCCAGTCCTACTGCAGACTAAACCGGATCGTCAGGTTCAGATACACCGACACCGGCTTGCCCCCCCTTGTGGCCGGCCGGAACTTCCACCGTTCCGCGGCGGCGATCGCCTCTTCGCTCAGGCCGAAGGGGAGCCCCTTGAGAAGCTTCACCCGGCCGACATCGCCGTTGGCATCCACCACGGCTTCGAGGATCACGACCCCTTGGGTGCGCGCCTGGCGCCCCTCCTCGGTATACCTGGGCGAGGGGAAGAAGATTTTCTGCGGCGGGGTAATGTCGCCGGTGAGTTGAAACACCGGCCCGAAGGGCCCGTCCGAGGGCGGCGCGTTTGGAATGCCAAATACGACGCCGTCCAGGGCCACGTCGAGTTGCGGGGCTTCCACCGCCGCACGAAGAATGGGCTCGGGATCGTCGGGCGTCGGATCCGGGATCGGAATGACACGCTTCTTTTCCTTGTTCTTCGGCTGGAGCTGCTCGGCCTTCGGTGGCGGCGGCGCGAAGCGAATCTGCTGCACGATATAGACCGGCTTGGCCGGCCCCGCCGGAGGAAGCACGGCCTGGGCGGCCGGGAACTGCAGCAGGAAAAACACCAGATGTGCCGCCACCGCGGCGCCGATCGCCAGCCGGAGTCCGCGCTTCTCGTCGGTGGTGTCGCTATCGAGCTCGGGCACGTACCCGAGGTGAATCTTCAGCACCTTGGTGCTCTCGCCACCGTAACGCTGCCAGCTTGAACTTCTCTCGAACATTACAAATCTACCGCTCTGAATCGCTTAGCCTCGGCTGAGCCTCTCGCCACTTTCATACGCAACTACGGGGCCAACGGCGCAACAGTTTTCGAAGGGCAAGCCCACTGGCGGATCTGCCGGCTCTGGCAGCCCGCGGGCTGCTAGGACTGCAGAGCTGAGGACGGTGAGACGCTGCGCGCACGCGGGTAGAGCTCGAGGCCCCACAGCCCGACGAGGGCCAGGAGCGCCAGGTTGGAGAAGAGGAGCGGAGCAAAGGCCGGTGCCCCATAGACGATGTTCTCCCACAGACGCTCCATAGGTCCGCCGCGGATCGCCGCTACGTGGTAGTAGAAACCGAGGAGACCCGTCGCGATCTGGACGAGGAGGACGGCTCGACATAGCCGAAGGAAGAGAGGGCTCTCATCCACCAGGAGAACGGTGAGCAGGAAGCCAACGGCGAGCGCGCTCGCTATCACGCCGATCCATTCCCGAGAATCGAAGAACCCGTTCTGAGCATGGTCGGCAAGACACAGGATGAAGTTGCCAAAGAATCCACCGAGGGCCAACAGAATCACCCACTGGGCCCACTCCCGCCGCGGCACGACCATGCGGTCGAGCAGCAGCAGCAGGCCGATCCCCGTGTACGACAGCGGTGCCACGAAGGGTGCCGTATAGACGAGATTCTTGATCGTCTGCTCAACGAAGAAGGTGTCGAGGAGGTGGAACACAAGGCCGGCAACGCCGATCGCCACCGAGGCCCAGCCGACTCCAAGCCCGAGCGCCCAGACGAAGCCGCCGGGCGGCGGCTCGACGCTCCCTCCCGCGGCCATGATGGCGACCAGAACAAGGGGCGCAACGAGGGAGAAGATGAAGGGAATCCATTCGGCGGGGTGGCGAAAGCCGTTGAAGGAGTGGGCAACGTAGATGTCAACCGCAAGGAAGGCAAGGTTGGCGACAGCGAAGAGCTCGACCCACACACGAGGGCGCAAGAACCAGGCCGTGGCGGTCATCGCCCCGCTCGGGAGGCATCGCTGGCCCGCAGCTCGCGGGCCGAATGCTCGAGCTCGGAGGTCTTGGCGAGAAGCTCGTAGAAACCGTGCCACTGCACGAAGTCGGCGCCGCCCATGAAGGCGCCGTGCTTTGCGGTGCGCCCGAAGTAGTGCCAGATGTCGAAGGCGAGAAACTCGATCGGCTCGTCGAACGGTTCCGGCGTGAGCAGCCCCTCGGTACGCAGATCAGCGACGATCTCCTGCGCGGCGACCACGTATCGGTTGGTGGATTCCACCACCTCCTCGGCCTCGACATAGAAGCGCTCGATTCGCGGCGTCGTGTGGCACTTGAGGCACACCTCCTTCATCTCCGCCTGGCCCTGGAGATAGGTGGGACGCTTCTCCGACACCGCGGCGAACAACCAGAACGAGAGCCGCTCGGTGGTGTCGTGGGTAACCTTCATCCCTTCGAGGCCGCTCATGTGACAGGTCGCGCAGGTCGGTACGGGCATGTCGTGAGTCGTTAGCGCCCCGGGCTCGGCGGCAAGATTCATGTGTGCCTTCTGACTGTTGAAGAGCACGCCGTGCTTCGACTCGTGGTAGATCTCGATTTGCGAGTGGTCCGGACCCATGTGGCACTGCCCGCAAGTCGCCGGCATTCGCGCCAGCTCCACCGAGGCCGCGTGGCGAGCGTGACAGGCCGTGCAGGCGCCGATCGAGCCGTCGCGGTTGGGCTCGCCGATGTTGTGGCACTGCAGACAGCCTCGGTTGGTCGCGGCACCGCCCTCGAGTCGCGCCAGAGCATTGGCGGGCCTATCGACGGCGCCCGGGTGGTATCGCTCGGCGAAAGCGATCTGCTCGTCGGTGAAGGCATCCCGCCCCATCACCGCCGCCCATGCCGGCGCGGCGTGGCGGCTCCGCAGGTATTGCCGGTATTGGGTTTCGTGGCACTGACGGCAGTTGCCTGCGGTCATCCGGGTGGCGATGATGAAGCCTCGATGGTCGAGCCGCTCCTGGCCCTCGGTCGGCCGATGACAGTCCAGACAGTGGATGCCCTCGGCCGCATGAGCGCTCATCTCGAACTCATGCACCACGCCAGGGGTCTCTTTCGCGTGACAACTCGCGCACTTGCCGGTAGCGCGAACGAACTCCGCGCTCGGCTGCGCCACGTCCACCGGAGGGCGCATCCGGTTGATCATAAAGGCCGCGACGATCATGCCGGTGGCGATGACGATCGCGATGAAGACGCCTCGAAAGGACATGCCTACTCCCTCCTCTTGGCCTGTTGGAGCGCTGGGTCTACGACACTAGCATCGTCTAGTGCGGTCGGTTCTGCACATTGCGGCCCAACGCTCGCGACTCCTACTCCGGAGGCTCTACGAGCCGATGGCGAAGCGCGTAACCGACCACTTCGGCGCGATTGTGGAGATGGAGCTTGTCGAGAATGTTTCGAACGTGGAACTTCACCGTGTTCTCGCTGACACCGAGAGTTTTCGCCAGCTTGCGGTTGGTGGTTGTTCCCTCCACCATAAGTTCGAGTACCTCACGCTCCCGGTTGGTCAGAGCGTCCGGATCCTCTCGCTCGCGTCTCGAGGGTGCACGGGCGAACTCGTCCAAGAGCTTCCGTGCCAAGGCGGGTGTTAGCGCCGGCTCGCCCCGCGATACTCCCTGCAACAACTCGAAGAACTCACTCGACTCCAGATTTTTTAGAAGATAGCCTTTCGCACCCGACTTGATGGCCTCAAACAGCTTGGCGTCGTCGTCAGCCGCCGTCAGCACAATGACTTTAACCTCCGGCAGCTCGGCCGCCAACCTCTTTGTGGCCTCGAGACCGTCCATCTCCGGCATCATGAGGTCCATCAAGACGATGTCCGGTTTGAGCTCCCAGGCGAGCCGAATCGCCTCTTTGCCGTCACCGGCCTCCCCGACCACTTCCAGGTCGCGAGCCGTCAACAGACTCCGCAGGCTGTCGCGGAACAGGGCGTGATCATCTACGATCAGGATTCGCATGGAACATTCTCCTAGATGTCTCGAGCGGTGATCGGGAGGACCACTCTGATCCGGGTCCCCCGACCCGGGGCGCTGTCAATCTCAAATTTACCTCCGACGCTCTCGGCACGCTCACGCATGATCCCCAGGCCGAAGCGCGGCCCCGGCCCGCGATCGATCGAGGCGGGGCTGAAACCCGAGCCGTCATCGGACACTTCCGCGACCACCTCGGTGTCCGCCTGTGCAAGCTTGAGGCGCGCGCGGCTTGCGTTCGAGTGTTTGCGGACGTTGGAAAGGGCCTCCTGAAGGATGCGCAGGAGCTGAAGCTCGACGTTCGCATCCAGCTGCACAATTCCATCCACCTCCAGCTCGACCGAGATGCCACTCTGGTCCTGCCACTGCGCCAGAAACTCAGGCAACAGATCTGCCAGTGAAGTGTCAGGGGAGGTCTGAGTGCGCAACGCCAAGATACCCTCCCGGGCGTCGGCGTACACGTTGCGCGCGGCGCTCGCGAGTTGCTCGAGCTGTTCCGCAGCTTGGTCGTTTCGGTTCGAACGGAGATACTCGCGCACTGCCTGTGCCTTGGTGTTGACGTACGC
>Ga0209980_10002371_pt1 | contig 10265 bp, 11 predicted proteins | sample CR02metaG_FD_183611 | JGI IMG/M metagenome (GOLD analysis project Ga0209980, IMG submission 183611) | Deep subsurface microbial communities from Mariana Trench to uncover new lineages of life (NeLLi) - CR02 metaG (SPAdes) (version 2) | ecosystem: Environmental > Aquatic > Marine > Ocean trench... | reverse complement strand
CACCTACTTATTCAGAGAACATGGACAAAACGAAACAAGGCTTCACCGCTGCGAAGACGTTCGCATGGTGAAGCCTTGTAAGTTGGGCCTCTCTGGTGAGAGACGCTCGATACTTAATAGACCAGGTCTACCTCTTGTGCTTGAGGGCCTTTCTGTCCCTGTACCACTTTGAACTGTACCTTTTGGCCTTCTTCCAACGTTCGATAGCCTGACATCCGAAGCTCACTGTGGTGGACAAAGACGTCGTCGCCGCCCTCGCGCGCGATGAAGCCGTAGCCTTTTTCGGCACTAAACCACTTGACAGTGCCCGTTTCAGTCTCTGCCATGATGCTCGACACCTCCTTGCGTGTTGATCAAAAAAACGCCTTCTCCACCCCGAGTTCCAAACGCAGGCTCCGGAAGAGGAAGGCGCTGTTGGGGAGTGCTAGTGTAACACTACGCAGAAGCATTGTCAAGAGCATGCCTGCCGGGTAGATCCTGTAAAAAGGCTGAAGATCGTACCTATTGGACGTATTTCGGCCTTCGACGGATGAAGCATGGCTATCCATCGACCTGCTCTGTTCTATGCTTGCTTACATCCCTAGACGATACAATACAGCAGGGATGCCAAAGCCGCTGGAATGGCAATAAATACTTCTCGGAGAAGCACCAATCAGAACCTGAGGAGAAACTCGATGAATTAGTAGACGATGTCTACGTCTTGTGCTTGGGGGCCTTTCTGCCCCTGGCTCACCGTGAACTCTACCTTCTGGCCTTCGTCCAACGAACGAAAACCTGATGATCGAATCTCGCTGTAGTGGACGAAAACGTCATCGCCGATCTCGCGTGCGATGAAGCCGTAGCCTTTTTCGGCATTAAACCACTTGACAGTGCCTTGTTCGCGCTCTGCCATGATGCTGTACCTCCTGCTTGCATGTTGATCAAAAAACGCCTTCTCTACCCCGAGCTCCAAACGCAGGCTCCGGAAGAGGAAGGCGCTGTTGGGAACTACCAGTTTAACACTACCGGGAGGCATTGTCAAGACGTAAACGGATAGAAGATTACTGAAAAGGGCTCCAATCGGTGTTTGAAGGACAAATTCAACCTTGTTAAAAGGTAAAAGAGAGCGAAAAAGACGGTTGGAAGCCCAGATCATAGACATCTACGTTGACGAAACTTACACGCCGATTGGCTTGCCCCGGGTCGAAGACGGCGACGGGGCTGCGGTACCAGGTGTTGTCTCGATCATAGATGTTGAAGACCGAGGCCGTCGCTTCGAGCCTCACGCCTCGGAACGCCCGCCGGTACTGGAGGCCGACGTCCATCCGGTGGTAGGTGGGCAACGTGGTGGGCTCGTCGAGATCGGCAAAGGCCAGGTTGTTGGGTGTGCCCGAGGCGATGAGCCAGGTCAGGTGCCAGTTCAGGTGCGGCAGCAGCGCTCCTTGTACATACGTGGTGAACTGGTGGCGGCGGTCCCAGTCGGCCGGTAACGCCTCGCCGTCGTTGATCGCCTCGTGCCGGATCGTCATCTTCGAGAGCGTATAGCTGTGGGTCCAGAGCAGCGCGCCGATGCGGTGCCGGAGCATCAGTTCGAGACCTTGGGCGCGGCCCGTAAAGTCGTGCAGCCAGGGCGTTTGTAGCAGGCTTTCCGGGCGTTCGTCCCGGCGCGCGACGAGGCTCTCGTGTTGGCGCAGGTTCTCGTAGGCTTTGACGTAGGCTTCGGCCTGGAAAAACAACGTCGGCGCGGCCTTGACGTAGAGGCCCGCTGTGAGGTTGTCGACGCTGCCGGGACCCTGGTCTTGCGTACTCATCACCCACACGTCGGAGCTGTTTTCGTGCTCGAGGTAGAGGCGATGGAGGAACTGGTAGTTGCGGCTATAGCCCAGGCCCAGCGACACCGGTCGTTGCGGCCAGAGTCGAAGCCGCAGGCGGGGCGAGAGACGCAGAAAACGGCCATTCGAAAAATAATGACTGCGGAGCCCCACGTGCAGGTCGATCTCTTCGAAGACGGCCCCGTCGTACTGGGCGAAGAGGTCGAACTGCATACTCTGTTGCTTTTCGAAAAAGTCGTTCCGGAGGGCCGAGTGCTCTTCATAGTCGATGGCAAAGCGGTGCAGCCCATACCCGGTCGAAATGGTCCCACCGAAGCGGGGCGCCATGTCGATGTGCTGCGCCAGCTTTACTTCGAGCAATTCATTTTTGTTATCGAACGGAGCCAGGCGGGGCATGGCGTCGGGCGTCGGATGGGAAGGGTCGTCCGTCTCAGGCGACCGGGCCGGCGGATAGACGAAGTCGTCTTTCAAAAAGCGGCTGTGATAGCGGCTGAAGGCCACGATGGTGTGACCGTAGACGGTGGCGCTGAGGGTGCGTTGGTCGTGCAGGCTCGCCGCCGTGTTGCCCCAGGTGTTGCGCGTCTCGACGGGTTGGAATTCGGCGCGCACCGTAGAGTCGGGTTCTATGTTGACGAGGCGCCGGGCTTCCTGGTGTAGCGTGTGGTCGCCCCCGAGGTAGAGGTTAGCCATCAGCCGGTTGCCGACGGGCGATTCCAGGTAGAGCTTGCCGTGCAGGTCGTAGAAGCGGGCCGAGGAGGTACCGGGGATGAGCGCCCGGCGTCGATCCGGTCCCAGCCCCAGGCGCGTCGGCGCGCTGGTTTCCCGGCCTACGTCGAGTCCCTGCGCGATCAGACCGTCGTTGTTGAACCAGTCGATGGCATTGAGATACGAATGGCGTCCCGAGACGAGCCAACTTCCCCGACCGCCCCACAGCGGGCCTTCGAGCGTAGCCTTGAGAGCGGTGTTGCTCAGCCCTGTCGTGAGCCTCGTGTCGGTCTGGGAGCCGGTCCGTGTGACGAACGAGAGCGTGCCGCCTGGCGGGGCTTGAAAGTAAGCCGGCGTCACCCCGTAGTAAAAGCCCACCGTTTGCAGGGCGTCTTCGTTGAAGGCGTCGAAGAGACCGAAGAAGTGGTTCTGGTTGTAGATGGGGATGCCATCGAGCAAGATCTGGAAGCCGTCGGCTTTGCTGCCGCGCACGTTGAGGCCCTGCGTGAAGGCCGTCGAGAGCGAGACCGAGGGCAACGACTGGAGCGACCGCAGCACGCTACTCTCGCCCAGCGGCGAGAACAGGCCGGGCCGGAGCAGGTGGTGCCACGTCGTGTCGAGATCGGCGTCGAGCACGGTGCTGCTGACGACGACCTCGTGGCCGAAGAACTGCTCGGGTGTCAGGCGAATCGGCAGCGTAGCGGGCAGATTCTGCATGTCGAGGCGGATGTGCCGGGGTCGGTAGCCGACGTACGAGGCGGTCAGCACCAGATGGGGGTCGAGGGCTGCATTGAGGGGGAGGTGGAACGTGCCGGCGGCGTTGGCCGCTACGCCGTGCAGCCGCTCCTGCTCTTTCCAGATAATCGTCGCGAAGGGCAGCCGGGCGCCGCTCTGGTCGTCGATGACCTGACCGGTGAGCACCGCCGGAGGCTTGGACGAGGCGGCCTGCATCCGCGAGAGCACAATCTGGTATCGTGTTTCATCGACCTGAAGCCGGAGCCTGTGCGGGCGCAAGGCTTCGCTAAGGGCCGCGATGATCCCGTCGGCAGGTGCTTCGAAGGAGACGGTCTTCCCGGTGATCAGCGCGTCGCGGTAGAGAAATCGATACGGAGAGCTTTCCTGAATCTCGCCGATGACCTGTCGAATCGAGATGTCTTCGTAGACCCGGCGGTCCTGGGCCGTAGCGGCGTTCGAGAGGCAGAAGGCTGTAAAAAATCCGAGGAGAATCAGGATATAGCGAAAAGGAGATGCTAATGGTGAAGAGTAAATGGCTACTTGAAAATGGTGAATGATTCTCCTTGCGAACCGTTCACCATTCACCCTTAACCATTTACCATTGACCCTTAGAATCTCCCTCTCCCCATTTCGGGGCGATTCTCGACGGAAACAAGGACTAATTTGCCACAAAGCGGTAGGTGTCGTCATCTACTTGAACAAAACGCCCCTCTAAGATGGCGGCGAGGTCGGTGAGGCTTTGCTCCCTTTCTTGAAGGAAAAGCCGTCCAGTCACCGTTTCCTGCAGCATTGCATCAGGCACGTTCAGGGTGACGGCGAAGTGGTACGCCAGTTCTTCCAGTACGCGGTGCAACGGGCGCTGTGCGAAGGTCATCTCCCCAAGGAGCCAGTCCAGGTATTCGGTGCTGTCGGCAGACGCCGGATCGACCAGCGTGTCCATCGAGCTCAGCAGGCTCCGTTGGCCGGGCTCGAGCACGACGGCCTCCGCCGACCCGGCGTGCTCGAACCGGACGCGGCCCTCGGCCAGGAAGACCGCCGTTTGTCCCCCCCACGTGCTCACGTTGAACCGCGTGCCCAGCACCGTGATGAGCGCCTCGCCAGCTTCTACCTCGACCGTGCGCGCTTCGTTCTTCATTACGTCAAAAAAACCTTCGCCGACGAGCCGGTAGCGGTCCTCGTCGAGGCGGTAGAGTTGCGAATGAGGCCGCAGCCGGACGACCGAGCCGTCGAGCATGGTGTAGGTGGCGATGTCGGCCTCGGCAGAGGCCAGCAACACCGGCGTCGGGGCGCCTCCCCACAAGAGCCAGCCCACCACCGCGAGCAGCAACACGCTGGCCGCCATCGCCAGCGAGGTCCGGGCCGCACGCGAGGCAGAGAGGGACCCGATGAGCCGTAGCGCCGGCCGGGGTTCCGGGGCCGCCTGGTCCTGCGCAATCCGTTGTTCGAGGGCGGCCCAGATCCGCTCCGACGTCTCGGCGGGCATCGCGGGCTGTGCCTTCTCCTGATCGCGCTTAAAGGACAACAGAGCCCCGTAGAACGAAGCGTCCTCGGAGGCTTCGTCCTCGGCGGCGTGGTCGAGTGGGGCGCGCTTTTCTAGCTGCGCGCCCAGGCGTCGCGCCAGCGAAAGATCTCTGTCGTCATCGGGAAGCATCGTATCGTCAGACATAGGCGCACCCGAACTCGTTTTCTGTAACGGCGGAGCCCTCCGAGGTCGCCCACCCCGGAAGGCTTTCTCTGCCGTATGTGTGAGGGTTGATCATGAATCCAGGTGTTTTAGTGTTATGGTGTTTGAGTGTTTTAGTTCTTTAAAATCAACCCACTCAAACACTCAAACCCTTGAACACTTAAACACAATCATCCGCCGAAACGCCCGCCGCGTCGCTGGCCGTGACGCCGCATCCGATGGCTCAGCGCCCGGTGGATCAGCACGACCTCCCACTGGGTGTCGTCCAGAATGGCCTGCAACGACTCGTCCTGGGCGGCTTTCAGGTCCGACAGCGTGGTCTGAAAATCTTCGCAGTTAATGAGATCGTCCTGGAACGCTCCGACCAGGGCTTCGACTTCGGCTTTATGCTCATCCAGCAGCGTAAACACGGCGGCTTCCTCGTCGGCAGTCAGGCCGAGGGCTGCGCTCATGGCGGCGCGGTCGGCGGCTCTGCGGGCTTCGCGTTCGGCTTGGCGTTCGGCCTGACGTTCGGCGCGGCAGGCTTCGATAGCATCCCGTTGCTCGTCGCTCAACAGCGCGTCGATCTCGGCGGCGAGGGTGCCGTGGAGAGCCTGTAACTGCTCGCGGAAGGCCTCCTGTTCCAAATCGCCGGCGCGAAACTGTTCGCGAAGGGCCTCGACTTGCGCGCGGAACGATTCGCGAAGCGCGTCGAGGGTTTCTTTTTGCTCATCCGTCAGCACGTCGTCGAGGCAACTCCCGCCTCCGTTGGACCCGTAGCCGTGGCCGCCGAGGGAGCCGCCGCGTCTCGGTAGACCGAAGCCGCCGGGGCCTTCGCCCATGTCGCCGAACCGGCCCGAGGTGCACAGGTCGCCCCGATCTTTGGTGGTCCGGTCGAAGAGTTCTTGTTTCTGTTCGTCGGTGAGCGTGGCCTGCAATTCGGCGGCCATGGCCCACAGGAAGCCCGGCTCGTGTTCCTGGCCTTCGTGGCGGTCCATGACGCTTTGCACGTCTCCCTGTTGTGCCGAAGTGAGGGACAACTCTTGCGTCAATTCGGTCTGCAAGGCAGCGGCAGCCTCCGCTGCCAGGTCGTTTTCGGCCTCGGGGGCGGTCCCGCTATCACAGGCGGCCAGCGTGATCATCACCATCGCCAGCAAAGACGCCGTTAGGGTTCTAAAGGTATGTCGGTTCATCATTTTCTCGATTGAGGTGAGTGTGAGCACGAACACCGAAGCGAACCGTCTCTCACTCCGGCTGTGGCTCATACACCTGATCATCAAGCCCACCCCTACGCGAACAAACCTTCGTCATGCGTGGCGTCATGCCTCAGGGTGTCTTTTGAGACGCCGATTCGAGCACCCTGACGGTTGACGCATCACGTTTCACGCACATACTCCTCCATCGCTTTGCGGATAGCTTTCAAGGCGTGGCCCATCTGGTTTTCGACGGTCTTGATGCTGATGCCGAGTGCCTCGGCGGCCTCTCGATAGGTCAGTTCTTCAAGAAAACAGAGTTCGAAGACGGCGCGGCGGCGCTCCGGCAGGGCCTCAACGGCGATCCGTAGCGTTTGCAACATCAGCGCATAGTTAGCCTCGTGATCGGGGGCGGACGGCGCGACCGGGTCGTCGAGGGAGGAGGCGTCGGTAAACTTGGCGGTGTCGCGGAAGTGGTTCAGCGCGCGGGTGTAGCAGATCTTAAAGAGAAACGCCCGGAGCGACTTCTGTTCGTCGATCTCGCGGCGGCGTTCCCAGATCGTCAGGAAGGCGTTCTGGATGAGGTCTTCGCATACGACGCCGGGGAGGCCGCGCGCGCGGAGGTAGCGGTAGAGTACGCCGTGGTGCTGTTCAAAAAAAACCTTGAACGCCCCGGCGTCGCCCCGCTTGATACGGCGGGCGAGCGTCGGAGCGTCGAGGGCGGCAATGTCTGTTATTGCAAAGAAAAACATGGGCGGCTGGACGGCAGCGGGGCAACGATCCGCGAAGTTACGAATACTGCCGCCATTTCAAACATCGTCGAGCGTATTCAACGCCTGCCGGTACACCTCGAAGTCAGGCGTCGAGAAGAGGACGAAGCGGATCTCGTCGAAGGCCCCCGGATGCCTGCGGACGGCCTCGGCAGTCGTGCCGAGCGCCAGGGGCGCGGCCCGCTCGATGGGAAAGCCGTAGATGCCCGTGCTGATTGACGGAAAGGCGACCGTCCGCAGGCCGTGTTGGTGCGCCTGTTCGAGCGAGTTTCGGTAGGCGTCGGCCAGCAGGCCGGCTTCGCCCTGGTGGCCGTCGCGCCAGATGGGGCCGACGGTGTGAATGACGTGGTGGGCGGGAAGATTCCCGCCCGTCGTCGTGACTGCCTGGCCGGTGGGCAGGCCGTCGGGGTATTGGTCACGCCGGATGACTTTGCAAGCCTCGAGGATGGCCGGGCCGCCGCGCCGGTGGATGGCCCCGTCGACGCCACCGCCACCCATCAGGCTCGAATTGGCGGCATTGACGATGGCCTCGACCGCTTCGTTGGTGATGTCGCCCTGGACCAGGCGCAGCGTCACGCCGCTGATTTCAAGGGTCATGGGTTGATTTGTTCTTGGTTTGTGATGCTCATGCGCTGGAGTCAATGGGGCTAAGAACAAAGTACAAAATACAAAGAACCGGGCGGGAGATGATCGAAGGCCCTATTATCGGATGCACGACCAATTGCACCAAGGAGGTTGTCATTGCGAGCGACCACCGGGAGCGTGGCCCTCTCCCAAGGTCTTGCAATGCCTTTGGAGATGGCTTCGCTACGCTCGCAATGACACGCCTAAAGGTTGTGCAACTTGTCGTGCATCCCCTATTATCGAATTGAGGACTTCCCGGTAGACCCGTTTCGCGGGATTCCCATTCTGCCCCCGGCGCAGTTTGTAAGAGCAAGGAATGGCGAACGAAACCCCTAATCGCACACCTGATCATCCATGCCGGAATTCGAACCGTTTCTGATCCTCTTCGGCGTCGGGCTCCTCGCCGGCACGATCAACGTGATGGCCGGAGGCGGCTCGGCGCTCACGCTGCCGACGCTGATCTTCCTCGGCCTCGATGCGGCCACGGCCAACGGCACCAACCGTGTCGCTATTGCCCTGCAAAATATCTTTGCCTCCCTCTCGTTTCGTCAAGAAAAGGTGAGTCGATTTCGGCAAAGCCTCACTTTTGCCCTGTGGGCGATGCCGGGGGCGGTGGCCGGCGCCCTCGTGGCGGTGCAGATCAGCGATGTGTGGTTTCAGCGCATTCTCGGCATCGTAATGGTTGGGGTGGTCCTCTCGATGATGATTCCCCGGCGCGGTATCGTAGAGACGACGCCCGAGGGCATCCGATCCTGGTGGATCTACCCGGCGCTCTTCGGCATCGGGTTCTATGGGGGATTTATTCAGATGGGCGTCGGCTTTCTATTCATGGCGGCTTTCTATCACCTGTTGAAGATGAATCTAGTTTTCGTCAACCTGCACAAGGTGGTCGTGATCTTGCTCTACAGCGGCCCGACGCTGCTCATCTTCGCGTTGACGGACCACGTCGATTGGACGCTGGGCCTGAGCCTGGCCGCGGGCAATGCGCTCGGCGCCTGGTGGGGCGTCAAACTCGCTGTGCGACGCGGGGAGAAACTGATCCGCTACGTGCTCATCGTGGCCGTGCTGATTATGGCGGCGAAGATTCTAGGCGTGTTTTAGTGTTTTAGTGTTATGGTGTTTTACGGCGTCAGTCGCTGCGCTCGTGTGGTGTTTTGATTTGTTTGAAATCAACCTGAACACCTGAACACGATACGAACGAACACGTCTTTGCAAAGCAGACCCCTCGACGTTGTATTACGGCATCGCATCCAACAATTTCTTGAACCGGGGATGCGCCCGTACGGAGTTGAGGTTGCTGTCGTTTTCGTACCATTCTTTCTGCGTGACGCCGGCTTCGACCGACCGTTCCAGGCAGTCCAACGCCTCGTCGGTTCGATGAGCCAGGGCATAGATGCACCCGGCATTGTAGAGCAGCATGGCGTCGTGGGAGTCCAGGGAGAGGGCGCGTTGTAGCCTTTCGAGGCCTTGCTCCGTTTCGCCGAGGGCGACCAGGCCGTTGGCGACCATATACAGGGCTCGCGTGTCGGTTGGGTTGAGGTGCAGATGCTGCTCGGCGATGGCTATGCCCCGGCGTCTTACCTCCGCAGCACGCTCGGGTAGCTCGAGGGCGTCGTAGATCTGCCCGGTAAGCAAAGGCGATTGAAAGTCCTCGGGGCGCGTCCAGTGCGCTTCGTCGAAGAGTTGGATGGCTTTCTCGAGCTTGCCCTGGGCGAAACTCGTGCGGGCATAGAAATAGCGCGCTTCGAAGAGTTGCGGATCGCGTTCAATGGCCTTGTCAAAGGCCGCCTCTGCTTCCTCGAAGCGGCACGAGAGCGAAAGCGCCAAGCCGCGAGAGGCGTATGCCTGGGCCAGCAATGGGTCGAGTTCGAGCGCTCTGAGGCTGGCGGCGTCGGCTTCTTCCCTGTTTTCGTCGCTACTCTGAAGGTACATGTAGAGGTACGAGTAGCAGTCGGCGATTCCACAATAGGCCAGCGCGTAGGAGGCGTCGATGCCGATAGCTTTACGGAACATCTCCAGGGCAGCCTCGACGCCTTGTCTGCTGTACTGGAAGAAGAACCGACGTCCCCGTAAGTAAAAATCGTAGGCCTCCACGTCGCTCGTATGGATGCTCTGGATCTTGCGAACACGCTCCGGCAAGGCCTCGAACGCGCCGGCGACCCCTGCCGCGATCTCATCGAGAATGACAAAGACCTCCTGCATTTCGCGGTCGAATCGACAGGACCACAGCTCGCTTCCCGTCGCCACATCGATGAGTGTGACCGTGGCGCTGAGTCGATCTTCAGCCATCAGAACGGCTCCTTCGAGCACGGCCGTGGCGTTGAGCCGCCTGCCCATCTCGCCCACGTCGAGCCCCTCTCGTTCCAGGGCGAAAACGGTAGATCGCGCAACCAGATGAAGACCCGGAATGCGGGCCAGACCGATGAGTATTTCGGCAGCAAGACCCTCGCAGAAATAATCCTGCTCAGGATCTCCGCTCACGTTTGTGAAGGGAAGGACGGCAATCCGAGGCGCCGCTGGGCCGCTCAAGTCTCCGGCGGAGGGGTGGCGTTTTTCAGGCATCCCTATCATTCGATAGATGAGAATAGGATTGAATAAAATTAGCACTCTGGTTTGTGCGAGCTTGTTCCAGCAAACTCCCCGGCCCATTCGAACGGCAACAGGTCTTCACAACCGTAGCTGATCGTTCATTAGTGCAGCTTCACAGGACATGCTGGGGAATAGCCTTTGGATCGCCTCGCGTCCGGAGGGCGGAGAGCGGGGA
>Ga0209980_10002370_pt1 | contig 10266 bp, 8 predicted proteins | sample CR02metaG_FD_183611 | JGI IMG/M metagenome (GOLD analysis project Ga0209980, IMG submission 183611) | Deep subsurface microbial communities from Mariana Trench to uncover new lineages of life (NeLLi) - CR02 metaG (SPAdes) (version 2) | ecosystem: Environmental > Aquatic > Marine > Ocean trench >... | reverse complement strand
CCTCCATCTCTCCTGGAGTTACAACACTTTCAAAGAACTCCTTTTTCTTCTTCTGTGCCTCGTGGCACAAAGGCTGTGTAAAAACGCAAAACGCCAGAGTCGGTGGTTAATTGCAGTGGCTGTCGCGATTTCCCGATACCGATATGGGCAATCGGCATCTCATCTGCGACGCCTTGGTAGCCAATATTGGAGTGCTGTCCCATCGGCTACGAAATTTGGCGAGTTTTCACACAGCCTCGGCCAAAAGCGGTCGTTCAGGCAGTTTCACTGGTGCAGTAACCCCCTGAAACGGGAAAAATTGACCCGTTTCTGCGGTTGACCCGGTAAGACATCGCCGTTTTCGTCACCGGTTCTTCAGAGGTCAGCGCCAGGGATAGACCAGGTCCCCCGTCTTTTGCTCCGGCGGCCAAACCACCACTTTCCGCCCTTGTTGCCACTGGACGATTAGCATCGAGTGGCCTGTTTGCCTGCCGGTTTCCGCGTCGATCTTGAAATGTCCAAAAAACGTGGAAAAATCCAATATTCCTGCCATCGAACGCAACGCGGCATCCGCCACCGTCCCCGCGGCCTCGACACACCGTTGGGCCACCAGTGCTCCCGCATACGCCTGGACCATGGGGTAGTCCACCGTTCCGGATCCATGCCGGAGCATCGACTGCAGGACTTGCGGCGCAGCGGGCCCATAATCGTGGTGGTGATGGGTAGACGCTTCCCATTGGCTGGGCCCCAAGAACCCTTCAGATTCCACACCCAGCACATCGCGAAACGGTTGGATACCCGCAGCGACCAGCACTACTGCGCGCAACTCCAGACGCCGCCCGGCCAGCTCGCCACCCAGCAACAGGTCGTCCTGCATCCGGCCCACGCCGAGCAAGACATCCGGCCGTAGCGCTTCAACCCGGTCCAGTAATTCAGTGAATGCAGTTACCGGCCGCCGGTACTCCCAAAGCGAAACATCACAGCCCAATTCACTGGCGACTCGCTGGACTCCGTTACATACGGCCTGGGGGAACTGCCCGGATGCGGCCCGGATAATCACCACCTTCCTGGCTTTGGGGTCCGCCTCCCGTACCAAGGGTAATAGTCCCGTGAGATATTCGCTGGCCGGGGTCAGGATGCTAACAATCCACCGATAGCCACGCTGGTAGATGCTATCGGCGGCGCCACCCTGGTTCCACAGCAATTTTTCGTGTGCTTCAGCCACTTCGGCGGCCGCCTGGGCCAGCACGCTGGAATAGGGCCCCAAGAGTATATCGACGCGGTCTGCTGTAATAAGGCGTTCGGTGGCCTGGCGAACCTGGTTCCTGTTGCTGGCATCGTCGTAGTACACCAGGGAAACGGGGGTGGGCGATTCAGAGCTGACCCGAATTCCTCCGGCCCGGTTTATATCATCAGCCCATGCCTGGAGCCCGGATAGGGCTTGCCTGCCCTGCACCTGGAACTGACCAGACAGGGATACCGCCATGCCGATCTTAAGCGGGCTTGATGAACGCATTTTCTCAGACGTAATAATCTCCGCAACAAAGAGGATGAAAGCTCAAGATCAAAGTCAATGCAGGCGCTGTAGGGCGCAAAAACTCTATCGAACATTATTGAGCGATGAATACGCTAAGAAATCACCACGTGTTGGTTGCGATCGACGCGAGGAAATTTGCCACACTTTTGCCACAGTGTGAACGTGTGGGGTGCGAATTCCTATTCTTCGCATAAATTCGAGAGATTTCCAAGTCTTGTCATATTCGATGCTTTGGTTACGATGATTCACTAAGGATATTACAACAGGGACCGTGTTCACCGAGGACTCGACTGCGCTCCCCGCGACGATTATCGTTGGGCAAAGCGCTGCCGTAGTTTGTATCAGCTGCCAGCAGCCGCCTGAATTCTAATTCGCACCGAACAGGTTGATACAGCAATCGTAGATTCAGATTAGTATCGAATTAAATTACCGAATGGCGATGAAATCACAAACCTGATCGTGGGCGCCTTTTCTCAAGCAAACTGTGTCCGTAGTCGCGGCAGTATCTCTTTTGCGTACAGACGCAGAAAGCGCTCCTGGTCCGGTCCCGGCGCATGAAAAACCAGATGCGTAAAGCCAAGTTCAATATACGGCGCGATACGCTCGATGTGTTCCTCGGGATCATTCGATACGATCCATCGACTTGCGGCCCGTTCAACCGATAGCGCATCGGCAAGTTTTTCCATTTCAACAGGGTCTTCGACGCCCATTTTTTCCTCAGGCGAAAGAGCGAGTGCGGCCCAATAAGACGTGTCCTGCATCGCCTTGTCCAGATCCGAATCAAAAGACACTTTCATTTCAATTGTTTTTTCCAGGTCATCCATAGAGCGACCAGACTTCTCCAGCCCTGTCTGTACATTGGGGAGCAGGGTTTCCCGGTAAAGTTCGGGCGCCTTGCCGCTCGTGCAAATGAAACCGTCACCGACACGTCCGGCGAAGCGCGATGCCGTCGGGCCGGAAGCGGCAACGTAAATCGGCACAGGTTCGTCGGGTCGATCGTAGATGGTCGCGTTTTTCGTCCGGTAATATTCGCCTTCGAAGGTTACGCGATCCTCAGTCCACAATCGTCGCATCAATTCCACGGCCTCCCTGAGCCGCCCAAACCGTTCTTTGAATTTTGGCCACTCGATGCCGGTCGCCGGTACTTCATTCATGGACTCGCCGGTTCCAAGCCCTAAGATGATGCGCCCCGGATTGAGCACTGCAATGGTTCCCATTGCCTGTGCCACGATCGACGGGTGATACCTGAAAGTCGGGGTCGTAACGCTGGTGCCCATCACAATACGTGAGGTGCGCTCGCCCAAGGCGGCAAGCCACGCCAGAGAATACGGCGCGTGACCACCAGTATGACGCCACGGCTGAAAGTGGTCGCTTACCATTACCGAGTCAAAACCAAGCTCTTCTGCGACGACAGAAAATTCCAATAGTTCGCGAGGACCAAATTGTTCCGCCGACGCTTTGTATCCGAGCCTTAGCATGTTTACCTTACTCCCGCTTATTTCTGAAGATGCCTGGATAATGCGGCGGCATCTGCAACGACTGTTGCCTGCTGTTGATTGACCCGTCCGGCCGGTATGTCATAGTCCGCCTGAATCGTTCGATTCAGCATCTCCGCTTTTTCTTCTCCGGTGATCAACCACAGAATATGTCTGGCGCGATTGATAATCGGATATGTCAGGGTCATGCGCCGCCGCCCACTGTATGGCTTTGTGATATCTACGTCACGATTGGCCGTCTCCAATACAGGATCATTCGGAACCAATGACGCGGTGTGCCCGTCTCCACCGAGACCCAAATGGACTATGTCCAAAACCGGCGCTTCTCCGGCAACCTGAATCAGTGCACGTTCGTATTGCCTGGCTCCCTCGTCGAGGTTCTCGTCGACGACCGGCATCGCATACAAATTCTCGGGCGGTAATGAAATGCGGTCAGCAAATTCCTTTTGTATGTGGACAAGGTTCCGTTCGGGATCGCCGTCAGGGGCAACACGCTCGTCGACCTGAACAATTTTGACGCGCTCCCAGGGGAGCTCGAATTCGGCAAGCTCGCTCAACATGCGCCAGGGTGTGCTGCCGCCACTGAGTGCCAGAGTAAATTGTTTCCGTTCATCGATTGCTTCCCTGGCGCGGCTATAGATGAACTCTGCGCCTGCCGTGGCAACATCATCTGGCGTCGCGAACTGACATATCTCCATCAGGACGTTTCGACGTGACCGCCAAACGCATAACGCAGCGCCGAAAGTACTTTGTTAGCATAAGTTCCCTCGCCCCTGGAGCTGAAGCGATTGAACAGGGCGGTCGCAAGCACATGCGCCGGAACGCCCATGTCGACTGCGGTCTTCACAGTCCAGCGCCCTTCGCCGGAATCGGCGACGTCGCCGCTGAAATCTTTTAGTGTCGGGTCCTGGTGAAGGCTTGCCGCAGCGAGGTCGAGAAGCCATGAGCCAACCACACTGCCGCGACGCCAGAGTTCCGCAATCTCGCCGGTATCGACATCCAATTGTACTCGTGCATCGTCATTGCCGGTGGAAACATCTGCGCCCTTCTCATGCGCTTTATGGAGCATCGCGAATCCCTCGCCATAAGCAGCCATCACGCCGTATTCGATTCCATTGTGCACCATCTTGACGAAGTGACCCGCGCCATGCCCACCGCAATGTAAGTAACCTTGATGGGCACTGGACTTGTCGTTTTCTCTGCCGGGTGTGGGTGGTGCCGCTTCTTCTCCGGGCGCGAGTGTCCGGAACACAGGTTCGAGATAATTGACCGCATCGCTTTCGCCGCCGATCATCAGGCAGTAGCCGCGCTCCCGCCCCCATACACCGCCGCTGGTACCGACATCAACATAGCGGATGTTGTGCTTCTTCAAGCTCTCGGCACGGCGCACATCATCCGGAAAATACGAATTACCGCCATCGATAATGATGTCGGCCTCACTTAGCAGGCCAGCAAGTTCTTCGATGACGTCGTCAACGACCTTGTCCGGCACCATGACCCATATCGGGCGGGGCGCCTGCAGCGAATTGACCATGTCTTCCAGCGAATCAGCAGCCTGGGCACCCATCGCGGCCAGTTCATCGCGCGTGCTCTTGGTCCGTGCATATACGACGCAGGTGTGACCATCCGCCAGTAGTCTTTGCACCATGTTGGCGCCCATGCGCCCCAGGCCAATCATTCCAATCTGCATGTTTGCTCCGAAATATTTTTGGGTTTCAAATGGTGTCAACTGCAACCGGACGCCGCTGCGCGAGCTCGTTTCAGTACATGTCTTGCTATCGGCGTGTTGCGTATTTCTTCACGCGGCCCCGCATTCATGCCGGCGCTGACGCGTGCCGGTGACACCCCGCTATAAAGTGTGCTTCGTTGTTTCGGGATGCGGCCGGCGGCGCGAATCAGCTCATGCATTTTCGCCGGTGGCGTTTCCTGTCCGTGAGCCGCCCCTGCCGCACGCGAGATGCTTTCATTCATGAGCGTTCCGCCGAGGTCATTGCAGCCACTGTTGAGGCAGGCGATAGCACCCGCGTGTCCCATCTTCACCCATGAGACCTGAATGTTCTGTATCCGGGGATGCAGCGTCAACCGCGCAACCGCATGCATCAATATGCTCTCGCGCCATGTCGGCCCGCGCCGCGCAGCGCCACGCAGATACATGGGTGCCTCCATGTGCACGAAAGGCAGCGGCACGAATTCGGTAAATCCGCCGGTGCGCGACTGCAGGTCACGAATGCGCAGGAGATGCCTGGCCCAGTTGATCGGACTGTCTACATGTCCAAACATGATGGTTGCCGTCGAGCGGAGACCCACGCCGTGCGCCGTTTCCATCACCTCGAGCCACTGGTCGGTTGAGATCTTGTCACGACAGATGACATCGCGAATCTCGTCATCCAGGATTTCGGCCGCCGTACCAGGCAGGGTTGCCAGACCGGCATCCTTAAGCCTCCGAAGATAGCTTCCTAAATTCATTCCAAGTGTTGCCGCACCCTGCCACACCTCCAGTGGCGAGAAGGCATGCACGTGGATCTCAGGGACAGCGGCTTTGACGGCATGCAAGATTTCAAGGTAGGTTTCGCCCGTATAACTCGGATGTATGCCACCCTGCATGCAGACTTCCGTAGCGCCGCAGTCCCATGCCTCACGTGTGCGGCGTTGAATCTCATCGATGCTCAGATCATACGGGGCGCCGCGCAGCTCCTGCGACGTCTTGCCTTTTGAAAACGCACAAAACGTGCAATGATAGTAGCAGACGTTGGTGTAATTGATGTTTCGATTGACCGCATAGGTGACCGTGTCGCCGTTGACTCGATGACGCAATTTGTCGGCAGCGTCAACAACTGCTTCAAAATCTTCGCCGTACGCTTGAAACAAGCGCACGATCTCTGAGTTATCAAGTTCCACCCCGTCTTGAGCCCTATCGATGATTGCCGCGATATCATCGGATACTGTTGCGGCAGCATTCGAGATCGACGATCGCGCTTCAGCGGGCGGCGCAATATTCGTTCCCGGCGCCCAATCGTTAGTCCGAGGCAATCCCTCCGAATCGATAATCCTGATCAAAGGTGTGTGCCATGCGGCGTCAGTCCAAACCTTCGCATTACGCACGTATGCAGGATAGATCGTGAGTCGCTCCTGCAAGTGCTTGCCGGCGGCTGCCGTTTCCCTGTCAAGCTCATCGAGGTGTGGCCAGGGCGCTTCGGGGTTCACGAAATCCGGCGTCAACGGCGAGACGCCGCCCCAATCGTTGATGCCCGCGGAGACGAGTTGTGCCAGCACGCCGGGGCTGAGGTTCGGTGGCGCCTGAATATTCATTTGCGATCCGAACAGGATACGAGCAACCGCAATGGTCCAGAGCAGATCATCCAGATCAGGCTCCGGCGCTTTTGCCATCTTGGTGTTGGGCTTGGCGCGAAAGTTTTGAATGATGATTTCCTGCAGGTGCCCATAGGTAAAGTGCAGATCGCGCAGCGCAAGCAGGGATTCGATTCGCTCGCGACGTGTTTCTCCGATTCCAATCAGTATTCCGGATGTGAGCGGCACACGCGCTTTGCCGGCTTCCTCAATAGTCGCCAGACGCACATCCGGACACTTGTCGGGTGACCCATAGTGCGGCATGCCCTTCTCGGTCAGGCGCAGTGCGGCAGATTCGAGCATTATCCCCATGGACGGCGCGACGGGACGAAGCATCGCAAGCTCATTGGCGGTCATCGTGCCGGGATTCAAATGTGGCAGTAGGCCGGTTTCCTGATACACTAGCCGTGCCGCTTCATGAAGATACTCCAGGGTCGATGAATAGCCCATTGTTTCGAGGGCATCACGCGCTGCCCGGTAACGCAGCTCCGGTTTCTCGCCTAAAGTGAAGAGCGCCTCTCTGCAGCCAAGCGCCGCGCCACGACGTGCGACGTCAAGCACCTGTTCGATCGACAAGTATGACGCTTCGAGACGTTTCGGTGTCTGCGCAAAGGTGCAGTAATGACACACGTCGCGACACAAATGCGTCAGCGGAATAAATACTTTCCTGGAATAGGTCACCAGATTTCGATGACCGGCGTCCCGGAGTCTTGCGGCGACTTCAAGCAGTGCATTCGTATCCGTCTTATCCGCCAGCAGGAGCGCCTCGCTGTCGTCAGGCACTTGTTCGGTCTGGCTGGCCACACCCAAATTTGGTTTCGATTGCGTCATCTCGTTACCCAGGTCTCTTGGTCCGCCAGAATTGGCATTCCAAAGCGTTCTGTCGTCTGAGAAATATTCTGATCTTTCAGACGTGCTGCGATACCGCTACTTTCCAGGTAATCGCGGGTAAACGATGGTGGTAAGTCCACCAGCGCCCGTGCGAGATCGCGTGGTTCATCTATATCGAGCGCCAAGTTCGTGTTTCGCACGATCGACGGCGATATACCAGCGGCATCCGCCGACGCGACGTGTCGTTTAAGGCTCCGCTCGCCGAAATGATAGGAGATTGCATTCGGTGGTGAGGTAAGGACCGCATTCGTGCCATCGCCGTTTTCGTTGGGCACCAGCGTTACGCAATCGTGATGTGCAATGATTTGATCGATGTCCTGCGCAGTTATGCGTGGAATATCGCCGGATAAGGCCAGGCTAGTGCGCGTTCGGTGTCGACGGATAAGGCAACGGTTTGCTTCTGTCACTGCCCGCGAATGATCCGAACCTGCCGATTCCACAAAAGTCTCAGTGCCGAAGTCCCGGGCAAGCGCTCTTGCTTTCGAAGAGCGTGACACAAGAAGGACGCCGTCAAACACGGCAACGCCCTGGACTGCCGTGAGAACATCTCGAAGCATTGCTAGCACGAGTCCTTCGCGCTCGCCGGGCTCAAGCACGGCTGCAAGGCGCTGCTTCGATTGACTGAGTTGCTTCACCGGTACCAGCGCCCACAACATATTCATTCCCCAAGATCACCGGTGCGTATCGTTCACCAGCTCGCCTTCGCCCAACTGGTCAATGAAATCAAGACAAGTTTTGCGCGAGCCGTGCCGGATCGTCCAGCGTTACCCTGACAGTATGGTCAATGACGGCCCCTGTACACAAGGGCTTCGACTTTGGGTTTGAGTGCATAGCGAGCGACGCGGCCAGCACCACGATCCTCCCCTACCGTCGCCATATCCAGAGCGGCAAACAAGGTCGTCGTGCCCTGCCGTTTGTAATCGTGGGTATGCATCACTGGCATGCCAAGTGTCATCGGCAGCAAGGGCTGAGTTCGATCCAGGGCCTGGAAATGATGGGTCCGAAAACTCGACCGTCAACCGGTCAAAACACGTTCGCGATAATGGCTTGGAGATTCACCCGTCCAGGCCCGGAACGCGCGTGAGAAACTGCTGATTTCCGAGAAGCCTAACAGGAACGCGACTTCGCTGACCGTGTGAAGACGTTGCTGCATGTACTGCTCCGCCAGTTCATGCCGGGTTTCACTGAGAAGATCACTGTAGTTCGTCCCCCGGACCATCAGCCTGTTTTGCAAGGTGCGTGCACTCATACCCAATTGCGTCGCCACGTTTCCCCGACTGCAGTCGCCCGACGGCAGCAACTCAATGAAAGATGCCCGTACCTGAGCAATGATGTCGCTTCGATTAATCTGCTTCAGCAATGCCATTACGACTGCATCGTTCTGCCGTGCCAACTCCGCGTTGGCCGCGGGCAGACGGACGGTCATATCCCGTGCATGGAATACCAGGGCGTTTTTTTCACTGCCAAATTGAATTGGCGCCCGAAAGCACTCAGAAAATTTTTCGATATTTCTGTCCGGCCGGGGCCGGCGTAATTCAACACGCAGGGGATCAAAGTCCGGACGGTAAATAAACCGACTGAAGTGCAGCAGGGTAGCTAGCCACGCATCCTGGGGCGCAAATGAGTCCAGGCCGGTTGCGGGCAGAATATTCAGATGAAATTCATTATTCTTCTGTACCGTCTCCGTTACGGCATTTGTAGAGACCAGGCCGAAGTAACGCACGACGCGGCGGCAGAACGACTCCAGATCCTTGCTCGCAAACAACGAGTAGCCGAGAGCGTTCAGAGAAGTTGGGTGAACAAATTCGGCGATGGACAAACCAAATGACGGATCCCGGGTCGCGTCCTCCGCGAGTTCGTATACAATCGTCATTCGATCCGCCGGATAGCGCATGCCGGGATCCCGGGCAGTGGCCAGGTCAATTCCTGCTTTGGAAAAAATCGCAGCGCTGTCAATGCCACGCACGTCAAGTGCCTGAGCAACCGCGACCGCCCAGCTGGCAATGACATTAAGACTTGGATTTATCATCGCAGGCTATACGCAAACTCAAGTACATTGCGCGCCAGTGAAATTCGCTCGTCCAGCGTTTGCATCACGGTATTCGTCACCGCAAGCTTCAAGTCGCTGTCGGTGAGGGAATCGACAGAGTCCGTATCTGAGGAATCGAGCACAAATCCATCAATGAGCCCTGCATAATGCTGCGCAACGGCGCTTGCGGTAACCGGGACGCCGAGTTCAGCCATGATTTTCGCTGTTGGGCCTTTCATAGACCTGCCCCGGATAAGCGGAGATACAGCGATGACGGGCGCCGTGCAATTGACCAATGAGTCCCTGACTCCCGGAATGGCAAGCATAGGGTCGATGCTGAGAAAGGGGTTTGACGGACAAATGATGACGGCGGCGAGCTCACGACTGTGTAACAGGTCCTCGAATCCCGGCGATGGCCGTGCGCACTCCGAGCCTTTGAAATGAATACCTGACACGGCGGGTTCGCATTGGCGGCGAACGAAATACTCCTGAAACTCCAACAGACCTGAATCGGTATCCACGAATGTCCTTACCGGATCGTCGCTCATGGGAACGATGGCGACTGAGAGACCCAGGCGATCGGCAATATCTGCGGTGACCTCGCTCAACGTCTGACCCGCTCGGAGACGATGTGTCCTGTAGACATTCAGCGCCAGGTCTTTGTCGCCAAGCCTGAACCAGGTATCGGCACCCAGTTCGCCCAGTGCTGACATGAACGACCAGGATTCGTTGGCGCGACCCCACCCGGTCTCCTGATTACTGATGCCTGCCAATGTGTAAAGCAGCGTGTCGATATCCGGAGAGACGTGTAGACCCAGATGCTCGAAGTCATCACCGGTATTGACCACGACGGCGAGCTGCTCGGCGGGCAAAATCCTGGCCATGCCCAAAACGAGTTTCGCCCCGCCTATGCCGCCGGACAAGGCAATGAAGATACCTTTCATGTTCACCGAAACAGATCCTGCTCCTTGGGGCGCAACAGAGAC
>Ga0209980_10002369_pt1 | contig 10270 bp, 7 predicted proteins | sample CR02metaG_FD_183611 | JGI IMG/M metagenome (GOLD analysis project Ga0209980, IMG submission 183611) | Deep subsurface microbial communities from Mariana Trench to uncover new lineages of life (NeLLi) - CR02 metaG (SPAdes) (version 2) | ecosystem: Environmental > Aquatic > Marine > Ocean trench >... | reverse complement strand
GGTGGCGCGAATCCAGAAAAATAAAAAGAGAAAGAACGCCACTTTCAGGGAAAACCACATGATCCCCGTCACCCAGGCCAAATCACCAGGGGCTTGAAGAATTGGCAACGGCGCGTCCCATCCACCAAAGAAGAGAACAGTTGCCACACACGACACCAGAATCATGTTGGCGTATTCGGCCAAGAAGAAAAACGCAAACCGCATCCCACTGTATTCGGTAAAGAACCCAGCCACCAGCTCACTTTCGGCTTCGGGAAGATCAAACGGCACCCGGTTGGTCTCGGCAATAGAAGCAATCAGAAACACGACAAACGCAATAAACTGAGGGGCTGGAAAAGTAAACGCATACCAATTCCAGAACCCGCCAAGTTGGTTTTCCGTGATCGTGACTAAGCTCAGGCTCCCAGACAACAACAACACGCCAACAATTGACAGCCCCACGTTTAACTCATAACTGATTAACTGAGCTGCCGCCCGGAGTCCACCCAACAGCGAGTATTTACTGTTAGAGGACCATCCACCCAAAATAATTCCATACGCGCCGATAGAAGTAAAGGCCAAGATGTATAACACCCCAATATTAATATCACTGATGACAAAGGGTTTAAATTGGACACCGAATATCTCGACATTCCAGGAGGGCCCAAAGGGAATCACGGCAAACCCAATGAGGGCCGGAACCAACACTAAGACGGGAGCCATACTAAACATAATTTTATTGGCCCCAGCAGGAATAATGTCTTCTTTAAAGAACAACTTTAATCCATCAGCAACGGGTTGGAGGATGCCATAGGGACCCACCTCCATTGGTCCCATCCGATCCTGCATCCAACTCAGCACCTTGCGCTCCATGAGTGTAAGCACGGCAACGGAAAGCAACACCACGCCCATGACCACAGCAATTTGCGACACCGTGAGCGCCAATCTCACGACAACTTCATTCACAGATCATCTCCTTACAGTAGGCTGGTCTTCAATTTCGGTATAAACTTAACCAACAAAAATCTTATTCACAGATAGCGAAAGCTACGCTATCCGATCAACACGAACTTGTGTTGTTTTCCAGCACGGCACGTGATTGCGTTCATCAACAGTCACACTAAAGAGCGGTCGAAGATCGTGATCAAAATGTTCCGGGAACCATGCCACGCCTTGTGGTATTCGATCAACCAGTTTAACAGGAACGGTCACGACCCCATTCCCATTCGACAGACGAACGCTGGCTCCCTCCTCCACACCAATCCGAGTCGCATCCTCAGGATTCAAACTGAGCACCCCACTGTCTTGAATCTGTGTCAGTCCTTTGGATCGCGTACTAAATTTTCCTGAGTGATACATCGATTGTCCCAGGACCAGGGTCAACGCCCCGTCACGTGCTGAGATCTTTTTGGTCAACGCATATCGAACATGCACATCTTCCTTGAACCCTTCACGAAGGTACTGTTCCACCACATCAGCTTTGGCAACATGAGCAATCGACATTGGTCCCAACAACCCATATTGGGGAATGAGACCACGAATCTCTTTGAAGATTTCCTTGACCTCTCCATATTCCATGGGTGAATCCATGAGCACAGACAAAGCGGAAAAGATCTCCCAATCCGGCTGACTTTCTCCAAGCGGCTCGATGGATTTGCGCACAGGTTGGACATGGCCTTCGGTATTCGTAAAGGTCCCATCTTTTTCGACCGCCGAAGAAGCGGGCAGCACGACGTGAGCTTTCTTGGCCGTTTCCGTCATGTAGAGCTCTTGACACACGATAAATTCCAACGCATCAAGCGACTCAGACACCTTGGCATCAGGTGGCAAGGACTCGAGGGGATTTTCCCCCACAATAAACATCGCCTTAAGACTGCCCTGGCGAGCTCGATCAAACATCTCCACCATGGTAGCGCCGGGAGTCGTCGGCACACTCATGCCCCAGATTTTCGATAATGTAGTTTGGGCCGTGTCATTGTTGGCCTTCGACGGCCCAGGAAGATACTCGGCCACGACGCCCATTTCGATAGCGCCCTGTTCATTGTTTTCTTCTGCCAAGACGCCTAAGCCGGAACCCTGGGTACCGTGGTGCCCAGAAAGAATCAACAGGTCAAGCAGATTGGTGACAATGCCTTCACCACCTATGTCTCGAAGCACTCCCTGTCCAGCAAGAACAACCAGCCGTTGTGCCTGACTCAATGTTCGGGAAGCAGAATGAAACTGATCTGAAGACAATCCAACAGCTTGTTGAATCTCTTGCCATGAGATCTTTTCGACCTCGGCAATAATGATACGCGCAAACTCAGTGGCCTTTTCGGAAGTTCGTTCATCGACCAAATTCTGCTCTACCAGTGACTTAATCAATCCAAGCACGGCGACATCAAAGCACCCCGGGAGCACGGTCAAATGATGAGTGGCTAAGGTCGTGATATTACTAACGGTTGAAAAAGCGGGGACCGCAGTTTCAAGCGTGATGAGCTTGGCCCCGCACTTTTTGACCGCTTGTTTGACTTTCAACCCGGTAATGGGATTCGCTTCGGTAATACTCGTACCAACCAGCAACACCACATCCGCTTCCACAATATCCTCAAACGTCACGGTCCACCGATAGGTGCCTTGCACACGTTGAAGGGCTTTGACACCATTGATATAGCCATACCGCGCACTACTATCCACGTGAGGAGTTCCGACTACACCTCGCATAAATTTCTGAAATGCGTAGAGTTCCTCATTGGTGCAACGGGCCGTAATGAGCCCACCGATGGCCCCGGCCCCATGAGCGGCCTTAATCTGAGAAAATTTTTCGGCGACCCGTTCCAGCGCGTCTTCCCACGTGACTTCGGCAAATGATCCATCAGCTTGTCGTATTAACGGATTCTGTAACCGATCAGGATGCACATTCGCGTGATAGCCAAAATACCCTCGGGCACACAGATCGCCATCATTGCGACCAGCGCCCAACGTAGAATTGACTTCGATGAGATCTTCATCTTTTCGTTGCACAGTCATCTGGCAACCATCACCGCAGAAATTACAAATGGTTTCCGACCGTTTCAGCATCCATGGCCGGAAGTCATACATCGACAAACGGCTCGTGATCGCCCCAACCGGGCAAATTTGAATACACCCGCCACAAAAATCACACTCGAGTTCGTTCCCGGCCCAATGAGAGATTTGGGTCATGGTCCCACGACCCACCGGAGCTAACGCCTTGGCATCCATCACTTCCTCGCAGTAGCGCACACAACGCATGCATGACACGCACCGGTTCATCTGCGTTTCAATGAGTGGGCTGAGATATTCCTTGGGAAACACACGCTTGAGTTCCGTAAAACGACTTATCGTGGGCGTGTATTCGTGGGAGAAGTCCTGCAAATCGCACCGGCCCCCTTGATCACAGACTGGACAATCCAGCGGGTGATTGACCAGCAACAATTCCAGCATCGATTTCCGTGCTGACTCGACATGAGGGACGGACGAACGTATGACCATCCCGTCAGCCACTCGTGTACTACAGGAGGTCTGGAGTTTGGGAATTTTTTCGATCTCGACCAGGCACATCCGACAATTGGCATCGGGCTCAAGCTTGGGGTGATAACAGAAATGCGGAATCATAATCCCAATCTGCCGAGCGGCCTCGATGACCAGGGTGCCCTCGGGAACCTGATTAGAGATCCCGTCGATGGTGATCGCGACCATTTTTTTGGTTTCAGTCATTGCCATTTCATAACACCTAAATACTCAAAACCGGAATTTCTTTTTCTTTTCTCGTCGCACGTACCGCTTCAGCTTCTTCAATCAACGCTTCATACTCATGACGCCAGTATTGCAACGTACTTTGGACCGGCGCAATTTCCGCATCACCAAAGGCACATATCGTACGGCCACCGATGTTTTCACAGATTTCCGTGAGCGTGTCGAGGTCTTCCGGCCGCCCTTGTGTATTCTGAATTCTCTGGAGAATTTGCACGATCCAAGAACTCCCTTCGCGACAGGGCGTACACTTGCCGCAGGACTCATGGTAGAAAAACTCCATCAGCCGAAGGGCTGCCCACACCATGCTCGTGCCTTCTTCCATGACCGTTATTCCACCGGAACCCGACATGGATCCTGCCATGGCCACGGATTCAAAATCCATTTGCACATCGATGTGTTCCGGAGTCAGAAATGGCGCTGAGGCTCCTCCTGGAATAAATGCTTTCAGAGGCTTATCCGATCGCATCCCTCCACCTATGTCAAAAATCAAATCCCGGAAGGTGGCATTCATCGGCAATTCGAAATTTCCGGGATTCTTGACATGCCCGCTGAGACAAAAGACACGAGTCCCCGTGCTTTTGGGTGGCGCACCGATTGCCGCAAACCATTCCGGACCACGATTCACAATATGGGGGATATTCGCCAAGGTCTCTACATTATTCACCACCGTTGGTTTTTGGTAGAGCCCATGCGTGGCAGGGAACGGCGGCTTAATTCGCGGCTTGCCCCGCTTGCCTTCCAACGATTCAAGCAACGCGGTTTCCTCCCCACAAATATACGCCCCAGCTCCGGCATGAACATAAATATTAATGGTCACCCCACTCCCATACACGTTCGAACCCAAGTGCCCGGCTTGCTTGGCCTCTTCGATGGCGCGTTCTAAGATTTGGGTGCCTAACCGGAATTCGCCTCGTATATAGATATAACTCGTTTCCGCTCCGATGGCGTAACACGTAATCGCCATCCCTTCCAACATCTGATGAGGATCGCGTTCCATGAGCTGCCGATCTTTAAATGTCCCCGGCTCACTTTCGTCCGCGTTACAGCACAGGTACTTCGGCCCCTGGTAATCTTTTGGAAGGAAACTCCACTTCACGCCTGTAGGAAACCCCGCGCCTCCCCGACCACGAAGACCAGATTTTTTGACCATCTCGACGATGTCGTTCTGCGGAACCCCGGCTAACACCTTCCGAAGAGCCTGATACCCTCCAGTCGCTTCATAGTCTTGAAGCGAACCGGTATACGCGGGGTTACTCATATTTTTTGTTAAGATTTTTTCAAACGGTTCCATAGCAAATGTCTCTCTTCAGATGTAACTGCTCAGGTTGCCCCAATTTTGCCTCAGGACAAGGCGCGAGGAGCGGAAAACCGGAGCGTATATGAGATACGTGAGGATTTGAGCACCACAGCAACGCCGTCCTGGGGTAAAAGGGGGGTGACATAAGTAGTTACCTTCAGATTACCGTGGCTCCGGCACCATATACGGTCCGCTTTTCAACGCACAATCACCGGTTCGTTTTAAATCCTCTAAGATCTGGTCGACTGTTTCTTCCGTTAAGCGCTCGTAGTACTCATCGTTGATTTGCATCATAGGCCCTGTGCCACATGATCCCAGACACTCAACAACGCTGAGCGTGAACAATTTATCCGATGTTGTTTGGCCAACGGCAATGCCAAGGTGCTTTTGCAGCCACTGGATCAAATGATCCGCCCGAACCAATGCGCACATTAAAGACCGACACACCTGGATGTGAAACTTTCCAATGGGCTTGAGACTCAACATCGTGTAAAACGTCGCCGTCTCAAACACCTGTGGAGGAGTCAGATCTAAAATCCTAGCGATTTCTTTCATCGCTGATTGACTCACGTATCCCTCTTCCTTTTGAGCCAGATTTAACAAAGGCAGTAAGGCCGACCGCTTAATGGGATATCGGCCTAAAAGATCGTCGATATAGTCTTTATGTTTTTCTACAAGCATGATGATTTATTCGTAATGTGTGATCCGTGGCGATCCTTTTTTTTCGCTTCACGCATTACGCCTCACGTTCCTCACCGATCACATTCGCCCATGACGATATCGTACGTGCCAAAGATTGTAATAATGTCCGAGATCAAATACCCGCGCGCCATAAAATCAAACGCGCCCATATGCACAAAGGATGGGGAGCGAATTTTCAGTCGATAAGGCCTTGGTCCTCCATCGCTGATCAAGAAAAATCCCAATTCTCCTTTGGGCACCTCCGTCCCACAATAGGTCTCACCTTTGGGTGGCTTGAATCCTTGAGTGAAAATGATGAAATGATGGATCAAGCTTTCCATATCTTGCATGACTTTAGGCTTAGGCGGGGGAATCACTTGCGGGAGATCTGCTATAATCGGGCCCTCCGGCATTTGCTCCAGACATTGCTCAACAATCCGAGCACTTTGCCGCATTTCTTCCACACGAATCCAGTACCGATCGTAGGTGTCTCCATCCTTGCCAACCGGCACATCCCACTCGACTCGATCATACACACCATAGGGCTCGAGTTTCCGTATGTCGTACGCGACTCCTGATCCACGTAACGTGGGACCGGTCAGCCCAAAATTAATCGCGTCATCGCCAGAAATCACCGCCACACCTTTTGTTCGAGACAGCCAAATACGGTTTGTCTTAAGAAGAATATCGTATTCCTTCAGATGCTCGGGAAATGTTCGCAGAAATTCTTTGAGCGTTTCGATGAGTTCCGGCGTCAAATCGCTATCCACTCCGCCAATTCGATAATAATTCACCGTCAAACGTGCACCACAAAGATTTTCAAAGAAATCCAACAACACTTCCCGTTCCCGAAACGTCCAAAAAAACACGGTCATGGCACCGATATCCAAGGACTGGGTGCCCAACCAAAACAAATGGCCGATAATACGTTGGATTTCCGCAATAATCGTTCGCACATATTCCGCTCGCTCGGGAATCGTCACACCAACCAGCTTCTCCACGGCACGCACGTACGCATAGTTATTGGTCATGGCACACGTATAGTCCAAACGATCGGTATGCGGAATTATCTGCATGTAGTTCAGGCCTTCCGCCAGCTTCTCGACACCACGGTGCAAATAACCCAAATCCGGAATGGCCTTGGTCACTCGCTCACCATCAAGTTCCAGCACAACCCGCAACACACCATGCGTGCTCGGATGTTGAGGCCCCATATTTAACAGCATTTCTGTTTTACGTTTCCCACTTCCCGGTGTATCTCCGGCCATGAACACATGCCGCTGATCATCAGGAATGTCGGCTTCGGTCCATGCACTTGCCGGTTCGTCCAAGCGAGGCAAAAAATCAAAACGGCTCCGCCAACCCTTACCCTCAGTCGGAAAATCTTTTCGTAAGGGATAACCCTCATCATAGTCCTCCGGCAGAAGGATTCGCCGAAGATCGGGATGCCCATCAAAACGAATGCCCATGAGGTCGAACACTTCGCGTTCAAGAAAATTGGCCCCTTGCCAAATCGAGGTCACGGTGCCAATCGTGGGGTCATCTTCAGTCACACGCGCTTTCAGCCGGATGCGAGTACAATGTGGGAGCGACAGAAATTGGTAAATCACCTCGAAGCGATCGGAATCATCGGGGTAATCGACGGAACAGATATCCGTGATATGATCAAAAGCCATCCCCGGATCATCATGCAGAAAACGCGCAACATCCACCAGATCCTTCGCACGAATCTTGGCAGACAACTCCCCTCGCTTTTCATCCTCCGTGACTGAGAGGACTGCTGAGGGAAACCGTTCTTGTAATGTTTCGAGTACGCGATGCATAAAATCGTGATTCGTAATGCGTGAAGCGTAATGCGTTTAAATCCTAGTTTTCTCCTGCTTATTGCGTCTTATGAGCCATAAACCCTTATCCGCAAAGTATCATGCTTAAAATGTTGAATCGTTTTTCTTACGGATTACGCATTACGGATTACGTCTCCAGTTATTTCACGAAAACTTTTTCCTTTTGAATCTTCTCTTGCAGCTTGATCAACCCATCGAGCAACGCTTCTGGCCGCGGAGGGCAGCCTGCAATATAGATGTCCACCGGAACAATCTGATCCACCCCTTGGACCACACTATAACTATTGTAGTGATTCCCCGAGGTCGCACAGGACCCCATAGAAATGACATAGCGCGGTTCGGCCATTTGGTCATAAATACGACGAATGACGGGCGCCATTTTTCGACACACCGTACCAGCGACAATCATGACATCTGATTGTCGCGGCGAAGCTCGAAACACGCCTGCCCCAAAACGGTCGATGTCATACCGAGAAGAGGCCGTCGCGATCATTTCAATGGCACAACACGCTAATCCAAATGTCATAGGCCACAAGGCTGACTTCCGACACCAACTCACCATAAAATCGAGATTGGTGGTTACGATATTGGGTTCAAACTGTCGTTCAAGAAGACCCATATATAAAACCCTTCATGAGGCGTAATCCGTAATGCGTGAGGGGTGACACAAAAAGATGGAAAGAAAAATAGCTCTTTCACATTACGCATCACGCTTTACGGATACCGATATTAATCCCACTCCAACGCACCTTTTTTCCAGACATACCAAAAACCAACCACAAGAATGGCGATAAATAATCCCATTTCAATGAGTCCCAACAGGCCCAGTTTTTTAAACGCCACGGCCCACGGGAACATGAAAACGATTTCAATATCAAAAATCACGAACAGCATCGCGATGATGTAATACCGCATGGGAAATTGAATGCGAGCATCCGAAAACAACGGGCTGCCGCTTTCGTAAGGAAGGAGCTTGGCTCGATAGGGGCGACTCGGACGCACGAACAATCCGATCACCAGGGAGACCACACCAAAGGCAATCCCAATACCAATAAAGATCACGATGGGAATATAATTTAATGGAACGGCTTCACTACCCATGTTCAATCAACCTTGGCAATGAATGTACGCGCGAACACAAAAATATTAATTTGCACATCCCACCGGAGTAAGGATTCGCGCAAAAATAATTTCCCATGTTTGGGTGTTGAGACACCTGTCTGGCAAGGCGCGAGGACTGCGCATACTCCTCGTATGGAAAGGACGAGCAACGCCGCCAGACAGGATGGATCGACGCTCAAACATGGGAAGCTATTCTTGCGCGAGCCCTAAGCACATGTTCAAAAAACGGCCGATGCCGAAGAGCCTGCAGTGTGGGGACTTCCAACCCTTTGTGTTGGATCAACACCTTGAATGTCGTGCCCATCCCCTCAGGCCGTAACAGTTGCACTACAGCCTGCACCTCGTCGGACTCTTGACCATATTCGGCGACCATTTCATCAATACCCAGGCTCATGAAGAAATGCATGAGATTGGTAAACCCCGTGAGCGACAACCCAGCCTGTTCACCAACCAGGGCCAAGCTTGAAAAATTCACATGCGCGGTCATGTCCTGTTCACCAATCCGTTCATAGGGATTGGTCGCCACCGTATGACGGTAATAACACAGGAGTGTTCCATCTTTTCTCACGGGGGAAACGTAATCCTGACTCGTATGTCCATAATCGATAGTGACCACCACCCCACGACGCAACACACGCGCCACCTGCTGCATCCAGTCCACCGCATTCAGATTGATTTCCGTGGTAAACCCAACAGGCAAGTCAACATCGAGAGCTTTGAGCGAATTCGACAACTCATCGGTTGAAGGGGCTTCAAGTTGCTCGACAAACTGGCCACCCACATGGTTGACATAGATTTCTTTCAATCCTTCACTGGTCATGCGAACTCGATGGACCGGGAACGCATCCACCAATTCATTCGACAACACCATGCCGACCAAAGAGTCGTCGTCCAACACTCCGAGATTCGATGCCCACATAATCTTTGCCGTTTTGGAATTGGCCTCCAACATCCGTTCCTGAAGCCTTCGTAGATAGGGACTACTCTCCACCAAGATGATGGAAAGCCTCGCACACAGTCCAGGATCGAGCCGCGTCACTTCATCTAACACATCCTTCATAAATCGGCCTTCTCCCGGTCCCATCTCAAGAAGCGTGAATTCCGTAGGCTGCTCTAACAGTTCATCAATCTCTTGCAACTGACGAGCAAGACACTTGGCGAGGAAAGGAGACAGACACGGAGCAGTGTAATAATCTCCCCCATCCATCCCTATTGGTGAAGCGGAATTTTCTCCGCTACAACGATCTCCCCCTGTCATATAATACCCATGGTCTGGATCATACAGAGCCATCTCCATAAACTGGGCAAAGGTAAGCGGATGACCCGCTTCACGGATACGAGAAGAAATTTTTTGTGATAATGGAGTCACAATAATTCCAAAAAAATCCAGGGCTTAAGACACAAACCATCCTAGGACCCAAAAGCCTAGGTCCATAGGGGTAAGGAGGAATACCTTAGCTTCCAATCCAGGGAATAGTCAAGAGAAGAGAGCATTCGCAGCAATACGGGAAAGTGAGAAAAATCAATACTTTGGGTCGCATGAAAACTCCGCAGCACGCTCACGGGATATCAAAAAATTGAAGAATGTGGT
>Ga0209980_10002367_pt1 | contig 10282 bp, 10 predicted proteins | sample CR02metaG_FD_183611 | JGI IMG/M metagenome (GOLD analysis project Ga0209980, IMG submission 183611) | Deep subsurface microbial communities from Mariana Trench to uncover new lineages of life (NeLLi) - CR02 metaG (SPAdes) (version 2) | ecosystem: Environmental > Aquatic > Marine > Ocean trench... | reverse complement strand
AAATCAGGAGGCAATCATGCCAAGAAGACCTCGCCGGAATCATACCCCGGTATTCAAATCGAAAGTGGCGTTGGCGGCACTGAAGGGCGAGAAAACGGTCGCGGAGCTGGCGCAACAGTTCGACGTTCACCCGAATCAGATCTCGCAGTGGAAGGCGCAGCTGCTGGAGCGCGCAGGGATTGTGTTTGAGGACAGTGGTCGAGCGGAATCGCCGCCGGTGGACCTCAAGGCGCTGCACGCGAAGATTGGTGAGCTGATCCTGGAGAATGATTTTTTAGAAGGTGCGCTCACCAAGGCCGGCCTGCTGAGCGCAAAACGATGATTGACTGGACACACCGCCTACCCATTACGCGTCAGGCTGAAGCACTGGGGATCAGCCGTTCGACGGTTTACGCGCTGCCGACACCGCTCTCGGAACGCGACCACCAGCTGATGAAGCGCATCGACCGACTGCATCTGGAGATGCCGTTCGCAGGCGCGCGTATGCTGCGCGATTTGCTGGCCCAGGAGGACATCAAGGTCGGTCGCAAGCATGTGGCGACGCTGATGAGGCGTATGGGCATCGAGGCGTCGTACCGCAAGCCTCGTACGACGCGCAAACACCCGCAGCATCGCGTGTATCCGTACTTGCTGCGCGGTATGACGATTGAGCGGCCGAATCAGGTCTGGGCAATGGATATCACCTATATCCCGATGGCGCGTGGTTTCGTCTACCTGACGGCGGTCATGGACTGGTGCTCGCGCAAGGTGTTGTCTTGGCGGGTATCGATCACAATGGACCTGCAGTTTTGCCTCGAGGCGTTGGAGGAGGCGGTTGCCGTCTACGGAGCACCTGAGATCATGAATACGGATCAAGGCTCTCAGTTTACCTCGCAGGCATTCACGAGCATGCTCAAGGAACATGGCATCCGAATCAGCATGGACGGTAAAGGCGCTTGGCGTGACAATGTGTTCGTTGAGCGGCTGTGGCGATCGGTCAAGTACGAAGAAGTCTATCTCCATGCTTACGACGCGGTCTCTGACTCACGGGTTGGGTTGGGTCGTTACTTTGATCTGTACAATCGACGCCGGCCACACTCCAGCCTGGGGCGAAAGACGCCAGACCAGGCTTATTTTATCCAGCAGCCGCTAACCCTGGCTGCTTAAATGACAGGCTTCGATCCACTTATAGAATCGGGTTTGGCTGTCCAAAGAAACGGGGCCACCTCTTCGTCCAGCGTCTCTCAGAGAAAGGCCACATCGTGCACAAGGGATCGCGGCAGTCTGATCCGCCCTTCGACTGGGGCGATCGGAGCAGCTGGGACGCCGTGCTCGATGGTGTCAGGGCGGCATACATCAGCTATGCCCCCGACCTCGCCATGCCAGGGGCGACGGATGCCATCCGCGCCTTCGTCCAACGAGCCGTGAAGCACGGGGTCCGGCGCTTGGTTCTCTTGTCCGGCCGCGGAGAGGTGGAGGCGCAGCGGTGCGAGCGCATCATCCAGCGTGCGGACATCGAATGGACCGTCGTTCGCGCCAGCTGGTTCTGCCAGAATTTCTCCGAAGGGGCGTTTCTCGACATGGTGCTGGCCGGCGAGATCGCGCTGCCAGCCGGGGAGATCGGGGAGCCGTTCGTCGACGCGGACGACATCGCCGATGTTGCGGTCGCCGCGCTGACCGAAGACGGCCATGCCGGTCAGGTCTATGAGCTCACCGGTCCCCGACTCCTCACCTTCGCCGAGGCGGTGAACGCGATCGCCTGCGCTTCCGGACGCGCGATCCGATATGTGCAGATCCCCCCCGAGACCTTCGCGGCCGGGGTGGCTGTGGCAGGCCTGCCGAAGAACATCGCCTGGCTGTTAGAATACCTGTTTACCACCGTCCTCGATGGCAGGAACGCGCATGTGGGCGACGGCGTCCGTCGAGCGCTGGCTCGCGAGCCGCGGGCCTTCACCGAGTATGCGCGCCGGATGGCCGCCGCGGGCGTGTGGAATCCATCGTCATGACATCGAACGGAGGTGGTGGAATGGACCAGCTCATACCGATTGTCGGGACGATGGTCCTACTCGGGTCCGCCTTGGTGGGCGGGATCTTCTTCGCGTTCTCGAGCTTCGTGATGAAGGCCCTGGCGCGCGTGCCCTGGGCGGAGGGTATCGCCGCGATGCAGTCGATCAACGTCGTCGTGCTCAACCCCTCGTTCCTGGGCGCGTTCATGGGAACTGCCGTGCTGTCGCTAGTCGCGGGCGGTCTCGCCTTGACGGGCTGGGCTCATCCTTCGGCGCCCTACTTCCTGGGTGGAGCGATCTTCTACCTGGCGGGCACGTTTCTCGTCACCATGCTCGGCAACGTGCCCTTAAATAATCAGCTGGGCACCGTGTCCGCTACGGATCCCGGCGCCCGGGATCTGTGGGAACACTACCTGGACCGGTGGACGGTGTGGAACCACCTTCGAACGGTCGCCGCGATGGCCGCCGCGCTGCTCTACAGCTTGGGCCTCATGCAAAACGGGAGCGCGTAATGTCGAGGCTTACGGCAACGTGGAACCGATTCGACGATACCTATAAACGAAAGAACATGTACAAAGGCGAACGATTCAACAGCATCAGTCATCTGATCGGCGCGTGCCTCGCGCTCGCGGGCGGCGCTGTGCTGGTGACCTATGCCGCCATCGACGGCGATCCCTACAAAATCGTGAGCTACAGCGTGTACGGAGTGACTTTGTTCCTGCTCTACGTCATTTCCACCCTCTATCACAGTCTGCCTGGCCGGGCTAAAAGAGTTTTCCGAGTACTGGATCACCAATCCATCTACCTTCTGATCGCAGGCACCTACACCCCGTTCACGATGGTGGCACTCAAGGGTGCATTGGGCTGGTGGATGTTCGGGGCAATCTGGGGGCTTGCGGTGTTCGGTATAGTCTTAGACGCTCTACCGCGCCGGGGACCACGAGTGGTTCCACTGATCATCTACCTGGTCATGGGCTGGCTCTGTTTGCTCGCTCTGGACCCCATTATCGCCGCGTTGCCGCCGGCGGGCTTTGCCTGGCTGCTGGCGGGTGGCATCTTCTATACCTCGGGCATTGTCTTCTTCGTCCTCGACCACTGGTACCCCTGGTGCCATGGAATCTGGCATCTGTTCGTACTCGCCGGCAGCGTAAGTCACTATTTCGCAATTCTGCTCTTGTACTAGCGGCAATGGGCAGCTGACTCTTTCGGTAGTCTCTGGCAGTTTGCCCGGTCCAGGATTCGAATGCCTTTGCCGGCTGCGTCGCAGAACTAATCTTCCATCTCTTGCCCGCCGACTCCCGGCGGATATTGAAAGTGCCAACTGGTTCACGTTTGAAACCGGAGGCACTGCCGATACTGACTAAATCACCTTCGATCAAGAGTTCCCCATGTTCAATGAGCGGCCCGAAGATAAGAGTCGAGAAGGGGGCATCGCTGACCCCATTCGGCAAAAAAATCCCGAAGCCAGTAGCCCCCCTGCACGCGCCGGCAACGCGCGCCTCTAAAAAAACATAGTTGAAAATATGAACATCGATTATCTGGTTGAGAGTGCAGTAAGTTTTTCCCGTAACCATACCCTATGGGCAGTTTTCATCGCACTCGGGATTGGAACTCTGATCGCCTGGAAGCCCAAGAGCATGTTCAAGTTTGCAAGTGCTGCTTTGGTCCTCGGTGCGATCATCTACGTTGTTTCGTTCCTAGTGGATTTGACCTCCCGAGGTATCGACGAGGCGGAGAAATTCACCACCACCCCCGACATCAAGGTCGATTGAGAGGAAACAACGGGCACGAAGGCACCGCACTGCCCGCGGCGCTGTCAGGGCCGCCGCCATTGGCATTTCGACCAGCAGTTCGATGGCTACTCGCTAGCCCGTTCGACTTGTAGCAGATCCGCTTTTCGGGTATCTTAGGGCGGTTGGTGGTGCGCTCAGTATCGTCACCACGCATCCCGCTCACCGGCCGCCTTTCGTCGAAGCACCCTGCCAATACGTGGCACGGAGCCCTCGCAAATTGATCGCACGACACTGGTGCATCTTCAGTGTGTCGCACACGCGCACGCAGGTGGTATCCATGCCCTGTTCGAGGAAAATTTCTTTGATCGCCAGCGGTAGAAAAAGAGTAGACGAAGGAATCGCAGCATGAAGGCAGTCATGTTGGCGGCCGGGGTTGGAGCTCGCCTCAGCAATTCGGGGACACGAAATGTGCCCAAGATACTGCTCCAATTTGGGAACAAGTCGCTGCTGCAGCGCCATATCGATATCCTGAAGAAAAACGGCATCGAGGAGCTGGTGCTCGGGGTGGGTTTCAATCGCGAAGACATCGAGCAGGAGATCGCTGCCATCGGTGCCGGAGGATTTGTACGCACCGTTTTCAACCCGGATTACGAAGCCGGCAGCATCGTCACCCTGTGGACGTTGCGCGATGAGCTGTGCCGGGGTAGACCGGTCCTGCTCATGGACGGCGACGTCCTCTACGACCACCGGCTCATGAAACGCCTCGTGACTTCCGACAACCCGAACTGCCTGCTCCTCGACCGCCTCGTCGCCCTGGACGACGAGGCGGTAAAACTGTGCATCCGTGACGGAGAGATTGTCGAGTTTCGCAAGTGGCTGAGCGCTGAGTTCGATTTCTGTGGCGAGTCGGTCGGCTTCATCAAGATGTCGGCGCGCTTGGCCGAGAGCGTCGTCGCGCAGACCCAACTTTATATCGGGCAAGGTCGCCGCAATGATCCTTACGAGGAGCCGGTCCGCGATGTGATACTGACCTCCCGGCGCAACACGATTGCCTATGAAGACGTCACCGGTCTACCGTGGATCGAGATTGACTACGCCGCCGACGTCGAGCGGGCAAGGACGGAAATCTTACCCCGTATCGTAGCGGCTACGCGCCTCGGCCACCCCGCGATGATCCCCGGTGGGGAAGCAGGCCGAGCCACGTATTACGAATGATGCCAGGCGTGGGGGCATCACCAGCCGATGGCTTGATCGGCGTCTCCATCGCCGCAGTCCTCTACTTGGCCGCCTACCTGTCGTTCGTCCGAACCCTGAGATTCCCTCGGAACTGGCTGCGTCCCAGCTTGGCAACGTGGCTGCCCGCAGTGGCACTGAGCATCGTGATGTTGATGTATGTGTCGCTGTCAAACGATGGCGTCGACGCAGCAGCCCTGTGGCTCTCGGCCACTTTTGTCGGCGTTTTGTTCACCATTATCGCTGCCCCGGCCATCGCCTTTCGGCCGGCCTCGCCCTTGATCGAGCTCCTGGCTCGGCACGGGAACTACGCGGGCCTGTGGATGCTCGTGCCGGCCGCCCTCGCCGCTTACGCCATCCCGAACGCCAGGCTTCACGGGATCCTTGCCGCCGCCATGGCCATCGAGCTGGCGTGGTACCTGCAGCGCCGTTGGGCTGATCGGGGACGGCGGCCGCTGCGCATCCAGGATCGCGATCTGGCGGTCCTGGAGACACAGGCCAAGGGTGATCTCGAAGGCTTCGCAAGGCAGCACGGCATCAGCGAGCTGGTGGTGTCGGGCGGCGCGGTCGCCTGGCGCGGCTGCGACAAGACCACCTCTCCGTGTCCCTTGAATCTCTACGTCAACCGTCTCGGCCTCAACACCGCACCATGCTGCCGCGCGCGCATGAAAGATCTTTGCCACGCCGTGGGCAACTGGCTCGAGGAAATGGGAATTGTCCACTGGCTCGAAGGTGGCACGTTGCTTGGGGCAGTGCGTGAGAACGGCGCGCTTTTACCGTGGGAGGACGACGTCGATATATCGGTCTTGATCGCCGATGACAGCGCCTGGGATTCCCTGGTGGCCGGTGTGACCGCTCGCAGCCATCGCGACGGTTATTTCGTTGACGCCTTCGAGCGATGGGGATTCATCGCGATCTCACACGCCTCACCGCGCGCCGCCCCGATGCGCTGGGAGAACTACCGCTTACGCGGCGAGGTCCGGCTCGACCTCACCGTGTACCGCCACGCGATCAGCCGGGGAGAGCCGGTGCTCGAAAGGCGGCCCCCCAAGGGTGGCATGCAAGCAACCGATAGTGGCTGCTACGGCATAGCACGGGACCTCGTCCTTCCGACCTCGACCATTGCCTTCCTCGGTCGCGAATTCGCCTGCCCGAGCCGGCCCGAAGATTATTTGCGCGTCCTCTACGGCGACTTCAATCAAATCGTCTACTCCTACGTTGACACGGGACCGGCCGAAGCCCGGCGCGAACTCGATGCGGGCGCGGCTGCGCCAGCGTCGGTGAAACACTGATTCCTACCGGTGCTTACCCCGGGGATCGGGCTCGCTGCAGAAAAGGCTGAACAGAGGAACGGAGGGCGGCTCCGCGCGAGCGTCTGTCCGTAGGAGTGTGCCTCCCGCCGGCGCCATTGCGATTGACCCGGGGCCGTGGATAACAGACCCTCCGGCACTCGCTAATCCGGCCCGTGAGGCAAGGCACTTTGAGCGCGATTCGATCCATTTCTATTTTCATCGCCTGCTACGCGATGGCTGGTGCGGCGGTGGTGGCTGCAAAGCCGTTTGCAACGGCGAACGACACATCGTTCGCCGGCAGCCAATCCTGCGCCGCCTGCCACCCGCGCGCCTATGACGATTGGTCCGGTTCCCATCACGACCTCGCCATGCAGGAGGCGACAAACACCACGGTCCTCGGCGACTTCGACGACGCCGCATTTACGGCCTACGGCATCACATCGCGCTTTTTCACCAAAGACGGAGACTATTACGTCAATACCGAGGGCCCGGGCGGAAGTTTGCAGGACTACAAAATTGATTACACCTTTGGCGTGCATCCCCTGCAGCAGTACCTCATCGCTTTTCCGGGTGGGCGCCTTCAGGCTCTGAGCCTCGCCTGGGACACACGGCCGCGAGCAAAGGGCGGCCAGCGCTGGTTCCATCTCTACCCGGACGAACACATCAAGCCGGACGACGAGCTGCACTGGACTCGGATCAATTTGAACTGGAATTACATGTGCGCCGATTGCCATTCGACCAATCTGCGCCGCAACTTCGACCTGGAGAAGGATCGCTTCGAAACGACCTGGTCGGAGATCGACGTGTCGTGCGAGGCCTGCCACGGTCCGGCCTCCGAGCACGTGGCTCGGGCCAGAGCCGGAAACACCGCGGGTGCGCCACAGGGTGCATCGGATGGCCTCGAATCTGCATTCAACCATCGAGGGAACATCCAATGGACGTTAAAGGATGGCGCCGTGACTGCGGCGCGCTCGGCGCCGCCCGCGGCGTTCCGCGCGGAAGTCGAAAGCTGCGGGCGCTGCCACTCCCGCCACTCGCCCCTTGGTGATGCGGTGGACAATGGCAAGCCGCTGCTCGACAACTATCGGGTCGCGCTGCTGAGCGAGGATCTCTATCACGCCGACGGTCAGATCAAGGGTGAGGTCTACGTCTACGGCTCGTTCCTGCAGAGCAGAATGTACCAGGCCGGGGTCACGTGCAGCGATTGCCACGATCCACACAGCCTCGCGCTGAGAGCCGAGGGCAACGCCCTCTGCACACGGTGTCATCTCTCTGAAGCCTTCGATTCGCCAGCCCATCACTTCCACACCGCCGGCGCGCCCGGCAGCCGGTGTGTCGACTGTCACGCCCCGGAAACCACCTACATGGTTGTCGATCCACGCCGGGATCACAGCTTCCGCATTCCACGGCCGGATCTCTCGGTAAAGATCGGAGTCCCGAACGCCTGCTCGGGCTGCCACGACGACAAGTCCGCCGCCTGGGCCGCCGACAGAGTCGCCGCCTGGTATGGCCCGGTCCGAAAGCAATCGCCCCATTTCGGCGAGGCGCTGGCCGCTGCCCGGAAGGGCGTGCCCGCGGCCGAACAGCAACTGATGCGGATGGCATTCGACGACAGCCAACCCGCCATCGTGCGTGCCACCATCCTCGATACCCTCGGGCAAGATCTCAACCAGGACAGCTTTGCAGCGATTGACCAGGGGCTGCGTGCCGAAGATCCCCTCGTGCGCCTGGCCGCACTCGGCACGCTGGAGCGACTCGACCCCCGCGCGCGCTTTCCCGTCGTCTTTCCTCTGGTCGAGGATCCCGTACGCGCCGTGCGCCTGGAGGCGACGAGACTCCTGGCACCGGTGCCGCTGGACACTCTGCCGGCGGAGGCACGCGAGACTCTCGCGGCCGCCTTCGCCGAATACGAACACGCGCAAAGGACTATCGCCGACCGACCCGAGTCGCTGATGACCCTGGCGAATTACTACCGGGACCGCGGCGAAACGGAACGGGCAGTAGCAACCTACCAGGAAGCGATGACTCGCCATCCATGGTTTGAGCCCACCTTCGTGAATCTAGCCGATCTTTATCGAACCCTTGGGCAGGACAAGCTGGGAGAAGAAGTACTGCGCGCCACCCTCCGAGCAGCGCCTGAACAGGCCAACGTGCTCCATGCCTACGGGCTCCTGCTGGTCCGGCAACAGCGTTACGCCGAGGCGGTCGAGCGCCTGGGCCATGCCGCCAGATTACGACCCGACAGCGCACGTTACAGCTATGCCTACGCCCTCGCCTTGCAGAAAATCGGAAACACGAGACGGGCCTCCACCGTCCTGATCGCTGCCCATAACCGGCATCCCAATAATCGCGACATCCTTTTTTCCCTGGCGGCATTGAGCCGCGACAGGGGTGATCACGAGACGGCGGTAGAATATGCGAAGACGTTGCTGGAACTGGCGCCCGATGACCCCGGGTCCCGGCAGCTACTCGAGTCGTTGCAAGTACAACAGCGCGCTACGACACCTTGAGTGGTTCCGGCAAGGAACAGGGTATTCCCGTGCGCGACGATTCTGTCGCGAAGTAACGAAACCCGGGCGGCGAGCTACTGAACCACCACCGGCCGTATGCGCACCTCGATACGGCGATTGCGCTTACGTCCTTCCGGTGAGTCGTTGGCTGCGATCGGACGGGTGTCGCTCATGGAAATGGCCAGCAACTGCTCTGGTGGAATGCCCTCCGCCACCATTATGCGGACGACGCCAGAAGCTCTCGCGCCCGCCAGCTCCCAGTTCGATGGATAGCGTTTCGCCAGCCCCGGACCGATGGGGACGTTGTCGGTATGGCCGATGACGACGATCTGATACGGGACTCCTTCCAGCGCACCGACCAGCTCCTTGAGAAGCGATTGCCCCTCGGGCTTGAGGTCGGCCGATCCACCGGCAAATAGAACGTCGTTTGGCAGGACTATCTGCAACCCGCTTCGCAACAGCTCCATCTTGACGGCACCGGCAAGCGCCCAGCGCGCGATCTCGTCTTCCAGCGCTTCCTGCTGGCGCTCCAGCGTCGCCACTTCCCTGTCGGTATCCAGCAACTCACCTGACAAGAAAAGGCTCGCGTCGGTCAGCCGCATATTCTCCGTGCGAAGGCCGGTATTCTCCTGCTGGAGGGACTCGTATTTCTCCTTGCTGACGCATCCGCCAAGCGCGAATGCCGTCGCCAGAATGAACGGGAAAGCCGCAGATCGAATGCTCGTCATTTCTCTTTCTCTCTAAATGCTGCTCCGGAAAGCGCGGGATACTAGCACAGGCCGGCGAACGCCACCTATTTTCCGTAGAAATGATTCGGCAGCCACAGAGCGATCTGCGGGAAAATCATGACCAGCGCCAAGCCAAAGCACATGACCAGCACGAAGGGGACAATGGATCGGTAGATATCCATCAGGGATATCTCCGGGGGAGCCATCGCCCGCATGAGGAACAGGTTGTAGCCAAAGGGAGGTGTCATGTACGCGATCTGGCAGGTGATCGTGTAGAGAATGCCGTACCAGATCGGATCGAAACCCAGGCTGATGATCAACGGAACGTAAAGAGGCGCGACGATGACCAGCATCGCCGTATCGTCGAGAAAGGTGCCCATCAGCAGGTAGGAAAGCTGCATCATGATGAGTATGCCCCACGGGCTCAGCCCCCAGCGCTCGATGAACAGGGACTCGATGGCCTTGACGGCACCCAACCCATCGAACACGGCACCGAAGGCAAGCGCCGCAAGAATGACCCACATGAACATGCAGCTGATGCCCAGCGACTTTCGCAGTGTGTCTTCCATTACCTGGCGGGTCAGCCGGCGCTTGACCAGGGCGGCGATGGTGGCTGACGCTGCACCCACCGCCGAGCTTTCCACCAGGCTGGTGACGCCCATCAGAAACAACCCGGTCATGAAGAAAAAAATCAGGAAGGGCAGAATCCCGGCTCTCAGCAGCTTCAACTTCTCCTTCATCGGGATCTGCCGCTCTTCCTCGGCCAACGGCGGCCCCAGCTCTGGCTGAAACCAGCATCGG
>Ga0209980_10002363_pt1 | contig 10291 bp, 9 predicted proteins | sample CR02metaG_FD_183611 | JGI IMG/M metagenome (GOLD analysis project Ga0209980, IMG submission 183611) | Deep subsurface microbial communities from Mariana Trench to uncover new lineages of life (NeLLi) - CR02 metaG (SPAdes) (version 2) | ecosystem: Environmental > Aquatic > Marine > Ocean trench >... | reverse complement strand
GCCCACGCTATCGTTACTGCTAGACATCTGGGCATTCCCGAAAACGGCTTTGAGGTCCAGATGCTTTATGGGATGGCTGAACCTGTCCGACAGGCGGTGATCCGTAGTGGCCACCGGGTGCGTATTTATGTCCCTATCGGGGAGCTGATACCTGGGATGGCTTACCTGATCCGTCGGCTGATGGAAAACACGTCGAATACCTCCTTCCTGCGTCAGACCTTTGCCGAGGAGCAGGATGTGGAAACCCTGATCCGCGCCCCATCCCCTAGTAAGGAACCACCGAAACCACTGTTTGGGATTGGTCGGGCGACAGATCCTGAAACCCCAGGTGAATTCCGTAATGAGCCCCCTCTGGATTTTTCACGTTTGGAAAGTCGCTCTCGCTTCGCTGAGACCCTTCAGGCTGTGCGGGGGAAGATGGGTCAGCTTTATCCCCTTTGGATTCGGGGTGAGGAGATCAGGACGGGTTCAGAGATAGAGTCGGTGAATCCGGCCTGTCCCAGGGAGATTGTCGGCAGGGTTCCTCTGGCCGGCCGGAAAGAGGCCGATCAGGCCATCGAGGCGGCTCGGAGTTTCTTCCCTGAGTGGCGTGCCACTCCTGCCAAGGAACGCGCCGCGGTTCTTTTCCGTGCGGCCGCCATCATGCGTCAAAGCCGACTGGAGCTCGCAGCCTGGGAAGTCTTTGAGGTGGGAAAAGGGTGGAGCGAGGCAGACGGGGATATCATCGAGGCGATTGACTATCTCGAATACTATGGCCGGGAGATGCTCCGCTTAAGCGAGCCGCGCAACATGCAGCGCCACCCAGGCGAGAGCAATCTCTATCTTTATGAACCCAGAGGGGTTGCCGTTGTCATTGCCCCGTGGAACTTCCCCTTGGCGATTCTTGCCGGTATGACCTCGGCGGCTCTGGTTGCCGGAAACTGCGTGGTCGTGAAACCGGCGGAGCAGTCGCCTGTTTTTGGGGCGTTCCTCATGAGAATTTTGCGCGAGGCCGGTGTTCCCCCAGCTGCCTGTCAGCTCCTTCAGGGGGGAGGTGAGTTGGGTGCTACCCTGGTCCGTCATCCAGCAGTCCACACCATTGTCTTTACGGGCTCACGCGATGTGGGCTTGGAGATTTTGCGTGAGGCGTCTGTGTTTCGGCCCGCTCAGGAGGAGATCAAACGGGTGGTGTGCGAGATGGGAGGTAAGAACGCTATCATTGTTGATGAGGACGCGGATCTCGATGAGGCAGTGGTGCATATCATAGACTCTGCCTTCGGCTATCAAGGACAAAAATGCTCTGCTGCCTCCCGAATCATCTTGATCGAGGAGGTGCACGATCGTTTAGTGGGGCGTCTGGTTGAGGCAGTGAAGAGCCTGAAGATCGGTCCGCCAGAGGATCCGCGGAACTTTGTCGGCCCTGTGATTGACAGGGCGGCATATAGAAAGGTGAAGGGTGCCATCGGTCTGGGAAAGCGGGAGGGAAGATGTGTGGTGGCGATGGATGGCCCGAAGGAAGGGTTTTTCGTTGGGCCGGCGATTTTTACGGGGATCGAGCCCCATCATCGCCTGGCGCAGAAGGAGATCTTCGGACCAGTCCTCGCTGTGATCAGGGCTCGTAACTTCGATCATGCCCTGGAGATTGCCAACCGGTCCTTCTATGCCCTGACCGGGGGCCTGTTCTCCCGCTCCCCGGCCAATATTGAAAGGGCACGCAGGGAATTTCGTGTAGGGAACCTCTACATCAACCGCGGGATCACCGGCGCCATTGTGGGGCGCCAACCGTTTGGCGGGGTCAAGCTCTCGGGCATCGGTTCCAAGGCGGGAGGGCCGGATTATCTCTTGCAATTCCTCACGCCCAAGACTATCTCTGAGAACACCCTGCGCCACGGCTTCGTCCCGCCAGAGGACCTTGAGGAATAGCCGAAGAACGTTAATAAGCCGTCGGCTTTCAGCAATCCAGAGTCCAGAGGGGCGTTGCGAACTTTATGGCTTTTCCTTAATCCTACTCCAGAGTACCTAGACCAGGTAAGCTCGGAATTTGTAGAGATCGTGCTGATAGGATATTTAACGGGTGTGGGGCTGGCGTTTCTCTCGACACCCAGGTGCTTCACAAAAAACCTAATGACTTGGCGCATAGAACCTGAAGTCTCTTCGCAACAAAGACCCACGCAAGAGCTGTTCAATCGTTGCCGACTTTCAATAATGAGTCTCAAGAACCTCCTTGACAGTCTGGATTACATTCTAATAAAATTTTGCCATGGCAATGATTGGCTTAGAGCTTAAGGTAGAGCAGCTCCGAAAGCTCCTTCGTGAGATGAGCCAGGTGGTGGTATGTTTCTCAGGAGGGGTTGACTCAAGCTATTTGCTAGCCGAGGCCGGGCGAGCACTCGGAGACGCCGCGTTGGCATTGACAGCGGTTTCCCCAAGCCTTGCGCCTGAAGAGGGAGCCGAAGCGCGCCGATTGGCTAGAGAGCTTGGGACACGCCACCTGCTGGTTGAGACCCATGAGCTCGACGATCCACGCTATGCTTCAAACCCGTTAAATCGCTGCTACTTTTGCAAAACGGAGCTTTATAGCACGGCAGTTGAACACGCCCGACGCCTGGGATTCCGCTACGTGCTTGACGGCTTCAATGTGGATGATCGAGGCGACCATCGTCCTGGCCGTAAAGCCGCACGGGAATATGGTGTGCGGTCACCTCTCGATGAGTTGGATTTCAGCAAAGCTGAAATCCGCGAGGCGGCACGCCAGATTAGCCTCTCGGTTTGGGACAAGCCTGCCCTGGCCTGCCTTTCCAGCCGATTTCCTTACGGGACCGAGATTACTCCCGAACGGCTTACCCAAGTGGCACGCTGTGAGCGCGTTTTGAGAGAGATGGGTTTCCGTGTCTTCCGGGTTCGGTATCACAACGAGGTCGCAAGGATTGAGGTAGCCCCTGAGATGATCCATCGCTTGCTGGTCCCGGAGGTCCGCGAGGAAATTAGCCGGCGCTTCTTGGAAACTGGGTTTAGCTACGTGGCTGTTGATCTCCAGGGATACCGGACCGGCTCTTTTAACGAAGCAGTGATCCGCAAAGCGAACAGTGGCACAGTGACCTAATGGCAAACCCAAAAAAGGAGAGATGGTCATGAAGATTGAGCAAGCGGCGGCGGCAACGATTGAGGAGTTCTGGGCCCCGGTTGCCGAACTAATCTGCCAAATAAATGGCAATCACCCCAACGACCACACATAGAGTGCCGATAATGGAGTAGGGGTTGATGCGCTCGAGATCCCGTAAAAAGATTGCTGCCATCAGTAGAGTCCATATGGGTGAAGTGGCCGTAATGGGAGAGACGGCTACAACCGGCCCGCTGACAAAAGCAGTAAGCATGAATAGAACTCCCAAGGTTTCAAACAGGCTGGCACAAATGAACGGCCAAATGGCCTTTCGAGTCCAGACGAGCCGCTCGGTGGTCGTCGGTAGCGCGAGATAGGCCGTAAAACTGATAAGAGAAATCGGTCCCACCAGCGCAGCAAAAAAGAGCGGCTCAGCAGTGATGGTCATGGCATAGCGCCTGATGGGATGGACCACTCCGGTGATTACCGCCGTGGCCAAAGGGAAAAGAAGGTGCCACCATCGAAACGATGTGAGCTGATTTTCAAGCCTCCGGGACGTCAGGATAACTCCCACAACTACAAAGAGGGTCCCCATCAGTGCCGGTGCGCTTGCGTTTTCGTGCAAGATGGTGATCCCAATAATTACGCTAAGTATGGGGTAGGTGCTGCGCAGAGTCACGGCGCGGGCGGCGCCGATTTTGTCTATGCCCGTATAGTGACACAGGCGTATCACTGCCTGCAGAATACCCGTCACAGCAATTGCCAGAGCGGCAGAGGTTGCAAACTTGGGGATGCCGCCCGTCAGGAAAACGGCAAGCCAAAGAATAACCGTGTGCACGATCAACGAGAGGAGAGTTGCGGTACTGGGAGTGGAATGTATCATCCCGCGTCGTGCAGTGACATTTGCCGAGGCGTAGGAAAGGGCAGTGAACAGTGCCCAGAGTTGAGGAGACATACTTCTTTTCGCAGAGGTTACGGGCTATGGACCCCGATCCGAAATTAATCAGTCCCAATCCTCACTAATGCACATCAGGCCGCAACAAAGACCTGTTTGTAGTGCGAACCGGCAACTCACCTCCAGTATAGTTGCAGACCGAAGATTATAATGTCGCTAATTGCTGCCATATGTTGCTCCAAACGGGGTATGCCTCGATTATTTTTTACGGATCGGGGTGGACTAAGCCGGATTTTTAGTGGTGACCTCTATTGCTTATTGTTTGGAGAGACTGTTTCGCAAGATTGAAGAAAAGCCGTTTTTTCCCTGCTCTGCGTACCAGAATCGTTCTCCGTCAAGGTCCATGCAGCTCGGCTTGAAGGGGACCGCAAGGCGTTCCACAACTTTTTCCCGTGCAGTATCATATCGGATGAAAAAATATTTGGCCTGTTCTCTTCGGCTCCAATGGCCGAGGGGGCCAGGGTCGCATTCAACCAGCCATAGCTCACCCCCATAAGAGGATGGGCTAAAGGATTCCTTTTCTGTTCGAATGACCCACCTTACCTTTCCGTCGCTCGGATCCAGACAAAAAAGCTTGCGATTGTTTCGATGTGTGAGCCAGAGTTTCCGTTCTTGTAACGTGACACCCGCGGAGGCCCCGTCTGGGCAATCGAACTGCCGTATCTCTTCATTCCTTTCCAGGGACCACAGGACAATTCGTTGTCCAAGCTTTCCCCCTCCGGCTATAAGCCAGAGTCCCTCTTCCGAAGGGCAGACGTCTGCTACCGGGTGGGGAGGAGTAAGTTTTACCTTGCACATCCTGCTTTCCGGGTCGTAGAGGGCTACTAGAGATTTTTCGGGCGAGGCGAGCCAGAGGAGGCCTTGCCTCCATTTCATTCCCGTTATGCGGAGCGATCCAGGATCCACCATAAGTCTTTTACTGAGCCGCCTATAACCTAAGTGAAGTCGCCAGTGAGATCAACGGTCTCTTTGTTTTGGTTGATTATTGGGTAACTCCGCGGCTTGCCGCGGGCACAAATCTGGTGGGGTTTCCCCCGTGGAATCGCGGTCCATTACTCTACAGGGGGGAGAATCGGTAGCTCTTCCCTTTGGTCGACCACGGGGTTTAAACCCCATGGTCAATATTACTTGATTTCCTGGATGGTCGGTATTTGCCCGGTTTAAATTTCTCGAAGATAGAGGACTAGCCTATGCGGGCTGGTGCAGGGAGAATGTTTTTCACCTAGCTTTGAGCAAGTGTCACTTGGTAGTCTAAGATGAGCATCTATTCGGTTGCAAAAATTCACGGAAGGGAATGGTGAGCGCAGCTAGGAACAGACAATAGGGCAAACGATAAGACGGCCCTTACATCCCTATTCCCGTATTTTTAATGTAAATGCTGGAGGGATTTTCGTTAGTGCTTGTGCTCTATCCTCTTCCCGTAAGTTACCTCACCCTTATCCACCCTCAGCGAAAATCCACACTCCGGGTTGGTGCACACCCAGGCTTTGAACGTCACAGAGGCCCCTTCCTGCCCGTAGTCCGATAAAGGGATCAGGGTTCCATTATTGCACTTCTGGCATTTCGGCAGATCCATCTCCACTCCTCCTTATCAGTTCATCAAAAACGAACCCCACACCGAACATAACGAAAATTTATCGAATATCCTATAGGAAATCAAGCCAGTTCTTCGTGCAAAGAATCTCGTTGACACTTTATGGGCCCAGGGGCTATAGTTTAAGTCCGTAACGTGCCCTCTTGGGGGTGTGTTGCGGATTTTTTGTTTTTGGGGAAGGGAAGGCCAGTCCCTGATTTCGAGGTTGTAGTCTTCACGTCTGAGGTCTGAAACCATTGATGACCGTTGTGGCAATTATCCCGGCTCGTTATAATTCTACCCGCTTTCCCGGAAAACCTTTGGCTGCAATTGGGGGTAAGCCGATGATCCAGCATGTGTACGAGAGCGCTGCCAAGGTGTCAGGTTTGAATCGGGTCTTGGTCGCTACTGATGACCGGCAGATCTTGAAGGTGGTAAAGGGGTTCGGTGGAGAGGCGATCCTCACGTCTCGCGATCATGTTAGCGGGACCGATCGACTGGCAGAGGTGGCAAGGAAGATAAAGGCCCAGTGGATTGTTAATGTGCAGGGGGATTTACCCTTTGTTCGGTCTCAAACGATCTCGCGAACCCTTCGGGCCCTCATGCGTGATCACTCTATTCCGATGGGAACAGCCAGAACGCCCATCTTCCATAAGGAAGAGTTGGTCGACCCCAATGTCGTCAAGGTGGTGACCGACTCTCAGGGCTTTGCCCTGTACTTCTCCCGTGCCCCCATACCCTTTCTCCGAGGGCAGAATGGGTGGAACAAGGGGGATATTGAGATTTGGGGTCATCGTCATATCGGGGTTTATGTCTATCGGCGCACTTTTCTCCTCAGATTCTCCCGATTGCGGCCGGTCGCGCTAGAACGAGCTGAAGGGTTAGAACAACTTCGAGCGTTGGCCCATGGGTATCGAATTCGAGTGATAGATGTGGACGAGCCTTCGGTGGAGGTGGATACCCCGGAGGATTTGAAGAGGGCGGAAAACTATCTGAGGATTTCAGGGAACAGAGAATAACCATGGCCAATGTAAAAACCAAATTCATATTTGTGACGGGCGGAGTGGTGTCTTCTTTAGGAAAGGGTTTGGCGTCTGCTTCCATCGGAGCGCTGATGGAGAGCCGTGGGTTAAGTGTGACACTGTTAAAGATGGACCCATACATTAATGTTGATCCGGGGACGATGAGTCCGTTCCAGCACGGGGAGGTATTTGTCACCGATGACGGCGCGGAGACCGATCTCGACCTGGGACACTACGAGCGCTATGTCTCCACGCTGATGGGGCGAAAGAATAATTTTACGACTGGACAGATCTATGACACGGTCATTGCCAAAGAGCGCCGGGGTGATTATCTGGGCGGAACGGTGCAGGTCATTCCCCACATCACGGATGAGATCAAACGGCGTATTCGAGCCGCTGCAGAAGGCTATGACATAGCGATCTGTGAGGTGGGCGGGACCGTGGGAGACATCGAGGGTCTCCCCTTTTTAGAGGCAATACGACAGTTTGGTTGGGAGAGCGGCCAGGAGAATGTTCTCTATATCCATCTCACGCTCGTCCCGTACATCGCGGCCGGAGGGGAATTGAAAACAAAGCCTACCCAGCACAGTGTTAAGGAACTCACGGGGATGGGGATCCAGCCCGGTATCCTTCTCTGCCGAACGGATCGTCTCCTGGAAAAAGCACTGAAGTCGAAGATCGCTCATTTTTGCAATGTGGATGAAAATGCGGTGATTACCGCCAAGGATGTGGAGTGGATTTATGAGGTCCCTTTGGTCTTTCACCAGGAGGGGCTGGATGAGAGGATCGTGGAGAAACTCCATATGTGGACCGGTTCACCCGACCTCAGGAGATGGAACAGGATCGTCCATGTTCTGAAGAACCCGAAGGAGTCCGTCAGGATTGCTGTCGTGGGTAAATATATGGGTCTCAAGGAATCCTATAAGAGCCTATTAGAGGCCCTGGTCCACGGGGGTATAGCCAATGACGTCAGGGTGGAGCTGAACTGTATCGAAGCAGAGAAGATTGAACAGCGTGGGGTCAAGGGGATTTTGGATCAGGCGGATGGTATTCTGGTTCCAGGTGGTTTTGGAGATCGCGGGAGCGAGGGAAAGATCAAGGCGGTGCGCTATGCTCGCGAGAACGGTACTCCCTTTTTAGGAATATGTCTGGGGATGCAGATGGCGGTAGCGGAGTTTGCACGCAATGTCTGTGGGCTCGCAGGCGCCAACTCCAGCGAGTTTGATGAACATACTCCCCATCCGATCATTCACCTGATGGACGCGCAGAGGGAGATTAAGAAAAAGGGAGGCACTATGCGGCTTGGGAGCTATGCCTGCGTCCTTAAGGAAGGTTCCCTGGCCCTTAAACTCTATGGCAGAAAGAAGATCTCCGAGCGCCATCGACATCGTTATGAATTTAATAATAGTTACCGTGAAATCTTTAGTACTAAGGGAATGATTCTGAGCGGTCTTTCCCCAGACAAGACTCTGGTAGAGGTCATTGAGCTCAAAGACCATCCTTGGTTTGTCGGCTGTCAGTTCCATCCAGAGTTCAAGTCCCGTCCCACAGATTGCCATCCTTTCTACAAGGGCTTTATCAAGGCGGCTTTACAGAACCGCTTGGCACAGAAAGAGGTTCCCAGAATTAAAATGGCGCGCAGATGACATTCCTCATCTGCATTCACCATTGTGTGTTGTTCGAGCGACTCGATGGCATCTAAAAGCGTCAAAGTAGGAGGGTTCGAGATAGGGGCCGGAAAGTCTCTAGCCCTGATTGCTGGACCCTGTGTGATTGAGGGGAGGGAGGCTGCGCTGCGCCACGCCTCTCTTATCAGGGAGGTGACCGACCGGGTCGGTATTCCGTATATCTATAAATCCTCATACGACAAGGCCAATCGAAGTTCCCTCGAATCCTATCGTGGCCCGGGCATCAAAAGAGGGCTTGAAATCTTGGCCGAGGTGAAGGAAAAGATCGGCGTTCCTCTGTTGACAGATGTCCATGAGAAAGAGCAGGTGAGCTTGGTCCAAGAGGTAGTGGATGTGATCCAGATTCCAGCTTTTCTCTGCCGTCAGACCGATTTTGTCATTGCGGTGGCTCAATCGGGTAGGGTGATCAATGTTAAGAAGGGTCAGTTTCTAGCTCCCTGGGACATGCGAAATGTCATAGAGAAGATCGTCTCCACCGGTAATGAACAGGTGATGGTTACTGAGCGAGGATTCTCCTTTGGCTATAATCATTTGATTTCAGACATGCGTTCTCTGGTCGTGATGCGAGAGTTGGGATATCCTGTGGTGTTTGATGCAACCCATAGTCTTCAGCTTCCCGGTGGGCTTGGGAAGGCCTCGGGGGGTGAACGGCAGTTTATCGGCGCCTTGGCGCGGGCTGGGGTGGCTGTTGGGATTGACGCGATCTTCATGGAGGTCCATGAAAATCCAGATCTGGCATTGAGCGATGGGCCCAATTCCCTATCCCTAAGGGATCTCGAGGGATTGCTTAAGAGGCTGAAAGAGATTGACGGAATCGTGAAGGATGGTTTAAAGGACTAAAGATGGAGCATGCCACAATGCTCAAACGAGCCCGAGAGGTCTTGGGCATAGAAGCTAGCGGCATTCTTTCTCTAAGGGATCGCCTCGGTGAGGCCTTTATCCAGGCCGTGGAGATACTTTATAGCTGCGAGGGAAAGGTAGTCGTCACCGGGCTTGGGAAGTCCGGGCTGATCTGTCGCAAGGTTGCATCCACTCTGTCCAGTACGGGGACCCCGTCCTTTTTCCTCCATGCAGCTGACGGTATCCACGGAGATCTGGGTATGGTCATGGAAGGGGATGTCGTGCTGGCGGTATCCAACAGCGGTGAGACCGATGAGCTTTTAAAGCTCCTCCCCATCCTCAAGCGGATGGGCCTGAAGCTCATCGTTATGACCGGTAATCCCAGCTCGGCACTTTCCCGAACTGCCGATGTGATCCTGGATGTGGCGGTCAAAGAAGAGGCCTGCCCTCTGGGCCTTTCGCCCATGGCAAGTACGACCGCGGCCATGGCTGTGGGTGATGCCCTGGCAGTTATCCTTTTGGAAAAAAGGGGTTTTAAGGAGGAGGACTTCGCCCTTCGACATCCGGGGGGGATCCTGGGGCGCAAGCTTTTTCTTCAAGTTGGAGACCTGATGCACCAAAGTGGGGAGCTTCCGCTGGTGCACGAGAATAACCCGATGAAGGAGACCCTTCTGGAGATTACCTCCAAACGGTTGGGCGTGACTGGGGTGGTGGACAACCAAGGCCGACTGGTCGGCGTAATCACTGACGGGGATTTGAGGAGGGGGCTGGAGACCAGGGGTGATATTTTCCGCCTTAAGGCGAAAGACCTGATGACCCGAAACCCCAAGTCGATCCCCGCCGATACGCTTGCAGCACAGGCCGTCGCAGCGATGGAGCAATATTCCATTACCTCTCTGTTTATCTTGCAGGATGGAGAGCAAAAACCCACAGGCCTCATTCACCTCCATGATCTCTTGAAAGCCGGCATCGGTTAACCCCGATCCGAAATTAATCAGTCAAAGAAATCTTCTCTGATGAGCATCAGACCGCGACAAATACCTGTTTCAAGCATGAATCAGCAACTCACCTTTAGTGTAGTTGCAGACCGACGATCAAAATGCCAGCAACTGGTGTCCTAAGCCGCTCAACACC
>Ga0209980_10002362_pt1 | contig 10297 bp, 8 predicted proteins | sample CR02metaG_FD_183611 | JGI IMG/M metagenome (GOLD analysis project Ga0209980, IMG submission 183611) | Deep subsurface microbial communities from Mariana Trench to uncover new lineages of life (NeLLi) - CR02 metaG (SPAdes) (version 2) | ecosystem: Environmental > Aquatic > Marine > Ocean trench >... | reverse complement strand
CTGGTGGAGCTGGATCCGGTTCCCTAGGTGGGAGATGCGCTCGAAGGTCTCGGTACTCGAACGGCGCACCGTGCCGTGGACCTCATAGCCCTTTTCCAGCAGCAACTCGGCGAGATACGAGCCGTCCTGGCCGGTGATGCCGGTGATGAGAGCGACGCCCGAGCTCACGGCTGCTCCTCTTCCGCGTTCGCTGCGGACTGGGACGACGGCAGCTCTTCCGAAGCGCTGAGCGAGAGCACCCCCATGTTGTGGAGCAACCGCAGGGTCAGGATCACCACGAAGACGAGACAGGGCCCGGCAACGTAGCTGTGAAGACCGGTGAAGGACACCGCGATCAACGAGAAGCAGGCCGTGAGGAAGTAGAATTGCAGCACGGCCGCCCGGGGCGACCCCTGCCGGTCCAGCAGCCGATGATGGATGTGCAGCCGGTCCCCGGTGAACAGCGGCTTGCCGGTCCGGAGGCGCCGCAGGATCGAGAGACCGGTGTCCAGGATCGGAACCGCCAGCGCCAACAACGGCACGACAAAGGTGATGACCGTGACCTGGCGGTAGCCCTCCAGGGCCAGGAGCGACAGCGAATAGCCGATGAAGAGCGCGCCCGTATCGCCGAGAAAGATCCGGGCCGGTGGGAAGTTGTAGGGCAGGAAGCCCAGCAGTCCGCCCAGCAACGCGACGCCCATGACGGCGCCGAAGATCTGACCCGCCTGGATCAGGATGACGGTGAGCGTGATGCAGATGATCGCACCGACGCCGGTCGCCAGCCCGTCGAGACCGTCGACGAGATTGATGGCGTTCGTGACGCCGACGATCCACAGCACCGAAACCACCCATACCATCACCTGGGGCAGGAGAAAGGTCGTCCCGAAGATGGGCTCGGTGATGTGCCCGAGCTTGTAGCCAGCACCGACCGCGATGAGGGCGGCCAGGAACTGGCCGCCGAACTTGGTCATCGCCCCCAGGCCCACACGGTCATCGAGAATTCCGACGGCGAGGATGATGCCGGCGCCGGTCACGAAGCCGACCAGATGTGAAGGCAGCACTGGCAGATCGCCCAGCACGAAGCCGGTTCCCAGAGCGGCAAAGAAGCCGATCGCAACCGCCACACCGCCAAGCAGGGGGATGCCCGGACGGTGGGCCACCGAGCGCTCGCTCGGTTGGTCCACGAAGCCCAGGGCCCTCGCCAGCCGGGCGACCGGGGGCGTCACCACGGCCGAGACGCCGAGGCCTACCGCCAGCGGAATTGCGATCTGGATCGCGTCCATGGCTCCGATGTTTAGCGCTCTAGACGATCGCGCCGAATCTGTTTTTCACCCGAGGCTGCCCCCGGGGGGAATCAGCTCGAATAGCCGTAACGACCCTGCTCCACACGCACGCCGTTGAGCACCAGGCCCAGAATCTTGCCCCGGTCGAGCACCTCGAGCGCGGCCTCGACGTCGTGCTGGGCCGTCGAATCGGCCCGCACGATCATGACGATGCCGTCGCAGATTTCAGCCACGGCCTTTGCGTCGGGCACACCCAGCACCGCCGGCGTGTCGAGCACGATCCGGTCGTAACGCTCAACCAGCTCATCGAGCAGCTTGCGCATCGCCATCGATCCGAGCAGCTCGGAAGGATTCGTCGGTCGTCCCCGCACGGCCAGCACGTCGAGCTGGGTCCCTCCGATGGCTTCGATCGCCTGGTCCGCAGTCGCCTCGCCGGTCAGGACCTCGGCCAGACCGAGTTCGGGCCGGATCCCCACGGCCGTGTGGATCTTGGGCTTGCGCATGTCACAGTCGATCAACAGAACCCGCCGGTCGACGCTGAGCGCAGTCACCATCGCCAGGTTCACGGCCGCGGTGGTCTTGCCGTCGCCGGCCAGCGGGCTGCAGACCGTGATGGTCTTCAGCTGGCGCTGGCCCGCCATGGCGTCGATGCGGGCGCGCAGGGCCCGAAACTGCTCGGCCACGTACGAGTCCGGCTGAAGCATCGAGATGCGCCGCTTGTTCGAGTCGCTCGCACGTTCGCGGGAGTGTCGGCTTGGCCTCACCTTTTCGAGAATCTGTTCGGTTCGCTTCGTCGGCTCGGGCGTGGAAGGCGCGTCCAGCGGTGCCGCCGGCGACGTCGTGTCGCCCCCGCGACGCTTGCGTTCTTCCTCTGCGCGCTTCAACGCGTCGTATACCTTGGCCATGCCTTCCGAACCTCTATCTTCGTGTGAGGCGTCTCAGCCAACCGCGCCGTTTCGGCGCCTGTGCAGAGCCTTCGGCCGCCGGGTCCGCCTCGAATTCGCCCTGCTCTCCGCTGAGATACAGGTCGTCCGCCACCTCCCGGATCAGGTCCGCACCGATGGAGGTCAACCCGCGCCCATAGCCGGCCAGCAGTGCGCCGTCGCACACGATGTTGACCAATCTCGGCACCCCGCCCGTCACATTGAAAATTGCCTTCCGCGCCGACCCCTTGAAGAGGCCCCGGCCGGTATAGCCGGCGAGCGAGAGTCGCTCGTTGATGTACGCGTCTAGCTCCTTCTGGTTGAAGGGCATCAGATGGTGGCGCAGCACGATTCGCTGACGCAGAGCCCGCAGCTTGGGCTGGGCGAGCATGTCGTTGAGCTCCGGCTGCCCGACCAGGATGATCTGGATCAGCTTCGAAGTCGGCGTCTCGAGATTCGACAGCAACCGGACCTCCTCCAACATGGTGGGTGAAAGGGTCTGGGCTTCGTCGATGATGAGCAGCGTCTTCTGGTTGTGGCTGAGCCGCTCGATCAGGAAGAGGTTCAGCGCCAGCAGGTACTCGGCCTTGGTCCGACACGACTCCTCGATGCCGTACTCGTCGAACAGGATCCGGAAGAAATCGAGCGGGTCGAGCCGTGGATTGAAGATGAAGGCCGAGGCCGTGTCGTGATCGAGCTGGTTGAGCAGCGCGTGCAGCAACGTCGTCTTGCCCGTACCGACCTCTCCGGTGAGCACCACGAAGCCCTTGCCCGACTGCACACCATAGACGAGCGTCGCCAGACCCTCACGGTGGGTCTCGCCCAGGTAGAGGAACGCCGGGTCCGGCGTCATCTCGAAGGGCTGGCGAATCAGTCCGTAATGGTCGCAGTACATCTTTCGCCTACGGGGTCCCAACCAGCTCACCGGTGGGCGAGTCCGGCGCCCGCGCACCCGTGTTCCGGGAGATCGATTCTTCCTGCTCGTCCCCGCTCGTGCCGTTCACCCAGACGTAGTTGGCGGCGCCGCCAACCAGAGCAAGGACCACCAGGGCGGCGGTGGCGAAGGACTGGCGGAACGTGCTGCGGCGCTTTCGCAGCCGGTCGGATTCGAGCCAGATCTCGGGGATCGCGGCCAGCACCGGAATGTTGAGCGAAGCCTGGAGCTGTCGGGCGTCATGCACCGTCGGATCCGCCGCCTCCATCACGATGCCAGCAGCACCCCCCATGGCCAGACCGAAGAGGACGCCCACGAGAATGATCACGACGCGGTTGGGTGAACTGGCTTCGGCTGCGACGAAAGCCTGCTCCAACACGCGGAACTGCTCGCCGAGCTGTCGGCGTTCCAGGTCGGCCTGGACGCTCGCCTGATGGCGGCGGTTGCTGAAGTCCTGATAGCTCTGGAAGAGGTGCTGATACTGACGGTCGAGGCCGTAGAGCTGCTCGGCGACTCCGGGGGCTTCCCCCAGGAGCTGGAGCAGTTCCTCCTCTTTGCTGCGAAGCAGTTCGATCTCCGCTTCGGCGTGCAAGCGACGCAGCCGGGCCCGCTCGGCTTCGGCCTCGGCGCCATGCTCGGCCAGCGAGCCCGGCCGCTCGTCGCTCTTGCTGGCTTCGATCTGGTCTTCCAGGGTCGCCAGCTCGGCCTGGGTCTTCACGATGTCCGGGTGCTTCTCGGTATAGCCGCGAGACCGCATGTCGGTGAGCAGCAGGTTCAGGCTCTGCTTGCGATCGACTCGGGTCTCACGGCCACGGCGGTCGAGGGTATTGCCGCCCAGCAGCTCGCGAGCGGTCGCACTCTGGCTATGGAAGAAGGCTTCGTCACTGCGGGCCGTTGACGCATCGCGGCGCGCATAGGAGACGGCCGTCATCAGGCGCTCCAGCTGGCGCTGGTTGGCCGCCATGTCCTCAGGGAGACGCCCGGGGTTGGCAGCCTTGATCTCGGCAACCCGGGATTCGATCGCGCGAATCGACTCGGCCAGACGAACCAGCTCGGCATCGATGAACTCGAGACTCTTCTGCGAGACCTCGACACGGTTGCTGATGTGTTCCTCGATGAAGTCGTTGGCCAGCCGCTGGGCCACGTTGCGCGCGACCTCGGCGTTGTGGTCGCGGAAGTGGATCTTGAACCGGTCGATCTCGAAGTTGGTGCGCAGCGTCTGGCGGTCCTGTTCGAGCTCGGGGATCACGGGCTCGACCTTCACCTGGTCGCGCATCAGATTGATGATCTCCTGGCGCTCCAGGTAGTTGGACTCCTCCCGGTAGAGAGACAGGTCGTCGATGATGCGCGAGAGCCGGGGCCGACTCATGATCTTGGCCGCCATCAGACCCAGGCGACGATTCAGGTCGGAGGGGGCGACCCCGGCTCGGATCAGCTCTTCATCGACGGACTGGGGCTCGACCAGGACGGTCGCGGAGCTCTCATACTCGTTGGGGAGCGCCATCGCGAGCCAGTACGAGGCCAGCGAAATCACCAGCCAGGTGGCGAAGACCAGCTTCGCGCGGCGGCGGACGACCCCCTTGAGGTCCGCAATCTGAAAGCCCGACTCGACGTTCATTGCCTGGTTCCGAGGTTTTCGAAAGTTCCGAGGATCTCCAGAGATCCGAGAATATCCTGAGATTGGCTACCTACCAGAGGTGGATCCGATCGAAGTCATATTGGACACCGAAAGTGAGCAGCTGGTTTGTGAAATCCGTCGAGTTGCCGGCCGACTCTGACTTGGAATCCTGCTGGGTGTAGATGTGTCGCAAGCTCAGCGACAGATTCTTGTTGACGCGGTAGCGCAGCCGGATGGTGGTGCCCCAGCGCTTGGTGTCCAGGATCTGGTTCACCTCGCGCTGGAAGAGCTCGCCCGTCGTCACGGCCAGGTTGAACGTACCGCTTGCCGTGTCGATGGGGCCGCCATCGACAACCCGCACGAGCAGCACGGTCGTCTCCGATGTCGACTGGCGCAGCGTAAAATCCGCGCGGAAATCCAGCCACCAGCGTTCCGACAGGCGCAGCTGGTTGATCAGGGTGACGGCGTCCAGGATCGCACTTCCGGCGATGCCCGAGGCGTTGCTCTGGCGGCGGGTGTAGGAGAGCGTGCTGGTCCAGTGCGGCGTCCAGCGCCGTGTCAGCGACGCCTGGCCAAAGAACGTCCACTGCGTGTCGGATGTGTCACTGGAGCTGATATCGATCACGTCTAAGCCGCCCGTAAAGTCATAGTCGATCGTGCCGTCTCCATTCGGGCCGATAGTCTGTATCGTCGCGATCGCGGCGGCGTCCGTCGCGTTTGCCGGGTCGAGAAACGTGTTCCCGCCACACTGACTGTTCACGACCACGAACGAAGTCGTCAGGCTGCCACCCGCGGTCCTGGGCACGGTCGTCACGCTACATGAGCTGAAGTCGCTCACCCGGATCCCGTTGGTATCCGCGTTGTTGAGATTTCCGACAATCACCGCAACCGGCTCGTTGGAGACAAGGCTCTCCAGACGGTCTTGACTCGAATCGATGAACGTCGGACCGCCGACGATCTCGAAGGTGGTCTTCTCATCGATGAACCAGGTCCATGCACCGAACAGGTTCACGAACAGGTCCTGGCTCTCGGGGCGTGTGTCGTCGTTGGACTTTTCGAAGTCCTGGAAGGACACAGAGAGTCCACCGCCGAGCCGATGCTGGGGCCGGTACTGGTGCATCACACGCGTGTTGAACTCGAACGTCTGGTTCTTGGATCGGTCCCGAAGGTTGGTGTGAAAGAGCTTGTGGCCGAATTCGGCGTAGCCCGCGGTCCGCGGCGTGAACTGGTGCTCGATCGTCAACCGCGCGTGATTGCGGATCACCGGCTCGCGAAACGAGCTGAGAGAGAAATCACTCTCTCCGCTCAGATCCTGGCTTCGGCCGACGTCGTCGCTATACCAAAAACGGTCGAAGAAAGTGAGCGTGGTCTTGCGGCTGACCGGATACTCGGAAATCACCTTCGCGAAGTGGTTCAGATCGTCGATATCGGAGTGGTTGAGGGCCCGTTCGAAAGGCATCCAGTACTCGACGCTCCAGTTGAACTTTCCCTCGTCGTCGTAGATCTTGGTGCGGGGCGTGATCCGGAAGATCATGTCGTCGACTTCGCCCCTGCCGGTGCGGAAGATGTTGTCGTCGTACTCGGTCTCACCGAAGATCGACAAATTGGCATCGGCCGCGAACACCGACCCTGTCGGTACCGTGGTACTCATGACCACGGCTGCCATCGCAACTGTGGCTTGTCTCCAGCTCATGTCTCTCCCCCAGGCCCAGCAACTGGCCTAGTCTGGCACAATGATCGTGTCCCCACTGACCAGCTCGATGTTCGTTCCCGGCGCGTTCCCCTTGATGTACGCGCCGTAGTTGAATCTGAACTCGACCTCGCCTCCATCGTCCGTCCGACGCACGACGCGGACGTCGTCCTTTTGCGCGAAGGAGCTGAAGCCTCCCGCGGCCGCGATGGCTTCGAGCACGCGGAGGTTCCGCTCGATCCGAATCTGACCGGGGCGGTTCACACCCCCGATCACGGAGATCGTCCGGCTCCCCATGGAGAGCACCACGACCGTGACGTTGGGAGCCGTGATGTACTCGGCGAATTCGCGGCTCAGGATCTCCTTCAGCTCCGTGGGCGTGAGCCCAGCGGCCTGCACATCGTCGAGCAGCGGCACCGAGATCTTGCCGTCTGGCCTCACGGGAACGTCGATCGAAAGCTCCTCGTTTCTCCAGACGACGATCTTCAGGATGTCGGTCACGCCGATGCGATAGAGTTCCCGATCCATGGGATCGGGTGGGGGCGGTGGCGGACTCAGGTCCCTCCCCGCGCAGCCGGCGGCGGCCAGCGCCAGGGCTGCCAGCAGCAGCATTGCAACGAGACGGGCGCGTGAAGCGCGGCTCAGCAAGCCCGCCGCCCCTCCGGTTCGTTGCATCAGGACCCTTCCTCCAACGAGACCCGCGTCATCGCCCTTCACTGAGACCGTTCTCCTTCATCTTGTAGAGCAGTGCCTTGTACGAGATCTGGAGCTGCTTCGCGGCCTCTTTGCGATTCCAACGGGTCTGGCCGAGCACGCGCTCGATCACTCTTTTCTCGGCAACTTGAGCGGCACGTCGCGAGATTGCCTTGAGATCTATCCCGTCCCCGCTGCTGAAATCGACGCCCAGAGCTTCGAGATCCAGCAGGTCTGTGGGTTCTTGCTCCCGCTGCTCCTGACTGCTTCGGCTGGCGATCTCATCCAGCACCGACTGCTCGCTTCCGAGCACCACCATGCGGCGCACCATGTTCTCGAGTTCCCGGACATTTCCGGGCCAGTGGTATCGCATGAAGACGTTCATGGTCTCCGGAGAGAGGTGCTCGACGTTCTTCTTGTACTGATCGTTGTTCTTGCCGAGGAAGTGATCCACGAGCAGCGGGATCGAGTCCTTCCGATCGCGCAGCGGCGGGACCGTAATCGTCACCACGTTGAGCCGGTAGTAGAGGTCCTCTCGGAACGAGCCGTCGGCCACGGCTTCTTCCAGGTTCCGGTTGGTGGCCGCGATGACGCGCGTGTCCACCTGCACGTCGCCCTCGCCACCCAGCCGCGAGAACACGCCGTCTTGGAGCACCTGGAGGAGCTTGGCCTGCAGGTTCGGGTGCATCTCGCTGATCTCGTCCAGGAAGATCGTGCCGCGGTCGGCGTACTCGAACTTTCCCAGCTTGCGCTTCTGGGCACCCGTGAAGGCACCCTTTTCGAAACCAAAGAGCTCGCTCTCGAGCAGCTCCGACGGGAGAGCCGCACAGTTCACCTTGACGAAGGCTCGCTCCCGACGGTCGGAGAGCTGGAAGACGGTGCGGGCCACCAGCTCCTTGCCGGTGCCGCTCTCGCCGCGCACGAGCACCGTGATGTCGGTGCTTGCGACCTGCTCGATGACGTCGCGCACCTCCTTCATGCGGATGTTGTCTCCGTACAGGAGAGCCATCTCGGTCTCGGATCGCACGCGATCACGGAGTTGCTGGACCTCCTGCTTGAGCGCGCGCTTTTCGAGCGCCTTCTGGAAGGCGAGCTCGAGCTCTTCGACCTCGAACGGCTTGCGCAAGAAGTCCGAGGCCCCGAGGCGCATGGCCTCGACGATGTTCCGCGCCTGACCGTGTCCGGAGAGCATCACCACCGGGACGTCCGGGATAAGCTTCTTCAGCTGCCCCAGCGTGGCGAGCCCGTCCATGCCCGGCAGCACGATGTCCAGGGTCACCAGATCCGGGCGGGTTTCCTGCAGCGAGGCGAGCGCCTGCTCTCCATCAGCCACGGCGAAGACCTCGTAGCCCTGCCGTGAAACCAGGGCCTCCATGTAGTCGCGTACACCCGGGTCGTCGTCGATCACCAGGACGCGAAATCGGTCAGGCATCGATGCTGCCACTCCTTAATTCCGTAGATCTCTCGAATTTCTACGTCTCGTTGGGAGTGCGGTATTTTCCGCCCAGGGTGACGCTCAAATCCGCGACACCTGCCGAGGTTTTCGGGTCACACACTGTTCTAAGAGGCTCGGATTTGCCGCTCTCCGGGGGTTTATGTACGGATCTGCGGAGCTAGTGTGTAATATTATTCCGTCTTTGGGAATAAAATTTACTCGACGGAACCCAAGTTCCTCTATTGGACGTCCAAAGCAGGCGGACGCGTTCCCATTTCCCTGGGGAACGCGCGCGAGGGAATGGAGTGGCATCGGTGGGATTTGACCACCCCCGGATTCCAGCGGGTTCCGAGGACAGCAGGCAGGTTTCCGCCGCCGCCGGCACTGCCCTGCGGTATTCTCGCTGGCCCCGCGGGGCCCGGGCTCTGAGAGCCAGGGCAACGGGTCGGGAGCCGAACAGAAATCAGGTGGCTGGCGCTGCGAAGCGCGAGCGCAAGGAGAAGTCCCAAGTCATGGAGCCTGTGTCGATCAGGAGACGTCTGCTCAGGGGTTGGATGGCCATCACTGCGCGCTTCGGATTCATACAGACGCGGGTTATCCTCGCGTTTTTCTACGCGATGCTGATCGGACCGACCTCACTGATCCTGGCTGTGACGGGACGCGATCTGCTGGACAAGCGTCACCTCGGGGCCAAGGAAACGGCTTGGCAGGAAGCCGACTCCGCGAAGCCCGACCTCGAGCGGGCGAAGCGGATGTCGTGACCCGTTCGAACGGAGCAAGACGTTGAACATCCTGGGAATCTCGGCGTTCTACCACGACTCGGCCGCCGCCCTCCTGAAGGACGGCGAGCTGGTCGCGGCGGCTCACGAGGAGCGCTTCACTCGCAAACGACACGACCCGGATCTGCCCGTGCAGGCGACCCGCTACTGCCTCGAAAGTGCGGGCCTCGAAATCGGCGAGATCGACTACGTCGTCTTCTACGACAAGCCCTTCATCAAGATCGAGCGCATTCTCACTACCTACCTGGCCACCTTCCCCCGGTCGCTGCCGTCATTCACCAAGTCGATTCCGATCTGGATGAAGGAAAAGCTGTGGGTTCCGCGCCTGATGCGGCAGCTGCTCGGATTCGAGGGCGAAGTCCTGTTCGCCGAGCACCATCAGTCCCACGCAGCGTCGGCGTTCCTGGCATCGCCATTCGAAGAAGCCGCCATCCTCACCTGCGACGGCGTCGGCGAGTGGGCTACGACGACCCAGGGGGTGGGCCACGGGAACACGTTCGAACTGACCAAGGAGGTGCGCTTCCCGCACTCCCTCGGACTGCTCTACAGCGCATTCACCTACTACCTGGGCTTCAAGGTGAACAGCGCCGAGTACAAGGTCATGGGCGCCGCCCCCTATGGCAAACCCAAGTATGCCGACCAGATCTTCAAGGACCTGGTCGATCTGCGTGAAGACGGTTCATTCAAACTGAACATGAAATACTTCGCGTACGACTACGGCTTGACGATGACCAATAAACACTTCGAGAAGCTCTTTGGCGAGCCGCGGCGCGACATGGAATCCGAGATGCAGGACTTCCACTGGGACATAGCCGCCAGCGTGCAGAAGGTGACCGAGGAGATCGTGCTCCGGATGGTGAACGACCTCCACGCGAACACGGGCATGAAGAACCTCTGCATGGCGGGCGGTGTGGCGCTCAACTGCGTCGCCAATGGCCGCATCATCCGTGAAGGTCCGTTCGA
>Ga0209980_10002361_pt1 | contig 10298 bp, 10 predicted proteins | sample CR02metaG_FD_183611 | JGI IMG/M metagenome (GOLD analysis project Ga0209980, IMG submission 183611) | Deep subsurface microbial communities from Mariana Trench to uncover new lineages of life (NeLLi) - CR02 metaG (SPAdes) (version 2) | ecosystem: Environmental > Aquatic > Marine > Ocean trench... | reverse complement strand
CTCAAGTGGGACCCCGACGGACGCATCGACGATCATTTCGATCTGACGCGCGGCCTCGAACGATCGGGTGACGCCGGCGCCAAAGATAAGGGCCAAGCTCACCTGCTTGTCACTTTGAGCGCGGATACATCGGCGATCACCTCGCGATATTCTCATTCCAGGCTGCTCGCCCGCATCCGCACACCCATCGGCAAGCACAGGCACCGCGAGGTCCGGATCATTTACCTCGAGGATTTTCTCGGCTACTAGAGCGCGCCGCCCTCTTGCCGGCAAGCCGGCAGAGCCGTCCCCAAAGCCCTCCTCCAAGACCGAGGCGGTAGCACCAGGGGACTTTGGCGACCCGCTGGTATTCCCCGCCCACGGACAGCTTGAGATCGATGCCGCTGCGCGCGAAGACGGAATGGACCCATATCGTCATCACGGCGGCGGCATAGGCGCCGGCGACGATGTCTCCCATGTAATGGGCGTTGACGACGGCGCGGCTGATCGCGATCGCCGCGCCGATGACGAGATAGGCCACCCCGAAGCGCGGAAACAGGATGAAAAGCGCCACCATCAAGGCGGTGATGGTCTGGGCGTGGCCCGAGGGAAAGGAATGGAAATCGGCGTCCAGGCGGAACCAGTCGAAGCCGTAAAGCTCATCCCGGAACAAGAGCTTGGGCCGGACCCTGCCGAACAGCACCTTGAGCACATTGATCAATATGCCCGAGGCGGCGACGGCGGAGAAGATGAACGCCGCCACCATGGAATAGGCCTTGAGCGCCCCGGCCCTCGCCTTGAACATCTCGATGCGCGCCGCCAGGCGGAGCGCGGCGAAGGCGACGAACGTGATCACCAGGTACGCGCCCGCGGCCCCAAGATCGGATAGGGCCTTGAAGAATTCATGCCATCCGGCATCGAGGCGGTGGAACCAAAGGGCCAGCGGTCGGTCGAGATAGGCGATAAGTGCGAGACAGAGAAGCGAGGCGGCGGCGAACGACAGGATCAACTCGCCGCCAGGCGTCGCCGCCCAGCGCTGCCATGCCCGCCAGGCGCGTGCGCCCGGTTCGCTAAGCCCCAGTTTGTCAAGCCATGGTGGGGGCTTGGACTCGCGTACCAGCAAGAACTCGTGAAGCCCCCAGGCCACGGCATAGACGATGAGCCCGGCGAACACCACGTCCGACAGGAAATGGGCGCCGAGCGCGATGCGCCCAAGTCCGCTTGCGGCGCCAAACGCGAGCGCGCCGGCCATGGCCCACCGGCGCCGGCGCGGGTGGCGGATGAGGAAGGCGAAGGTGACCAGGAAGAACGCCCCCGCCGCGTGGCCCGAGACGAAGGAGCAGTTCTTCGGGCATTGATCCGACGGCGCCAGCGCCGGCGAAAAGGTCTTGGTGCCGCCGAACTCGGCGATCATGTAGGGCCGCGCCCGGCCGACATTATCCTTGAGCAAGGAGTTGACGATGAGGCCCGGCCCGAGCGCCAGCGACAGGGCAATGAAGGCGATGACCCTGGGCCTGACCCACAGCCTCTCGAGGCGGGGGATGAGCCGCGCCAGCGAGGCGCCGACGACGAAAATGGCCACCGCGTAGGCGATCATGGTCACGAGGTGGTAAAGGATGTCGGCCGGCGGGACACCGCGCGGGAAGAATCCCTCGCCCGGCTGGTAGAACAGGCGGCTGAAGCTTATGTCGACGCCGGGGAACAGCAGAAAGAAAATCGCCGCCGCCACCACCCCGATGATGAATTGATAGGGTTTCATCAATTGGTCCTAACGCACCCCCATCGGTTCCCGGCCGCCGCCGCCATAAAGCACTAGCGTTACCGGCCGGCCCCTGGAGTAGTTGAGCCCGCTTAGCGTTTGCAACAGGTCCGGGCGCCTGCCGAGATTTCCCGATACCTCGAGGAATCTAGCTTCATGGGATTTGGCGATCAATGCCAACGCGCCCGGCGTCTCGGCGAGGAGCTTCGCCGCCTCGTCCGGTGAAACCAGCCGGGTCTTGGTGCCAAGCAGGAAGACGATGCTCGGCTCGCCATAGCCGGCGACCGCGACCGGCGCGCCGGCGGCAGCCGCGCCGTTGCCATGCCTGGCGACGGCCAGCGCGGCGGTTCTCGAAAGCCACAGGTTTTCGGCGGCGGGGAGGACGATGCCCAGCGCCGATGCGTAGACGATGGCGGCGCCAAGGGTGGCGGCCGTGACGGCGTGGACGAGGCGGTCGCGAAAGGCGAACCAGAGGCCCAAAGCCACGGCCACGATGGCGCCCGCCGCCGGCACCAGCCCCGCCACGGTGACGCGGCCCTCCAGCCACCAGCTGACACCGCCGATGCCGATGCCGATGGCAAGGCCGGCGGCGCCCCAAAGTGCCATGAGGCCCCTTCCCACGGCGGTCCGCGACAGCCGGGCGAGCTCGTCGGCGCCGGTGATCGCCGCGTGGGCGCAGATGAGGGCCAGGGCCGGATAGAGCGGCAGGACGTAGTGGGGCAGCTTGGTCGGGATCAGTTCGAACAAAATCCACGCCGGTCCGAGCCAGGCAAGGCAGTAACGCACGCGTTTGTCCGCCCGGTGCCGCCACGCCCAGACCAGCGCCGGGAAGGCGAGCAACGATCCCGGCCAGAACGACACAAACATGGCGAGGCTATAGGCGCCGGGCGGCGCGCCGTGGCCTTCCTGCACCGATATGAGCTTCGCCAGCAGGTCCTTGCCGAGGGCATCGGCGAGGAACGCGCCGCCGGTTTCGAGCGAGACGGCGATGAACCAGGGCGCGGCGATGGCGGCGGCGATCACCAGGCCCGGAAGCGGACGCAAGCCCTTGAGCCACGCCGCCCTTCTTTCGGCGATGATGAGGGCGATAACGGTGAGGGCGCTGATCAGCGGTCCGATCGGCCCCTTGATCAGGATCGCCGCGCCCTGGGCCGCCCAGAAGACGATCGCCGTCGCCAACGCCACCGGCTCCCCCGCCGTGCCTCGCAGATAGACCCGGCAAAGCGCCCCTTGGGCGACGACCACCGCCGCCAACAACACGGCATCGGCCTTGCCGAGATGGGCCTCGACCGTCAATACCACCGAGCCGGCGAGCATCAGCGCGGCGAAGAACGCCACGCGCCTCCCATACGGCCCGCGCGCGAAGGCGAAGAGGAAAAGCACCGCGCCGAGGGCGCCCAGCACCGAAGGGACCCGGTAGGGCCAGATCTGGTTCGATCCGATGGTGCCAAACACCTGCACCGAGGCCGCCTGGAGCCAGTAAACGCCCGCCGGCTTCTTGTGCCGCGCCTTGTCCTGGAAGCGGATGTTGACGTAGTCCCCGCTTTCCACCATCTGCCGCGACGCCTGGGCGAAGCGGGCCTCGTCCCGATCCACCGGCGGCAGCGCCGAGATGCCGGGGAGAAAAAGGCAGAGCGAAAAAAGGCCGAGGACCAGATAGGCCACTGCTCCCCGTTCGGGCAGGGACGCGGCGAAGGACGCGGCCGTCAACCTTCACTCCCGTGGCGGTGATGGCACGGGCTGTTTTTCCATGGCAGATGGGTCATTCGCCGGTTAGTCTAGCAAATTAGTCGTCCGCCGACGGGAGAAATTTGGCGGCGTTTCGGGTCGCGTCCGGGCGGCGCTTGCATTGCCGGGCGCCTCATGTATTTTCGCCGCGCCCGCCCGGAGCGCGGGCGTTCCTTCACCCGGGCGGGCGAATTTAGCGGTGAACATCATGATCTCTGTCGTCGTCCCGGTCCGCAATGAAGCGGAGAACATCATCCCCCTGATCGAGGAAATCCACGGGGCCCTCGAGGGGCGGTGGGATTTCGAGGTGATCTATGTCGACGACGGCAGCACCGACGAAACCAAGGCGCGCCTGGGGGACGCCCGCGCCCGGTTCGGACGCCTGAAGGTTCTGCGCCACCGCGCAAGCTGCGGCCAGAGCGCGGCGATCTGGACCGGCGTCAAGGCGGCGCAAGGGACGTGGATCGTGACGCTTGACGGTGACGGCCAGAACGATCCCGCCGATATCCCGGCGCTGCTCGAAATTGCCGAAGCGGCGGATCGAGGGGCGACGCTCGATATGGTCGCCGGCATCCGGCGCCAACGCCGGGACAGCTGGTTGAAGCGCGCCTCTTCGCGCATCGCCAATCGCGTGCGCTCATCGCTGCTCGCCGACGACGTCACCGACACCGGTTGCGGCCTCAAGGTCATCAGGCGCGTAACCTACCTCGCGCTGCCCTATTTCGATCACATGCACCGCTACCTGCCGGCGCTCATCCTGCGCGCGGGCGGCAGGCTCGAATGCGTCGACGTCAACCACCGCCCGAGGCATTCGGGACGGTCGAATTACGCCACCTTGGACCGGCTCGGAGTCGGCATCGCCGACCTCATCGGCGTCATGTGGCTCAAGCGGCGCAACAAGATCCCGATTATCGAATCCGAGGAGTAGTTTATGGACACCATGACATTCTGGCTGGCCATAGGGTTCATGGGCCAGGCCCTGTTTTCGGCGCGATTTCTCGTTCAGTGGATATCCAGCGAGAAGCAGAAGAAGAGCGTCATTCCCATCGCTTTCTGGTATTTCAGCCTCGGCGGCGGCGTGACGCTGCTGTCCTACGCCATCTTCCGGCTGGACCCGGTTTTCATCGTCGGGCAGGCGGGCGGTCTGCTGGTGTACTCCCGGAACCTCTATTTCGTCTTGCGGGAGCGCCGCCAGGCGGGATGAGCGCCGCCGCCAGGGAAGAGAGCCAGGGAAGAGAGCCAGGGAAGAGAGCCAGGGAAGAGAGCCAGGGAAGAGAGCCAGGGAAGAGAGAAAGGGATAGGAAGACGGTGGCGGCAACAGCGATCGTTCTCTTGAGCGGCGGCCTCGATTCGGCGACGGTGCTCCTCCTCGCCAGGAACGAGGGCTTCGAGGTCTCGGCCTTGACCTTCGAATACGGCCAACGCCACGAGATCGAGGTCGAGGCGGCGCGCCTTATCGCCAAAAGGGTTGACGTTGGGCGCCATATCATCGTGCCGATCGACCTTCGTTCCATCGGCGGCTCGGCGCTGACCGATGAGATCGCCGTGCCCAAGGGGCGGGCACCGGATGAGATCGGCGCCGGAATCCCGATCACCTACGTGCCCGCGCGCAACACCATATTCCTCTCCTTCGCCCTGGCCTGGGCCGAGGTGTTGGCGGCCAATGACATCTTCATCGGCGTCAACGCCCTCGATTACAGCGGCTATCCCGATTGCCGGCCCGAATACATCGAGGCTTTCGAGGGTATGGCCAACCTGGCGACCAAGGCCGGCGTCGAAGGCGATGCGCGCCTCGTCATCCACACGCCGCTGATCGACCTGACGAAGGCCGAGATCATCCGCAAGGGCCTCGATCTCGGCGTCGATTACGCCTTGACGCGAAGCTGTTACGACCCATCTCCGGATGGCGCCGCCTGCGGCGAGTGCGACTCCTGCGCCTTGAGGCTCAGGGGTTTCGCCGAGGCCGGCGTCGAGGACCCGGCGCCCTACCGGGTGCGAGTGCGGGCGGAACCATGAGCTATTCGGTCAAGGAACTGATCTACACGCTCCAGGGCGAAGGGGCGAATACCGGCCGGCCCGCCGTCTTCTGCCGCTTCGCCGGATGCAATCTGTGGTCGGGCCGGGAAGAGGACCGGGAAACCGCGGTCTGCGATTTCTGCGATACCGATTTCGTCGGCACCGACGGCGAAGGCGGCGGGCGCTTCGCGACGGCGGCCGGTCTGGCCCAGGCGGCAAGGCGGACCTGGCCATTCGACGGCGAAAGCCGGTTTAGCCCCTTCGCCGTCTTCACCGGCGGCGAGCCTTTGTTGCAGCTCGACGAGGACCTGATCGATGCCTTCCATGGCGCCGGCTTCGAGGTCGCGGTCGAGACCAACGGCACGCTGACGGCGCCTCGCGGCATCGACTGGATCTGCGTCAGTCCCAAGGCCGGCGCCCGGCTTAGGCAGCGCCAAGGCGATGAATTGAAGCTCGTCTTCCCCCAGGCCGGGGCGGAACCGGAGGGTTTCGAGGGACTCCCGTTCCAGCACTTCTTCCTGCAGCCGATGGACGGTGAGATGCGCGAACGCAACACCGAACTCGCGCGTGAGTTCTGCCTTGCCCATCCGCGCTGGAGGCTCAGCCTCCAGACCCACAAAATTCTCGGCATACCCTGACCGCCGCCGCCATGGAGATATTCAAGTCATTCACCTTCGAGGCGGCCCACCGGCTGCCCAATTTGGCGCCTGATCACAAATGCGCGCGGCTTCACGGCCATTCTTTCAGGGTCGATATCCACGTCGAAGGCGAAATCGTGCAACCGGAGGACTGGGTGATGGATTTCGCCGGCCTCAAGGAAGCGTTCGCGCCGCTTCGCGGGCAACTCGACCACCATAATCTCAACGACATCGACGGCCTCGCCAATCCCACCAGCGAGGTCATCGCGCGCTGGATCTGGGACCGTCTGAAGCCCGATCTGCCGGGCCTTTGCAAGGTGGTCCTGCACGAGACCTGCACCGCCGGCTGCGTCTATCGCGGCGGCGAGTGAAGCTTACCGTCCCCGTCCCTTGTAGGGCTCGACGCCCTGATCGGGAACCCACAGGCCCTCGGGCGTCGGCCCGGTCTGGTAGAAGACGTCGATGGGGATGCCGCCCCGCGGATACCAGTAGCCGCCGATGCGAAGCCACTTCGGCTCGACCGCCTCTTTGATCCGCCTGGCGATCATAAGCGTGCAGTCCTCGTGGAAGGCGCCGTGGTTGCGGAACGAGGCGAGGAAGAGCTTCAACGACTTGCTCTCGAGCAACCGAACGCCGGGCACGTAGTCGATGACGAAATGGGCGAAGTCCGGCTGGCCGGTGATCGGACAAAGGGCGGTGAACTCCGGACAGGTGAAGCGCACGAGGTAGCGCTCGCCGCTTTGCGGGTTGGCGACGCTCTCGAGCCTGGCCTCATCGGGCGAGGGGGGGATTTCCGCCCGCTGGCCGAGCTGGGTCAGTATTTCTTCTTTTATCTCGCTCATGGGCCAAGAATACGCCACTAAAACCGCCATTTACAACGCCTCGATGTCGCCCCTTTCATACTCGGCGAGGAAGGCCGTGGCGTAGGCGTCGAAAGCGTCATTGGCGATGGCGTCGCGCAGGCCCGCCATCAGGTCCTGGAAGAGTTGCAGATTGTGCCAGCTCATGAGCGTGCCGCCCAGCATCTCGCCCGAGCGCGCCAGATGGCTGAGATAGGCGCGGGAATAATCGGCGCAGGCGGGGCAGCGGCACGCCTCGTCCAGCGGCCGCGGGTCCTCGATGTGGCGGGCATTCATGATGTTGATCTCGCCTCTCCGCGTGAACGCCTTGCCGGTACGCCCCGAACGGGTCGGCAGCACGCAGTCGAACATGTCGATGCCGCGCGAAACGGCGCCGATGATGTCGGCGGGATAACCGGCGCCCATGAGATAGCGCGGCTTATCCTCGGGCAGCGCCGGCACCGTCGCCTCCAGGGTGCTCAGCATCAGCTCCTGTCCCTCGCCGACGGCAAGCCCGCCGATGGCGTAACCATCGAAGCCTAATTCGGTCAGCGCCGCCGCCGATTCCTGGCGAAGATCGCCATGGACGCCGCCCTGGACGATGCCGAACAGGCCGTAACCCGGCCGTCGATCGAAGGCGGCCGCAGACCGCGCCGCCCAGCCCATCGACAGGCGCATGGATTTGGCGGCGTCGGCCTCGCTCGCCGGATAGGGCGTGCATTCATCGAGGACCATGGAGATATCGGCGCCGAGTCGGTGCTGGATTTCGATCGCGCGCTCGGGCGTCAGTTCATGCCGGGCGCCGTCGAGATGGGACTGGAAGACGACGCCGTCATCGGTGATCTCGCGGAAATTGGCCAGCGACATGACCTGGAAACCGCCCGAATCGGTGAGGATCGGTCCCGGCCAGTTCATGAACCGGTGCAATCCGCCGAGCCTGGCGATGATATCGGCGCCCGGGCGCAGCATCAAATGATAGGTGTTGGCGAGCACGATCTCGGCCCCGGTCGCGGCCACCGCTTCGGGCGTCATCGCCTTGATGGTCCCGGCGGTGCCGACGGGGATGAAGGCCGGGGTGGCGACGGTGCCGTGGGCGCAAGTGATCTGGCCCAGGCGCGCCGAACCCGAACGCGCCCCGAGCTCGAAACCGAAGCCGCCCTTATTCACCGCCGTTACCATTCCCGTCATGCCCTTCGCCCGCCGTCTCCGGGTGCGGCCAAAGCAGGCAGCCATCGCCGTAGGAATAGAAGCGATAACCGGCCTCCTTGGCGTGCTCGTAGGCCGCCCGCATCCGCGCCAGGCCCGAAAACGCCGAAACCAGCATGAACAGGGTGGATTTCGGCAGATGGAAGTTGGTCAACAACAGATCGACGGCGCGAAAGCGATAACCGGGCGTGATGAATATATCGGTATCGCCGGCGAAGGGTCGCACGCGCCCGGCCTCGTCCGCCGCCGATTCCAGCAGGCGCAACACCGTCGTGCCGACGGCGACGATGCGGCCGCCGCCGTCGCGCGCCCGGTTGATGGCGCCGGCGGCTTCCTCAGGTATGGTGCCGGTCTCGCTGTGCATCCTGTGGTCCCTTGTGTCGGCCACCTTCACCGGCAGGAAGGTGCCGGCGCCGACATGGAGGGTGATGAAGACGCGCCCGATCCCCCGCGCGTCCAGGGCTTCGAAAAGCGCCGGCGTGAAATGGAGCCCGGCCGTCGGCGCCGCGACCGCGCCTTCATCACGGGCATAGATCGTCTGGTAGTCTTCGCGGTCCCTGGCGTCGGGGCCGCCGGCGCGGCGGATATAAGGGGGCAGGGGCGCCCGCCCGAAACGCTCGATCGCCTGCCTGAAAGGGGCGCCTTCGAGGCCGAATTCGAGGGTGACCTCGCCTTCGGCGCCCTTGGCGGCGACGTCGGCCCAAAAACCGGGCGCGAAATCGATCCGGTCGCCGGCACGCAGCCTGCGCGATCCCTTGGCGAAGGCCCGCCACGACCGCGCCCCGTCCTGTTTATGGAGCGTCACCTCGACCGCGGCCTCCCCGCGCTTGCCGCGAAGGCGCGCCGGGATCACCTTGGTGTCGTTCAGCACCAACACGTCGCCCGCCCGGAGGAGGCCGGGCAGGTCGCGGATGGAATGATCGCCCAGACTCTCACCCACCTCGAGCAGGCGCGCACTATCCCTCGGCGCCACGGGCCGGCCGGCGATCATCTGGCGCGGCAGGTCGAAATCGAAATCAGAGACTTTCATCGCCGTTCAGAGCATCGCCAATCACGGTATCGCCGTTCAGGGTATCGCCGGCAAGTCATCGTCATGCCGGCGCCTTGACCGGCGCCCGCCATTCGGCGGCGACGTCGGCATCGGTTTCGCCTGGTGCATGCCGGGCGCGCAAGCGATCGAAATCGCCAGGGTCCATGAGCCGCGTTAGCGCCCACACCGCCATGGCGCGGACCAGGGGAGAGGGGTCGGCGAGCAGGCCGGCGATCACCGGGACCATCGCGGCGTCACCGGAATTCCCCAGCGCGATCAAGACATTGCGGACGAAACGCGCCCGCCCGGTGCGTTTGATCGCGGAGCCCGCGAACATCTTGCGGAACCCGGCGTCATCGAGCTTGGCGAGCTCGGCAAGTTTTGGCGCCGTCAGCTCGCTGCGCGGCTCGAAGGCGTACTCCTTGGTCCTGGAGGCGTATTTGTTCCATGGGCAGACCGCCAGGCAGTCGTCGCAGCCATAGATGCGGTTGCCCATGGGTTCCCTGAACTCCCTGGCGATATGGCCCTTATGTTCGATGGTGAGATAGGAGATGCAGCGCCTGGCGTCGAGCCGATAGGGCGCCGGAAAGGCGTTGGTCGGGCAGACGTCGAGGCATCTGTGGCATGACCCGCAATAATCGGCCTCGGCGGCGTCGGGAGGAAGCTCGAGCGTGGTGAAGATTTCGCCGAGAAACAGCCACGATCCGTGTTGGCGCGAGACCAGATTGGTGTGTTTGCCCTGCCAGCCTATCCCGGCCCGCTCGGCCAGGGGCTTCTCCATCACCGGCGCGGTGTCGACGAACACCTTGACCTCGCAGCCGTAGGTCCCGACCAGCCAGCGGCCGAGCGCCTTGAGCCGCTTCTTGGCGACCCCGTGGTAATCCCCGCCCTGGGCATAGACCGAGACGGCGCCGGTATCGGGGCGGTCCAGGGCCGCCAGGGGGTTGAGCGAGGGGCCATAGTTAAGCGCCAGGACGATGACGCTCTTGACCTCGGGCCAGAGATGCTTGGGCTGGGCCCGCGACTCGGCGCGCCGGAAAAGCCAGTCCATGTCGCCGTGAAAGCCGAGATCGAGGTAGCGGGCGAGATTCCGGCCGGCCTCG
>Ga0209980_10002358_pt1 | contig 10303 bp, 8 predicted proteins | sample CR02metaG_FD_183611 | JGI IMG/M metagenome (GOLD analysis project Ga0209980, IMG submission 183611) | Deep subsurface microbial communities from Mariana Trench to uncover new lineages of life (NeLLi) - CR02 metaG (SPAdes) (version 2) | ecosystem: Environmental > Aquatic > Marine > Ocean trench >... | reverse complement strand
TCGATGAGACCGTTAATTACGTTGTTACTCGAGATATTACAAACGAGGTTATCGGTATGCCACTATTTACCGAGGCCATGTCGGGCGAACTCAATCAAGCAAAGCTCGAACTATCGGGCGCGTTTGGTCAGTTCATTAGTAACGCCGTTAGCGGAGAGCAACCCATTGACAGTTTTGATCGTATTAGAATCGAAGTAACGGATCTAGGTGGCAACCCTTACGACCGTTTTTTTGAAGTTAAACCGGATTGGCTACCAACGCAAACAAAGGGAGAGGGAACTATGCTAACTCTCGATTTAGTTGGTATCGAATATCATACCCAAGAGATTCATTTTAACCGGGCGTTTTGGTTCAAGGACGCGTTTGAGGTTGCGCGAGAGGTTGGTCAAGGTTACGAAACTAACCGGGGGACTCGCCAACCAAACTTAACCGGACATACAACGGGTTACTCTCAAATCACAAAGACGGGTAACGGGTTCCCTCGACATACTGTTAATCACTACGAGTACGGAGTGCATGAGGATTATGTGTATAATCGTTGGTTGGATCAAATAGACAAACTAGGAGGCTCAGTAAATAGAGGCGGAGTCCTTGACTTTTTTGAGGTAGCCTTTGAGACACCCAACTTTGACGAGATTCAAGTCGCATTATTTTCGTCCGGGTCTCGTTCTAACGACTTTGATAATGACGCAAGCCTACCAACTATCAAAAAGGACGACGCGGACATTAATGTCGGCGAACAAGAGGGGGGTTTATCGGCTCCAACGGGGTCACTCGTAGCTTGTTGGGGCGCACAAAAAGAGGGCTCGTTCCCAATCGGACACTCCCAATATGTCTCGGGAGAGTTCCAATTTCAATTTCGTCCGCAATATGACAATGCTCCAACTTATCAAATATTCTCTAGAGTTTTGTTTGAGGGCAAACACTACGAATCGTTAGTTAATGGTAATCAAGGTAACACTCCGCCAACGGGCGCTATCCCCCCCGCGTTTAATGTTGACGCGTTTTGGTTTCAAATTGACATGAGTACGGAGTTTGGAGACACGATAGAGTATTCAGAATGGACGGCAAACAAAGCTCAGCATTGGATTAATTGCGGATCTAATCCTATGGACGTCACTAGCATAAGTGACGGGATAACCACTTTCACAAAGGCGTCCGGCGAAATAGCGCCCGGTATGTTTGATTGTAACATTGTAGTCAATGACAACAATACAACTGACGGTAAGGGATTTTTTAGAACTTGGGTTGATTGCAGAGTTGGCGACGGGACGTTACTACAATCAGGCGACTCAAGCCTTGAACTTTGCGCTAACACATGGGCGTACTCAGGCAATAAACTACTATTCCCTCGGGGTTTTAGAGCTCTTGTTTGGGGGAGTTTCACATCGGGCACGTTATCCGGGAATGATCCTAACGGTCAAGCTTACGCGAACTCTATTGTCGAATTTACCGAGAGCACGGCTCCGGGCCCAACGTCGGGCTCTTATCAATTTTTTGTCAAATACTCTCCGCCTCTAAAAAATCCCGACTTGGAGGATATGCAAGTCGCCGTCATAGAGGACGGTCTAAATTGGCATTATGTTGACGCGGGATCTCCTCGTCGTTGGCTAATTCAAACGGGCTCAATGGCGTATGATTGCTTTCACATTTACGACACGGGATCTCTACAACAAACGGACTCGTTTGATCCTAAGCCGATTGAAGTTGACACGGCCAAATACCCGGAGGTCTCTAAGGATCAAGGGACGTTCGCAAAAAATGTCAATAGCGGAGTGAGCGCAACATGGGATACTCGCGGAGTCTTTGGCCCCGACTATCTAGTTGATTATCTCTCGGCTACACCTACGGGCTTTTTTTACAATGTTGGCGCGTGGTTTTGTTTTCAGTTCCCATTTAGTCCAATAACAGAGGGAGGCGTATTCATTGGCGACGTCTTTGGTAGAGGCGGGCCCGACTCTCCAACTCCCTCAAATAATTTCCCGGGACTAGAGCCGAGCACAATAACAACCCTAAATATGGATTTTACACACGACGGTAACTTTGGTTACAATCATTCATCAAGCTTTGATTACGGCCCGTTACAATCCCTCGCCTTTGTTGTTAGATTAAAAGCGGAGACCCAAGATCCGGGTAAGCCGGACGCCGACGGTATCTATACCGCGCGCGTGTGTTATTTTGACACTTTTGATAACGTGATGTATGCCGACTTTGAGATCCCATTCATTGATAGATATTTCCCGATAGACCTACCAATCTCTAGCTTTTCAATTTACAGAGCGCGCAAGCCCGCGTACTTTTTGGTTAGTGGTCAAGAGTTAACCGTTGACTTGATATTGCCAAAGGAGCTCTCCGTTCAAAATCAATTTGAATGGCGTAACATAAAATTTATGACAATACATTTACTCTATGGTTATGATCAATTCGGTCGTTACGCTCCGGGCGCTAAGGGAGTGTTAGAGGATTCTAATTTTAACAATATAACTTACGGAAAAATTATCGGACTCAAATTTACTATGTCAATAGACGACTTTCATTTTACAAAGCCTCTCTTGGCAATCTCTACGGGCCCCTTTGGAACGGCAACCGATGAGAGAGCATTAGAACCCGAATTTTTAGAGAGACCATACATCTCAACTTTTGATCAACTACTCAATGACGCCGATACTCATTTTGAGTTAGAGCAATTCAAACACGAACAATACGACATACACTCTAGCGGAGACAACATTTTTGATCTCAAAGTAGGGGACGGCGTATTTTTCGAGGACGAATTTTTGACAAACAGAGAGGACGACTCGACGGCCCCGGGAGTTAAAAAAATAAAATTAGTTGTTAAGCGTATGGAGTTCTCTATCACGTCGCCCGGGTCAGCCGTTGGCGGATTGACTAGACGGATCATTGGTTCGAGGAGGTTCCAATAATGGTTCAAGCGGGTAAGGCTCGAGTATTCGAGGACGAGAACCCGACCGATCTACGAATACGTCAAGAGGAGCTCTATTCTCTAGGTGGTAGGAAAAACGATAGCTCAACGGGAGCCGTACAGTTTGGAGGCCAATCCGGGTTCGTTCCGCCCGCGCAATCAGGTCTCCAAGACACGTCCAAAGTTGCGATAGATGGCTCCCAAATGGAGGGCGTATTAGGATTCATTCAAAAAATTGCTAAGCTAGACGTGGGAACGGGAACTTTAGATATTGCCCGGGACTTTGCGGGTAATTTATTCCGAGTCCCTCCGGGCGATTTATCCGTCGCTCTATCGGCGGGATTTACATCTAATCTTGAGATCATTCAATTCGCAAAGTTCGAGGGACATAGGCTAAGACTCTACGGGATTAACGGGAATACCATAACGATAATTCATACAGCGATCGGAACGTTCAACGCTATCAAGTGCCCGACTGACGTTAACTTTGTTTGGGTTGACGACGAGGTAATTGATTTTACATTCAATGTCGTTACGGGCCAATGGCACTTAATGACGGGCGTTGGGCCCTCGGGCGGGGGCGGGGCGTTCGCTAATCAAACGCTCTCCAACTTAACTCCAAACTTAGTCCGGGTCAATACGGACTTGGAGCCCGACACGACGGCGACTCATTCACTTGGCACGACGCCTCTCAGGTGGTTAGACCTTTGGCTCTCCGGCGTTGCGTTCATTGGAGCGTTTAACTCGGCCGGAATTGGCGGAGTGGGCGGAGACTTTAACGCGAACTTTTTTGATATTGACGCGATAGCTGTCCCCGCCGATCCTCCGGGCGGAACTCGACGCGTCTTTGTTGACACTACGAACAACGACGAGATTTCAGTTCGGACGAGTTCGGGCGCAACTGTCAGCTTAGAGGCGGGCGCGGGCGCGGGCTTTGCGAACCAATCTCTCTCCAACTTAAACAACCCAACGTCAATCAACGAGTCCTTAATTCCGCAAGGCGTAGGGACAAAGGACTTAGGAACTAGCGCTAATCCTTGGGGCCGACTCTACCTTGGCGATATGCGATTCGCAACTACCGGAACCAAGTCGCCAACCGAACATCAGATTTTTAGAGATTCGCCAAACAATAACATGATATTCAACGTCCCACTAAATGAACAATTTACTTGGTGTGAGAATGGCATACCCAACATGAATCTCGAGTTTGGACGATTAGCTCTTGTAAGCCTTAGCGCCGGAGTCGAGAGAACGGGCGCTAATGGGGCCTTTGACCAATTTATTAATTCGACCTCTCCCGGAATAGTAAATTCTAGTCTTGGCCTCATAAGATATGAGGGCTTTGACGATATTCCCCAACAAACAACCTTCGCGTCAACCGTCGCGGATCTCATCTCTCCGATAGCGGGTCAAGAGATTGGAGCTTATCAAATTAAAACAATAGCGCAAGGCGTTGACAACGGATTAACCTACGAGCAAAATGACGACACATTTTCATTATCACATTTTGGAATAGCTAATCAAGTTCTATTTTTTGAGTTAGTGCATGATCCAATCGCCGTCAATGCCGGAACGTTAGATATTGTTCAACGGTTCCGAGGACAAAACTCGGCTGGCGCACTTCAAGACATGGTTAGATTTGAGATGTTATTCCAAGATCGAACGCCGGGCTCTGAGGACGTAAAATTTGACATTCAGGTTCAACGCGCCTCCGCCGTACAAAGTTTCATGGACTTTAACGACTCAGGCAATAACAAGATTAGATCCCGTAAAAATTTCAACTTGGACGACAATTTGCTCGAGCTTAACACGGCGGGCGACGTTACAATTAGCTCAACGGCCTCAGCTATCGATTACAATTTCCCAACGGGTCTAGAGTATTTCATGTCGTCGGGCGTGTTTTTCATTGGAGACGCCGGGCCAACGGGCGCGTTTATGCAAGTCCGGGATCTCTCGTTGCCGGGAACTCCCGTGTCCGGTAGGGGACGAATCTTTTTGGATAGTGCGGATAATATTCTAAAAATTGTCCATGACGACTCTAGCGTCAAATCATTAGAGGCGAGCGGAACGGGATCTCAAACGCCTTGGCTCTCTAACATTAACGCCAACAATTTCACTCTCTTTAACATTCCAAACATTGATCTAGTTGATACCGGAGGCTTTGGCGACGGGCGTATTACCTTTGACGCAAGTGAGGACTCGGATACTTGGATTGGTAACGACAATGTAGTTGATCAAGTTAGGTTCGTATCTAATGCAGTAGTCCAAGCTCGCTTTAATTCGAGTGGTTGGATTTTTTCGTCAAAAATCAATATGGGCTCTAATCGTATAGAGTTTGTCGCCATAACCCCGGCCTCAGTTCCAACGCCCCCAATAGGCCAACGTAATCTATTTTCCGATGGCACTACGGGATCGCCAATAGGCCAAATGTCAGTCAAGACGTCGGACGGGACTACCATATCATTAGAACAAGGCGGAGCGGGCGGAGGCGCGGATACTGACTTGAACAACCTCGTCGGAACGGCTGTTAATCGATCTCTAATCCCGGACACGGACAATCTAAGAGACCTCGGTAGTTCGTCGAGAGAATGGCGTAATCTGTTTATTGACGGAACGGGAAACATCGACTCAGTAGTAACGAACAATATCTCAACAAGCTCTTTGAATGTGAGCGGAACGGCCAACTTTAACGGCGGAACTGTCAACATTAACTCGGGAACTATCAATATCGGTAATTCAAGCTCGGATAATATCAGAATGAACGGACGAATAGATACTAGCATGATCCCCGATAATGACAATGCGTTTGATCTTGGTAGTCCGTCTCTAGAGTGGCGTAGTGCATTTTTCGACGGAGTTGTCCGAACTGACTCTCTCCAAGTTGACGCGGGATCAACTCTACTCGGCCCCGTGTTTATCGGCTCAAATTTGGAGATCAACGGCGATCTAAACCATGACGGTTCTCGTATAGGATTTTTCGGTAGATCCCCGCAAACAAAAGGGACGGTTCCGTTTGCGACATTTAGTTTGATCTCAGTTGTGCTTGCGTTTAATCAGTTGCGCGGAGTTCTATTAAACTATGGACTTATACAGTAGTCTAAAAATATTAATTATTAATGAGCATACAAACACCCAAAACTCCTCAAGTCCAAACACATCAACCTTGGTCAGCTAATATGGAGCAAGTAACACAAATGGTAAAAAATTCCGAACGACGTGTCTCCCAAATTAGCGGAGAGAACCTTGATAAAGCAACCGTCGCACGGGCCAAAGAGTACGAGGGTATGTTAGGTCTAGTTACTCAAATGCAAAACGAGATCATATACCTACAAGGTCAAGTCAAAAAATATGAGGACGATGTAAAAAAAGAGGCAAAAAATAAAGAGCCTAAGCAAAAAAAACCTCAATAGCTTAGTGACTCAATTCATTTTTTATTTTGCGATTACTTGGGCCATAATGTGAGCAAACAATTCTCTCATAGCATGAACCTCGGCTTTGTCGTCAATCATTGGCATTGTTGCTTGAGTGTAAGCTATTGAGCGTTTGATAATCTCAATAGTAATTATCTCGGCGTTATCATACAGTTTGTTCTCTAGACTCTGACCGATATTATCGCCCTTATTGTCCTCGAGTGTATTTTGCTCAGTCGTTGCCGGAGCACTTGCGGGCGCACTAGCCACTTGACCCGCGACATGATCCGGGCCCCCGGGGAGGCAATTATGAGGAGTTCCGTCAGTATTGACGGGCTTATTCCCGGCCTTATATGGCTCGGGCCATTGAATCGTTTTGTTACACCCTTTATCGCATAACCATTTTTTACCCATGATTGTAATTACGCACAAACAACTTAATAATTATTATTAATAGCCCAAACTTGACTATGACCGAACAAATTAACGACCCTTGTATTCATTGTCATAGGGCCGTCAAATTTTCCGAGGATAATCCCCACTCGCCTTTAAAATGCGAGAATTGCGGATTTGAACCTTGGACAAAAGTAAGTCAGCAACCTCACGGAAAAAGTACGTTGTTTTGTAATATGTGCCAAATGTACGTCGTGCCAACCTCATTCGGTGGCGAGACGGATATTTGTCCATATCATCAACGTATTTCCCATAGTGAGGACGGAGAGACCGAGTTCATGTACGATGAGTTCAACCAAGACGGGGAGGAGTGGTAGAGTTGGACGTCAAAGAGTTTAACAAATTGACGGCCGATGAGAAATTCATCTATGACATACATCAGATTCGCTTAGCACTTGGCGAGATCAATCAATCCCTTCAAGGGATTCAATCAACGATCCGAATGTTTGCGGAGGCGCAATCTTGAAGTTCGACGATAACGGTATGGTCATAACCGACCATTCGTTATGTCTATGCTGTCAATTCAACACGGGCGAACCCCACTTATGTTCGAGTTGTCAATGGGCTCGAGCTAATGATTGGCTCAATCTAAAAGAGGCCGAGTGGCGTCTCGCTCATGCGACGGAGGTTACATCTTGAGAGCTCATTGGTATTGTAAGCGATGTAAGCCGGAGCGTCACGTTGACATTGAGTTCAACATGAAGGCACTCCAAGGCGCGTTCGAGATTGTTACAATCCGAGCCGAATGTCCCTCCGGACACCCGAGAATAGTTGCGGTTAATGACTGACCGCAACCCTTTTTTTATTTTTTAACTCTGCAAATTTTCCTTTAATCTTATTTTACGTCGTAGAATGGGCTTTGTATTTTTTGACATTGAACGGCGGGGGCGATTATTTCACAACATTTTAAAATTTTGTCACGCATAAATTAATTTCTGAATTTCTCTAAGTCCGCAAGTTACTCGTAACGGAGTTAAATGTCATAAAAAATAATAATTATTAATGACAGAAAATACAACCAAAAAAATAACAACCGAAGATTTGAAATACGAACAAATCGAGTTCTCGACTAACATGACGGATCTCAAAATGGACATATCTCAAATGGAATGGCAACTCGTTAACGGACTAGGAGTTGACGTTGACATTGTTATTGAGAACCTCCAAAAGATCCAATACGCGCTTGCGTGTATGATAACGGGGCGAGCAAATTGACTCGCTCCGGCATGAGACCTATGGGAATAGCTAAGGACATTCCCCACTCAAAACGACTTTGGCTAATTAGACACCTTTTGAGTCTAGGAGTTAGCATAGAGGGAGTTAAGGCCATGAACGCAACCGACGAGGAGATACGGGAGGCCGTCAAGCATTGACCAAAATATCAAGAGACATACGGACTGATAAACGGAGCCGATCAACTATCAGCGCTACCGTTCACAGTACGATTGTTAACCTTAGTTACAACAATCTTGTAATTAAGTTAAGTAAGGTCGAGGCAAAACGACTCGCGGAGACTTTAACCAAAGCCGTCGCAATCCAAGACACTCACATCAAGGACTCTAAGAGTCCACTACCTCTTTTTTAGACACCTCTATTACCACTCCAAGCACACACACACACACACACACAGCTCAATTTTTTTTATCATATAATATAATAATAATAAATATAATAATTATTATTTCCCCGCGCTAGGAGCAATCGTATGATCTTACGGAGTGGTAATCGTGGTCTCTGTTAACAAGTCTATCTCAATGAAGTTAGCGGACGCTCCCGTTTTTGCAGAGTTTGAGTTGTTAGCCAAAAAGGAGGGCTATCATAGCTCCTCGGCCTATATTGTGGACTTGATCAAAAGAGAGGTAAAAGAGCACAAAGACTCTCATAATCCTCAAACTGTTATCGATATGTTTGACCGTGATATTGTTACGGCCATTCCTAACATCTATGAGAGAGATGATAAAATATGGCTAAAATTTTACTCTAGATTATCCCAAAAGGAATATGACGCTCTAACTGAGCGACTCCAAATTGTAAATAGTATTCACAACTCTGCAAAAATATTATTGTAATAGACAGCTTAGCGCAATTAAAAGAGAATATTAGGTCTTGGCATTTTACTACAACATGAAAAGACTACTCCCAAGAGACAACCCGGACGGGCTTTGTCCGATTTGTGAGAGGCCCAAGTCACGTCATACAAATCAAGAGGCTAATATGTGCAAAAACGCGTTGGCGAATAGCGTATGAAAATTATTAGAGATAAGGACGATTGGCAAAAACCTCGTATGAAAAAATCAATTCAACACATGAAAATTATTGGCGATAAAGATGATTGGGAGACGCCTCAAATTCTGTTAAGCTCGGCCGTCGTAACCTATAACATTCAACCTCTCCTCGACCCATGCGCCGACGACAAAAACTCCTTACATTTTTTTCATCATTTTACAAAAAGAGACAACGGCTTAGAACAAGAGTGGCTCTATGACGCTTTTGTTAATCCCCCATACAACGACGTCGATAAGTGGGTCGCCAAGGCCGACGAGCAAAACAAGAGACATAACATATCTATCCTAATGTTGGTATTCAATAAGACCGATACCGAGTGGTGGCATGAGTACGTCGAGGACAAGCTCGAAGTCCATTTTATCAAGGGCCGTCAAAAGTTCCTAATCAATGGGATTAATCCAAGATATTGTCAAAAATGCAAAAAAACCATTCTAAAAGTGATCAAAAAGTGTCCAATCTGCAATCAAACTCTCAAGATTAACACATCGCCTTATCCCTCTTGTTGGATAATATGGCGCAAACATTGATCGCCATATTAAAATAATAATTATTGTAAATCTAATCAATGAGCAAAGTCGAAACTAAACTAAAAAAAATAACTATCGCCGACAAAGCTCGAACCATGTCCTTTGAGGCAATCTACGATGATATGTCAAAAAAGAGATTGGAACTCGATATTATCAATAAGGACATTAGCGAATTAGAGGGCAAAGCCAACAAATTGCGATCTGCAATCGGACACCTTAATCAAATAGCCCTCTCTAAACGGCGTCAGTTAGTCAATAAGGGGACTTGATCCCCCATTCCATAACACTAAATAATAATTATTAATTTATCTAATGGGAGATAGATGAAAAGACTAAAGTTTCAATGTCGTTATTGTTTTGACGTCCTCAACGTTGGCTCCCATAGATACGAAATGAAGTCCATTCAACCATTCCAAACAAACTCCAAAAAACAGTTTTTAGAACATATTAGAACTTGTAAGCATAAGGGGATCAAACTTGAGTAAAAACGAACCATGTCCATTATGCGGGGGCGAGAACGGAGACCATGAGGACGATTGCGACAATGACTAACATCAAATTTTTAGTTTGTGTAGTTTGCGGAGAGAAAATTTTTGAACATTCTGAGTCAATACACGCGATCGCGTGTTTAAAAACGTTACATGAATGGCTCACGGGTTACGCCAATACTAACAAAATGTTACAAGCTTTAGGGTCGGACTATG
>Ga0209980_10002355_pt1 | contig 10304 bp, 8 predicted proteins | sample CR02metaG_FD_183611 | JGI IMG/M metagenome (GOLD analysis project Ga0209980, IMG submission 183611) | Deep subsurface microbial communities from Mariana Trench to uncover new lineages of life (NeLLi) - CR02 metaG (SPAdes) (version 2) | ecosystem: Environmental > Aquatic > Marine > Ocean trench >... | reverse complement strand
GGGCGGGTTGTTGTAGACCACCATCGGCAAGCCCACTTCCCGCGCCACGCCGAGGAAATGGGCGTCGATCTCGCCCGCCAGATGGTCGGTGTAGTAATAAGGCGGAATGACGGCGATGGCGTCGGCGCCGTCGGCCTCGGCCTTCCGCGCGAGATTCGTGGTCGAGCGGAGATCGGTGGTGCCGACATGGATGATGACCGGCACCCGGCCGCCGACATGCTCGATCCCGATCTGGGCCACCCGCGCCCGCTCCTGATAGGTCAGCGCCGGCCCCTGGCCCTGGGAGCCGAGCAGGAAAAAGCCGTGCACCCCGGCCTCGATCGCCCCGTCGAGGAGGTCGCGCAAGACCCTTTCATCGACCTCGCCCTCCTCGTCGAAGGGGGTGATCAGCGGATGGAGGATGCCCTCGATCATGGTTTGCTCTCCCCCGTGCCCCGGCTTCCGGTGGCCGCCGGGATGCATTCGGTCCTCACCACTGATACCCCGGTGAATACCCCGAATTAAGCGGCGGCGCCGGGGCGGGGGTCGTGTCTCGGTCTGAAATTCGATGCGCCAAAAGCGCCATGCGGGCCCGAATGTCGGCCTGGCGGGTGAAAGCGGTCGCTATCCACAAGTGGCGTTTGAGTCCGGTCGTAGCCACAAGGAGACATTCGCAGTTCCCGAATAACCACCGCAATGTGGCACATCGCGATGCCGGTGGAGGAGCCGTCCACAGCATCAGAAGCGGTTATTTACCGCTTGTGCCCCCAGTGGCTATCACTCCACCCACGCTTGATTGAAGTAGCTGGTGGAGCCGACTTCGGTCACCGAAAGACATGTGACGGGTCCGTCGTTGTTGCTGGACGAATAGGTGTGCTCGCTCAGCTGTGGCATGACGCCGCCTTCAGACCGGTTCCGAAAAGCCTCTTGCAGCACCCGCCCGTCAATGTCGGCGGGTACGTCGAGCCCCAGCAAGCTCAAGACTGTCGGAGTGATATCGATATTCCCGGCTGGAACCGTAATTGTTTCCGCTTCCGAAAACGCACCCCCCGACATGGCCAAAAAATTATGCAGCTCAAAGGCGCTCAGTCCACCGTGACATCCGCCACCTTTGGGATAGTTCGAGTCATGGAACGTCATTCCGCTGCAACCCCAATCATTGTTGTCGTGATTGTATCGCAAGACGATCGCGATATCCGGGGCCCGGCGGTGCGCAATCCCGACGTGACGATGGGTCAGCGTTCCGCCTGCTCCTTCGCGGGTGAACAATGGCCCGCACCAGTCCTGACTCCTCAACCAGCCGGTAATATCAACGACGAGCTGGGAGTCAGAATCTCGTATCCAGATCCCGCCTGCGTTTCCAACCACAATCGTGCAATCGGCGTTATCTTCTGTTCCGGCACCAAAGCCAGCATCGGAAAATTTGGCCACGAGATCCAGCGGCTCGCCAAGAATACTGATCTGGCCATGGTCAGAAAGTGCAATGATCTGCAAATTGCCGGCAGCGATCTGTTTTTCTTGCCGCGCAAGAATGCGTCCGAATTCCGAGTCGACGTGCCGTATGGCGCGCAATGCATCGCTCGAGCCGATGCCTAGCTTGTGGAAGCTCTCGTCCGGCTCGCACAGCCACAGGAGCATGACGTCCGGATCAACCTCCCGCTCGACATAGTCGAGATAGCAATCGACCGCGTAGCTGATCCAGTCCAGTGCGGGGAGCGTATATTCAGGCAAGGGTCCAAGCCGTTCGACTATCTTAGACATTACACCGACCGCAACAGCGGCGTCCGGACGCCTTAGCGCCAAACGAAAGGAGCCATTTGTCTCAGCCATGTGGTTGATCAGCCGCCCGCCGCCTGGGGTTCCCGCACTTATCGTCGCATAGGACCGGCGAGCCAAGACGAGCCGTTCTCCAAGGGTTGGAACATCGATCAGCCGCCCCGATGATCGCTTGAAAGCAGCTTCCAATTCGATATCGTCGCCGGTGTTGAGAATCCGGTTCGATGCCCCGTCGGCTACCACAAATTTGTTGGCCACTATGCCGTGCCTCGAGGGATAACAGCCCGTGATTACCGCCGATTGGTTTACGCGAGTCTCGGTTGGGAACGTTGACCGGCTATTCACGTAGCGGACCCCTCCGCTTGCGAACGCATGGAGATTTGGCATTAGCTCGGGTGTCACGAATTCCGGACGCAGCCCGTCAAAGACCACAATCAAAACCCGCTGTCGTTTGGCACCAGTCACTTTTGGCGGTTCCTCCTCCAATAATCATACTGCAGTATCGATCGAACGGCCGCCCGAATCTGAAGGACATCAGCTGACGACCGATGAGCCACCAAAGTCAGCTTAGGGTCATGAGCAGAAGTGCGGGTGACCCCGCGCCCATGTCCGCCGTTGGACCTAAAGCAGGCATGATCCGCTAAAAGGCGGAGGTCGAGGGCGCCTGCTTCGGCGGGATTTCAAATCGGGCCACACCCGGGCTGACCAGGGCGCCCGGCGAAAGTCGAAAAAGAGGCGACGGGCGAACCTTGACGCGCCACGCCGCCTCGCATACCTAACAACAAGCGAGCCGCCGGCACACCATCGGCCGGCGAATCCTCCGCCGGCCGGCATACCGCCGGCCAGCCAACCGCCGGCAAGCGAACCGCCGACGTGTAAACCATCAGCGAGCGAGCCGAAGTAACCATGGCCCTTCTCTCCGTCATCACCGCGCCCGATGCGCGCCTCAAGGCCAAGTCAGCCCCCGTCGATGGCGTCGATGGGGAAATTCGCGCCCTGATGGACAATCTGCTGGAGACCATGTACGCGGCGCCCGGCGTCGGCCTTGCGGCGCCGCAAGTCGGCGTCCAAAAGCGGGTGATCGTCATCGACGTCGCGGAAAAGGACGAGGCGGGGGAGCCGTTCAGGCTGGCCAATCCGGAGATCCTCTGGGCGTCGGAGGAAACGATCCTCTGCGAGGAAGGCTGCCTGTCGGTGCCCGAGTTCTTCGCCGAGGTGTCGCGGGCGGAAAGGATCAGGCTGCGCTATCGCGATTACGACAACAAGGATTGCGGGCTCGAGACCGAAGGCAGGCTCGCCGCCTGTATCCAGCACGAGATCGACCATCTGGACGGCGTCCTGTTCATCGATCATTTGAGCGTGCTCAAGCGCAGGATCATCCTGCGAAAACTCATCAAGGCGCGTAAACTACAGGCCCAGAAAATCCCGGCCTAGTGCTTTAGAGGAAGATGGCTGCATTGCGCCTGGTGTTCATGGGGACGCCCGACTTCGCCGTTCCCGCCCTTCGTTCATTGCTGGGCGCCGGCCACGAAGTGGTTGCGGTCTATTGCCAGCCGCCCCGCCCGGCGGGCCGCGGTCAGCCCGAGCGGCGCGCGCCGGTCCATGAAGAAGCGGCGGCGCGGGGCTTGAACGTCCTGACGCCACCCGATTTGAAGGACGAGGCGGTGCAATCCGCCTTCGCCGAGGCCGATGCGGATGCGGCCGTCGCCGCCGCCTATGGCCTGATCCTGCCCCCCGCCATGCTGGCGGCGCCACGGCTCGGCTGTCTCAACATCCACGCCTCCTTGCTGCCGCGCTGGCGTGGCGCCGCGCCCATTCAACGGGCCATCCTCGCCGGCGACCCCGAGACCGGCGTCACCATCATGGCGATGGACGAGGGGCTCGATACCGGGGACATCCTGTTGGCCGAAAAGGTGCCGATCGCGAACACCGCTACCGCCGGCGAACTCCACGACCGTCTGGCGGCGCTTGGCGCCGGGCTCGTCGTCAAGGCGTTAGCGGGTATCGATGGCGGAACGGTGGAACCCCATCCCCAGCCAGATGTTGGCGCGTGCTATGCCGCCAAGATCACCCGCGCCGATGGCAAGCTCGACTGGCGCCAGAATGCTGCGGTCCTCGAGCGCCGCGTCAGGGCGCTCAGCCCGGCGCCCGGCGCCTGGTTCGAGCATGAGGGCATCCGCATCAGGGTCCTGACGGCGAAGATCGCCGAAGGCGGCGCCGGCGCGGCGCCCGGCCACATCATCGACGATCGCCTGACGGTCGCCTGCGGCGACGGCGCGCTGAGGCCGACGCGCCTGCAGCGCCAGGGGCGCTCGGTGATGGCGGCGGATGAGTTCCTGCGCGGCTATCGACTCGGCAAGGGCAGCGATCTTTCGGGCCCGGGCCGGGACGGGCCATGACCCGGTTCAAACTGACGGTCGAATATGACGGCGGCCCCTTCGTCGGCTGGCAGCGCCAGGACAACGGGCTTTCGGTGCAGCAGGCCCTGGAGGAGGCGATCCTCGCCTTCGCCAAGGAGAAAGTGACCCTTTTCGGCGCCGGGCGCACCGACGCCGGGGTCCACGCCACCGGTCAGGTCGCCCATTTCGACCTCGCCAAGGAGATCGGCGCGGCGAAGGTCAGGGACGCCATCAACTATCACCTCAAACCCCTGCCCGTCGCGGTCATCGGCTCGGAAGCCGTCGACGGGGATTTCCATGCCCGTTTCTCGGCCAAATCCCGCGCCTATCGCTACCGCATCATCAACCGGCGCTCACCGCTGACGCTCGAGCGCGGGCGCGCCTTGCGCGTGGCCGCGCCGCTCGATCACGGCGCCATGGCGGCAGCGGCCGAGGCGCTCGTGGGCGAGCACGACTTCACGACCTTTCGCGGCGTCGCCTGCCAGGCGGAGTCCCCGGTCAGGACCCTGGATGAGATGAGCGTCACGCGGATCGGCGAAGAGGTCGTCATCGTCGCGCGCTCGCGCTCGTTCCTGCTCAACCAGGTGCGGATCATCACCGGCACCTTGAAGCTCGTCGGCGAGGGCAAATGGCGGCCCGCGGACGTCAAGGCGGCGCTCGAGGCGCGGGACCGCGCCAAGGGCGGGCCGACGGCGCCGCCCGAAGGGCTTTACCTGGTCGAAGTCCGCTACTGAACGCCCTTGTTTTTGGCCCGGCCACGGCCCGCGGCGAAGCCTACCGGCGCCCGCGGCAGTACGGATTTCATGTTTCGAAAATGTATACGTAGTGTATATTGATTCGCCGGAATCGGTCGTTTCTCCTAGATAATTGGGAATTTAAGATGCTTCACAAGAAAGTATATGTAGTGTAAACTAGATAAATACAGTGTATAAGAGGAATCGGCCATGGAGATCAATATCACCCGTGACCGCCAGGTGGTGGTCAGCGTGACGACGACGATAAGGGAGTTCACCGATGCCTTGCGGGCCGGGCGCCTCGTCGTCGACCTCAAGGGAGCGCCGGCGCTTGCCGAAGGCCTCGCCCCGCCGTCCGGCGGAGAGGCGGAGGCCGGGCTCGGCGCCGGGGAAGTCGCCGCGATCTGCCGCCGCTACGGGCCCGAGAGGCTCGCCGCCAATCTGCTGTGGGAAATCGCCCAGGCGGGCGACGAGGGGATCACCTCGAGCGAGCTCAAGGAGATCCTGGGCTTGAGCTCCTCCCAGAAGCTCGCCGGCGTCTTCGGCGGCATCGGCAAGACCGCGGATCGCCTTATCCCCGGGCGCAAGGGGTTGTTCCTTGACCGTGAGTGGCTGGGGCAAAGGTCGGAATATCTTTACCGCATGCCCGCCGGTGTCCGCGCCGAGATCCTCGAATTCTACGGCTAGCCCGGATATTTCATGAAGGGAACGGAATTTGCGGCGAGCAATGTTTGTCCAAGGCGGTGTGCGAAGCCGAAAGCCATAGCCATGGCTATGGCTCGAGGTTTCGTGCGCCGATTTGGATAAACAGGGCCGGCGCAAAACCGTTCAGCGGAGGAGGGTACCAAACGCCGCTTTTCGAAAAACGAATCAAGCCCTTGAAGGTAAACACCTAACACACCCTGAGGGAGCGCCTTCATGAAATATTCGGGCTAGAGCCACGAATCTCCGAAGATAGGGGCCGATACCTCCCGGCCTTCGGTCCGGCCCGACCCTAGGACCTATGCAGCATCACACCGCCGACGACGCTGATGAAGAAACTCAATACGAGGTTGAAGACCATGAGCACCGCGGCCTCTCCGCCGGTGATTTCGAGGGCGGTCCGGGCCACATACCACTGATAGACGAACACCGCGATCATCGCCAAATAGAGAAGCCCCGCCATCGCCGGGTTGAGCACGGCGATGGCGGCGACCGGCAGGAAGAGGGCGATGCCAAGCACGTTGGCCCAATTGTGGGCGACGATGTAGCGGATGTAGTTGTCGCCGCACCCGAGCCAGCGCGTGATATAGACCATCGCCAGCGGATAGGCCGTCCACTCGATGACGTAGGCGATGCCGTCGACCAGCACCCACCTCATCGGCCCGGCGCCGACCGGGCGCAGGGCGGCATCGAAGGCGATCAGCAGGACATAGGCGGGCGCCACCACGACGGCGGCATAGAACGAGCGCCAGAACCCGGCGATGGAGGTGTCGAAATGGCCCAGCCCCCCGGGGTCCATCCGCGCCAGACGCAAGGCCCCGGAAAGCGCGAATGCCGTCTCCCGCGCCGAAATCATCGGCCGGCGAAATAGTCGTCGAGCACGGCCTTGTAGATATCGGCCAGCTTCTCGAGGTCGCCGAGCGCCGTCCTTTCGTTGGCCTTGTGCATGGTCTTGCCGGGGAGGCCGAACTCGGCGACGGGACAGGCGCGCTGGATGAAGCGGGCGTCGGACGTGCCGCCCGAGGTCGAGAGTTCCGGCCGGATGCCGATCGTCCTCTCGACGGCGCCGGCGACGAGCTCGCTCCACTCCCCCGGCGGGCACAGGAACGCCTCGCCCGAGACCTGCAGCTTGAGTTCATAGCGCCCGCCGTGCTTATCGCCGCCGATCTTGTCGAAGGTCTGGCGCAGCCAGCGCTCGATCGAGGCGGCGGTGTGCAGGTCGTTGAAGCGGATGTTGAACGAGGCCGAGGTCCGGTCGGGGATCAGGTTGGTCGCCGCATTGCCGGTGTCGATGGTGCTGATCTCGATGGCCGAGGGCTGGAAGTGGTCGGTGCCCTCGTCCAGGCCCTTCTCTGTGATCGCCCCCAGCATCTCGATGAGCCTCGGGATCGGGTTGTCGGCGAGGTGGCCGTAGGCGGTATGGCCCTGGGTGCCAAAGACCGTGAGATGGCCCACCAGGCTGCCGCGCCGGCCGATCTTGATCATATCGCCCAGTTTCTCCGGGTTCGTCGGCTCGCCGACCAGGCAGACATCGAGCGCCTCCCCCCGCTCCCCGAGCCAATCCAGCACCTTGACCGTGCCGTTGATGGCCAACCCCTCCTCGTCGCCGGTGATCAGAAGGCTGATCGAGCCGTCGAAGCCGTCCGGGCGTTGGGCCAGGAACCGGGCCAGCGCGGCGACGAAACTGGCGATGGCGCCCTTCATGTCGGCGGCGCCCCGGCCGCAAAGATGGCCGTCGACGATCTCGGCGCCGAACGGGTCGGTGTCCCAGCCTTCGGGGTTGCCCACCGGCACCACGTCGGTGTGCCCGGCGAAACAGAAATTGGGCGAGGCCTCGCCGAGGCGGGCGTAAAGGTTGGCGACATCCGCCGTGCCTTCCTCCGAGAAAACCAGCTTGTGGCAGGAAAAGCCGAGCTCTTCGAGCGTCGCCTCGAGGACATCCAGCGCCCCGGCGTCGTCTGGCGTCACCGACGGGCAGCGGATCAACGCCCTGGCCAGTCCAAGGGGTTCGGTCAGCGGCGTCATTCGCGCAACAGATCGTTGATCGAGGTCTTCGAGCGGGTCCGCTCGTCCACCTGCTTGACGATGACCGCGCAGTAAAGCCCGGGCCCGGGACTGCCGTCGGCGAATGCCTTGCCCGGCAGGGAGCCTGGCACCACCACCGAAAAGGCCGGCACCCGGCCCTGGTGCACCTCGCCGGTGTCGCGGTTGACGATCTTGGTGGAGGCGCCGATGAAGACCCCCATGGAGATGACCGCGCCGGTCTCGACGATGACGCCCTCGGCGATCTCGCTGCGGGCGCCGATGAAGCAATTGTCCTCGACGATGACGGGCTCCGCCTGCAAGGGCTCGAGCACGCCGCCGATGCCGACGCCGCCCGAGATGTGGCAGTTCTCGCCGATCTGGGCGCACGATCCGATGGTCGCCCAGGTGTCGACCATGGTGCCGGCGCCGACATAGGCGCCGAGATTGACGAAGCACGGCATCAGCACGGCGCCCGGCGCGATGAAGGCCGAGCGGCGCACCACGCAAGTGGGCACGGCGCGAAAGCCGGCGGCGCGAAAGCGGGCGTCGTCCCAGCCGGCGAACTTCGAGGGCAGCTTGTCGAACCACGGGGCGTCGCCGCGCACGGGGTCCGTCGGCCCGCCGGGGATGGGGGCCATGTCGTAAAGACGGAAGGACAGGATCACCGCCTTCTTGATCCACTGATGCACGCGCCAGGCGCCATCGGTCTTCTCGGCGATGCGCAGCCGACCGGCGTCGAGGGCATCGAGGATCGCTTCGACGGCGTCGCGCGCTTCGCCACCGGTATCGGGACCGATGGTCTCGCGTGACTCCCAGGCGGTGTCGATAATCGATTGCAGGCTCTTTTCGTTCATCCGCTCGTCTTCGATAAAGGGCGATCGGGAAAGGGTGAGAACATGCGCAAGGCTCAGGTTCCTGTCAACCGTCGCCCGGCCATCGCCGGCTCATCCAGGGCATCGCCCTGGCGCCCGGCGGGGGACGTTAACCATGGCGTCCAGTGGTTTCCGCCGTCCCGGGCCATGGGAAGGCCCTGGAACCCAAGGTTTCCGCGGGTTTGAGAGGGTCAATTCCGGCCCTCCATGTAACGCTTCCTTAAGTAGGGCGAGGGTACCCTATACGGTGGTTAGAGGTCTGTTCAAAACACGGATTATCGGCCGTTTCGCGACCGCGGCGGGGCTCAGGTCCCCGGCGGCGCGGGCCGGTGATCGAATGTTGGTGTGGAATGGCTCGAGGGCAAAATAGCGAAGCTTCATGGGACGGTCAGGCGCGCGCCCTGCGCGCCGACCGGGACCGGTATGCCGCGCTCGCATTCTGCGCCTCGGACATGCTGCTCGAACTCACCCCGAATTTGACCGTGGCCTTCGCCGCCGGCGCCACCATGGCGTTGACGGGCAGTGCGCCCGAGGATCTTCAGGGCCTTTCCTTTATCGACCTCGTGGCGCCGAGGGACCGTCCCCTGGTGCGCGAGATCATGAAACACGCCGCCGCCGGGCACCGCCTCGAGAGCGTCATCATCCACCTCGACGGGCCGGACGGCGACACGCCGCCGCTGACGCTGCTCGGCTGTCATTTGCCCGATATGGGCGGCCATTATTATCTGGCGTTGAGGGTGGGGCCGGGAGGCCTGCTTTTCGGCATGGAGGAGGAACCCGCCGCCAGGAGGGAAAACAGCCTTACCGGAGCGCTGAGTTTCGCCGAGACGACCGGCGAATGTCTGCTTGCCGGCCGTGAGGCCGGCAAGGAGTACGCGCTGACGCTGCTCAGGCTCGAGAATCTTCTCGAGTTGCGGGCGCGGCTCGACGACCGGGCCAAGCATGAGTTGATGTCCACCGTCAGCAGGTGTTTCAGGGCGGAAGCCGTCGACGACCATATGGCCGGGCAGTTCGCCGATGAAAGTTACGGACTTGTCCACGCCAGGGGCAAGAACGTCGATGGGCTGTGCGCGCATCTGCAAGAGTTTACCCGCAAGTTGGACCCGGAGAATGCCGGCGTGACGGTCCGTTCGGCGACGCTCGAGATGGACGTCGCCGATATGAGCGAATCGGATTCGGTCAAGGCGCTGGCCTATACGATCAACCGCTTCTGCACCGAGGACGCCGAGGGATTCGCCGTCGACAACCTGTCCGCCGCCCTGACCGCCATGATGGGCGATACGGTCGACAGGATGACCGAATTCAAAACCGTGGTGACCAAGTCGAACTTCGAATTGGCCTTCCAGCCCGTGGTCGATCTGGCGACGCGCAGCCCCCACCATTACGAGGTGCTGGCCCGGTTCAGCGCCTTCGGGGACCGCATCACCCCCTATGGCGCCATCACCTTCGCCGAACAGACCGGGATGGTCTGTGACTTCGACCTCGCCATGTGCGCCAAGGTGATCGACTGGCTCACCGAGACCCGCCGTAATGGACGGGATTACATGGTGGCCGTGAACATCTCCGGCAGCTCGATCGGGTCTCCGGCTTTCGTCAGGGCCCTACAGAGGCTGTTGGCGAAGCACGAAGAATTGCGCGACAAGATTCTGTTCGAGATCACCGAATCGGCCAAGATCGTGGACCTCGAAGCCGTCAACCGGTCGGTCCAGAGCCTGCGCCAGGCCGGCCACAAGGTCTGTCTCGACGACTTCGGCGCCGGCGCGGCGGCCTTCCAGTACCTCAGGGCACTGGATGTGGATGTCGTCAAGATCGACGGC
>Ga0209980_10002352_pt1 | contig 10309 bp, 5 predicted proteins | sample CR02metaG_FD_183611 | JGI IMG/M metagenome (GOLD analysis project Ga0209980, IMG submission 183611) | Deep subsurface microbial communities from Mariana Trench to uncover new lineages of life (NeLLi) - CR02 metaG (SPAdes) (version 2) | ecosystem: Environmental > Aquatic > Marine > Ocean trench >... | reverse complement strand
ATGAAAATGATTTCCCGATCCGGGATAAACAAAGGCCAGTTTTCCTTCATTACCTAAAGGCTTATTTGAAAAGTAGATTCCGTCTGTGTGGATTGAATCGTTTTTCTCAATTGCTTGCTGAAGTCTGCTCAGAGCATTTGTTAATTCGTTCTCATTACTTATAACAATCGCTGCTGTGAATTCGTTTTGTTTCTCATCCCTGTTTTTCTGCCACAAGTTTTTTGCGAGGGCATGGATGTTTTGTTCGCTGTTTCCCAGTGAACCAAGTTGCTTAATAGTTTCCAGTAAACTTTCTTTTGATGTTGCGTGAAAAGAAAATAATGCCTCGGTAGTTTCTGTCGTACTCGCGCCGGAGTTATGATCGGCCTCCTCAAGGATGGCATGCAGACAATTACCATCGATGCTGAATGCACTGACAGCCGCCTGTCGGGGGCCATCAATCTTATTACGCAACCAATATTGTGTCTGATCGAGAACACTCAGTTGTTTGTGGAAAAGACTTAGACTGGCTTTGGCAATCGAAGCCAGACCACAGGCAGCACCAGTATGACCAATCTTTGATTTAATACTGCTTAAGACCGGTGCAATTTTATAGGGAATTTTATCTTTATGTTCATCAAATAATGCATTCAGTGCCGCAGCCTCCATGGCATCTTCCAGTTGATGTCCGCTGCCATGCGTTTCAAACAAACCAATCTTTGATAGTTCTGTCTTTGCATCTTTACAGGCATTGCCGAAGGCTTGTTGGTAGGCGGTCTTTGTTGGGATAATTAAATCAGCTCCGCCGCCATTGGCCGCACCAAGACCCTTAATGATGGAATAGATTCGATCACCATATCGTAGGGCATCTTCATGACGTTTAAGAATGAATGCGGCCGCACCTTCGCCGATTAAATTATCATCTGAATAGATGCGATGATCGTGCTGTGCCAATGCTGCTCGTACATCACCTGCCAGATCAACTGCGCCGACGATCGCAGTATTTAATTCACCTCTTTGCAAGGCGCGAACGCCAGCTTCTAATGCACGTAGTCCTGAGCTTTCTTCTCCAGAGACAGTAAAACTGGGTCCGCCGATGCGAAATGCACGTGCAATCCGGCTTGCAACAATCCCTCCTAGGGCACCCATGGTTCGGTTGGCATTCAATGCGGGGCTTGCTGCATCGCCTAGAGATTGAGTCCATTCCTCCAGTTCTTTTTCGTTAAGATTTAAACCAAGTTGCCTGGCCCATGTCTTCGCGCGATTTAATACTGACCAGCGGAAATGAAAATTGGTGGTATTGAGGTCAAGGCCAATACCAATAAATACACCGGTTGAATTACTTTGTTCCTTTGAGAGGTCTTTTATTCCCGCATCATCCAGGGCATTGGCAGCAACCTCTAACATCAGTAGTTGCTGTGGCAACATCTCTTTGAGTTCAGCAGGAGGAATGCGGTAGCGACCGAGCGGAATATTGACTTCATTAATAAACCAGCCCTTGATGTGATCCGGGTTATCAACACCCCACCAGTGTGATGCGGTTTCAGGTTTAAAATCCTGTTTGCTGGTGAACAGGCGTTCCTTAAATGCAGCCAGTGATTTCCACGGGCCAAACTGTGTTTCCATGCCAACGATGGCAATGTCGGGCACGTCATTTTTCCCGTCAGTTATTTTGACGGGATGGGGTTGCTCTGCATGCCATTCTTCTAATAAAACATGCGCATTAATCCCACCAAACCCGAAGGCGCTGATGGCTGCGCGGCGTGGCGTTTGTTGTGTTCTTTTGTTCCAGGCTTCTGCTTGACTTAATACCGTGAAAGGGCTGTTTGTCAGATCAATTTTTCCCGATGCAGTTTCAAAGTTCGCAGTCGGCGGCAATTGTTGATGCTTCATTGCTAATAACACTTTTATCAGCCCAGCAGAACCTGCTGCAGTCAGCAAATGGCCAATATTACTTTTAACTGAACCTATAACGCAGCCTTGTTTATTCTTTGTCTGTTCTTCCCACAGCGAAATCAAACTTTGAAATTCAACTGCATCGCCGATCGGTGTGCCGGTGCCATGACATTCTATGAGATCAACATCATCCGGAGACCAGTCTGCCTGATAATAGGCCGCACGCATGGCTCGTAATTGTCCTTCAGAATCAGGTGACATGAGATTGCCGCCAATGTCATTGGATAATCCAATGCCGGCGATGGTTGCGTAGATATGATCATTATCACGTAGCGCATCATCCAGTCGTTTAAGTACCAGGATGCCTGCGCCTTCACCAACAACCAGGCCATCACCTTTATGATCAAAAGGTGAGCAATGACCTGACTTTGATATTGCGCCCAGTGCAGAAAACCCCATTTGCGTATAGAGACAATCCGGACGAGACAAGCCACCAGTTAACATGGTGTCGGTACGACCAGCGATTAATTCATCAACTGCATACTTCAGTGTATACAATGAAGATGCACAGGCGGCATCAAGCGTATAACTGCCACCCCCAAAACCCATGGCCTTGGCCAGCACACCTGCGGGTAGCCCGGCAACATATCTGTTTAGTGAGTTAGTTTTATTCTTTGCCTGAATTTTCTCTCCAAGGATCTGTGCTTCAAAGACAGGGCCAAGCAGTTCATCAGCCAGAGTGGATGACGCATCAGTAGGTAAAACAATGTTGCCAATGATGATGCCGACGCGCTGTTTATCCAGGGACTCATGCTTGCAATCTTGCCAGGCTTCTTGTCCCGCATGTAATAGCAAATGGAAGAGTGGATCCAGTTGTTCAAGAATTTCTTTATCAATGTCAAGATTGTCAGTATTGAGCTGGAATGAATCGAGAAAACAACCACGACTTGAATTAACCTTGTCCGCTGTCAGTTCACTCGTCTGATCAACGGTTCGGGCATCCTCTTTTTTTAGCAGCCAACGATCCGCAGGGACTTCGCGAGTACAATCGCGAGCCGTCTGGATATTCTTCCAGAACTCTTCTAGATGTTGATCTGTCGAACCATCAGCGCCAGGGAAAAGGCCGCCAATACCGACAATAGCGATACGTTGCATTAACTTAACTCATTGATTATTAATGTAATTTATAAAAATGTTGGCGCAGACTCCATGATCGCACCAAATCTTGACTAATTTTCTGTCTTTTTAACGGTCAGAGTATACCTTGAGGCTGCTATTTGATCGTATGCTTTTCAGGCAAAGAGCCTGATTTATAGGCATTAAATTGCGGTCAAGAATGTTTCATTTATCAATTAAATCAGGATAAATGTTAAAATAACGCTTGGACTTATATTACTTATAAGAATAAAGATGAAAAGCTTACTGCAGTTATCAATAACGATTTTTACCGTATTTACCCTTTTTTCAACCGTCTATGCCGCGGACAAGATCACAGTGAAAACGGCCAAAATCTCAGAGGTCGCTATTTATCCGGAACGTTCCGCACCAGCGACGGTTGTCAGTTTGAACGAGAGTATCATCAGCGCGCGCATTACAGCCAGAGTCGACGAAATTTCAGTGCGAGTTGGCGATATTGTTGAAAAAGGCGGCGTACTGGCTCGACTCGATTGCGAGGATTATGTGCTGTCACACCGTGAGTCAGTCGCCAGACGGGAGGCACTTGAAACCAAAAGAGACCTGGCAAGTCGGCGTGTTGAGCGCACGCGTCAGTTGATACTTAAGCAATCGATTGCAGAAGAAATTCTCGACGAACGTGAATCAGACTATGCAGTATTAGGTGCTGAACTGAGAGGCATTCAAGCTGAGATTAAACGCAAAAAGCTTGATCAATCTCATTGTACCGTCTTAAGTCCCTTTCGTGCACTTGTGATTGAACGTGCCAGCGCGGTCGGAGAATTTGTCAATGTGGGTACGGCACTTGTGAAAGTTATGGATATCGATGAAATAGTTATATCTGCACAGATATTAAGTCGTGACTCGGCGCAGGTGAGTCAGGCCAGCGAACTTTACTTTGAACATAACAATATTCGTTATCCGGTAAAATTGAGATCCATCGTACAGGCTATCAATACCGAAACACGCAATCGTGAAGTTCGATTAATGTTTAACGATTCACATGCATTGCCGGGAGCTGCTGGAAGATTAATCTGGCGAGATGGTCGCGCGCATATTCCTGGCGATCTTTTAGTCCGTCGTAATGGCAAACTTGGTGTGTTTACGGTCGATGGAAATGTTGCACGCTTTAACTCCATGCCAACAGCGCAGGCAGGACGTGCCAGCGTCACCTCGTTGGGGAATGACATTAATGTTGTGATTGAGGGACACTTTTCATTAAAAGAAGCTGTGCCTGTTAATATCGTCAATTAAACATGAATTGGCTGGAACGCTTTCTCGCTAATCACGTACTAGCAAACCTCACCTTTTGTTTGATCCTGGTCATCGGCAGCATCTCTTATTTGCAAATGCCACGTGCAAAAGATCCGGAGATCAATTTTAACTGGATCAGTATCATTACTTTTTTTCCTGGCGCCGCTGCGGAAGATGTCGAAAAAAGAATCACCGATCCAATTGAAGATGCCTTACGCAGTTCGATTAAAGATATCAAATTTGTTTCCAGCACCAGCCGCGAAGGGGTTTCAAATATTCTGGTTCGCTTTAATCAGATCAATAAAGATGAGTTCGATAGTCACTTAACTGATCTGCGCCGAGAAGTACAAAATACCTACTCAATCGAATTACCCGAAGAATCAGAAGATCCGGTGGTTTACGAAATTACCACATCAAATGCATTTCCTTCAGCAACCGTCGTTATCACTAGCGCCGGCGATGATGAAAATTTCCGTCGACAAATAAGAAATATAAAAAAGGATCTTGAACGTGTTAAAGGCGTTGACCGGATAAATGAACTTGGGCTTGCCGATCCGGAGTTACACATCACGTTTAATCCTGAACGATTAGAAGGGCTAGGAATCACACCAGGCGATCTGTCGGATACCGTACGAGCTTATTTTCGGGATGTCTCTGCAGGTGATATTCGAACCGATGATGGTCAATGGATCGTCAGAGTAGAAGGGACAAGTACCGACCCCGGGAGCCTGGCAGATTATCCAGTGATCACGGCGCATGGAATTGTGCCACTTGGTAATCTGGCGGAGTTCACTCGTACAACAGAAGAAGCCACCGAGATAGTCAGGTTTAATGGTGAACCGGCAGCATTATTGGCGATCACCAAGCAGGCAAACACCAATGTCCTTAAGCTAGTTGATGATATTCGCGCTTATATTGATGAACGCAATAGATTTAGTACCAACACAGGCGTCAATATATTTTTGGTTGATGACCAGACCATCAGTACACGCAATGCACTATCTTTGATGCAAACCAATGCCACCATTGGTTTAATAATGGTGTTAGTGGTGACATGGATATTCCTCGGCACACGGATTGCCTTACTGACAAGTATTGGTATTCCTTTCACATTGGCAGGCACCTTTCTGATCCTCAACATCATCGACATGTCTCTGAATAATATGGTTCTACTCGGCGTGGTGATTGCGCTGGGTATGCTGGTTGATGATGCAGTTGTTGTCGTTGAATCTATTTATCAGCGTCTGCAGCAAGGGATGGTGCCAATGCGTGCAGCGATAGGCGCGTTGCAAGAAGTGTTTGCACCGGTGACTACCTCGGTGATGACAACCATGGCGGCATTTTTGCCATTGATGTTAATGCCAGGGATCCTCGGGGATTTTATGAGGGTCATCCCATTGGTGGTGACCCTGGCATTGGCTGTTAGTCTACTGGAAGCGTACTGGATGTTGCCAGCACATGTGATTGCTGTAGACATTGATCTCACAAAGCCGTCAAAAACACAAAAACGCCGGGAGCAATTTACCCACTGGATTCGTTACAGCTATATTAAATTATTATTAAAGGCCTTGCGCCATCCTGTGATTTCGTTTTCAGCCGTTCTCTCTGTTTTTATTCTGGCAGTATTGATAGTCACAGGCGGCAATATTCGGTTTAATTTTTTTGAAGGTGATGAGCTAAGACTTTTTTATATCAATGTTGAAATGCCACGCGGTGCGACGCTGGATGCTACCAGTGAGATGTTAATAAAAATACAAGCGCGTGCACTTGAAGAAGTTTATCCACATGAATTGCGGTCATCAGTGACATATTCCGGGCAACAGTTTACAGAGACAGAACCTTTGTTTGGTGACACTGTAGGACAAATCATGATCAGCCTGGTACCAGATGAAAAGGGTTCGCGTTCAGTGGCTAAGATTGCCGAGGCAGTGAAAGCGGTTGTTATCGACTATGAAGGCACATCCAATGTTTCATTATTACGTATAAAAGATGGGCCGCCGACTTCAAGACCCATCAATGTAAAAATACGCGGCGATGAAATTTCTGAAATAAAATCAGCGGCAAAGTCACTCACCAGTTTTCTTCAGGGTAATCCACTCTTTAGCAATGTGTTTCTGGATGATCGTCCGGGCAATCCAGAGTTGGTGTTACGTTATGATGGCGAAGCTATTCAACGCGCGGGCATATCACCTTCAGTGTTGAGTCGCAGCATTCAATCTTTTGTCGATGGTGAAATTGTCACTGATTTTCAGGACCAGGGAGAGAAAGTCAAAGTGCGCGTACAGGCCAAGCAGGATAACTGGGGCGATATTGAAAACTTGTTAAGGCAAACAATTGCATTGCCCGGTGGTCGTTCAGTCGCCATAGGAGAGTTAGTACATTCTGAGCAAGGTCTGGGTGTGAATAATATTCGCCATTACAACTTTAGAAAAACCATCACGCTGGAAGCAGATATTGATAAAGACAAAATCAATACCGTAGAAGCGAACGAATTAATCGCAGAAGAATGGAAACGATTACAAAAAGATCATCCAACCATTGATCTGGATTTCACCGGTATTCTAGATGACATTACAACAAGTCTCGATTCCCTTGTTGTCCTGTTTCTGTTTGGTGTGGGTGTGATGTACATTATATTGGGCACGCAATTTAGAAGTTACTGGCAGCCCTTGATGATACTGGTCACCATTCCGCTGGCCTTTACCGGTGTTGTGATGGGCTTATTAGTGACTGCAAACCCATTGAGTTTATACACCATGTACGGTGTGGTTGCGTTGGCGGGGATATCAGTGAATGCTGCGATTGTTTTAATCTCAGCTGCCAATGCACGGCTGGAAAACGGTATGAGTTTATTACACGCAACGGTATACGCAGCAAGAAGAAGAGTGATTCCTGTATTGATTACGTCACTGACAACCATTGCCGGCTTGTTTTCATTAGCAACCGGTTTAGCGGGTCATTCTTTGATCTGGGGGCCGGTGGCTACAGCGATAGTCTGGGGTCTGGCGTTTTCAACGGTGTTGACGCTGTTTGTGATCCCGATGTTGTATCGGATGTTTATGCGGTTTAGTGATCGGGTAGTGGTTGGGTAGTTTTGTTTTTTTTAAAATTTAGTTTCATTCGGTACTTCCCTGTACCTCACCTACGGCGACATACTGTCGTGCAAATCGTCTGCCCTGACGATTTGTCGCTCTGTTCAGCGAGTTCACTGCTCCTTCGCATCCATGCAATCGCAGTATTAGTACATCCTTGTACAAAACTTTTCCCGATGTCGCGCAAATTAGTTTTGACCTCCATGGATGGAGGAAATGCAAAAGGATTGTCGGGATAAGTACACGGAGGTACTGTAGTAGAGCAATGCAGGAGCAATTGCCGAAAGATCCTTGCGTGTGCAGATGTCCCTATCGCTGTTTCCTTCCTCGGCATGCCGTACATGGATGTACTAATACTGCGGGTGCAGGATGCACATGAGCAGTGCGACATAGGGAGAGTGAAAAGTCTAAACTGACCCCACTTATTTGATTAATATTTTTAGCCTAATGTCTGCTTAATACTTATTCTGTTGAAAAACTCCATTTTTTGTGGGTACAAGAAATCTATGGCCGTTTAAGCGATCTAATTTTTATTAGATATGAGGGGGCATAAAGAAGTCTTAGAATATCGATATGGATCCCTGGTTTGCTTACACATGATAAATGGATAGCACTTCCGAGGAGAAAGGCTCTTGGCTGGAATCATGTGTCTTCAAATTATCGAGTTTTTCAACAGAATAAGTATTAAGCAGACATTCGGCTGGAGATATTGAATTTGCATTATCGGCAATCAACCCAATACGCAGATACAATCATGGTATTCTTCGTGCACGCACGAAATTTATTAGGGAGAGCACATTATGAAAAAACTATTACTGATGCCTCTTGGTTTATTCTTAGGGGGATGTGATGTCGAACCATTTGAGACAGTCGAAACTGATCAAGGGGAAGTATTAATCATCAATCCTCGGTTGGGATGTGATGCGATTTTGGGTTTATGAAGTAAGAGATGATATTGTAAGCTGCATAAAAAGTGTTCAAGACTGGCATAAAGGAAGGCAATAAATATGGCACGCGATTATATAGAAGTCAATCTAAGTCAAGGCACACCAGAATGGAGAAAATGGAGAAAAGGGGGGTTTGGAGCATCAGATATACCAGTTTTAATGGGAGAAAACCGTTGGAAGTCTGTAAATACTCTTATAAATGAAAAAAAAGGTTATGGTGGTGACTTTCAAAATGAAGCCATGCGTAGAGGACAGATGCTAGAACCTGAGGCTAGGGAAAAATATATTGAGAAAGTTGGAATAGAATATCACCCTCTATGTATTCAACATACAAAGTATTTCTGGGCAAGAGCAAGTCTCGATGGCATATCAAATGATAGGAAATATGTTGTTGAAATTAAATGTGGTGAATCAGCTTATAAAAAAGCAGAATTTGGTGAAGTTCCAAATTATTATTATGGGCAATTGCAACATATATTATTTATTACTGGTTTGGCGTTAATAAATTATTGGTGTTACCTACCAGGTAGAAAGGGCATATTAATAGGTGTAGACAGGGATGATAATTATATTTCTGAATTAATAGAAAAATGCGAAATATATAAGGAGCATTTAATAAAGGATTAATTCTAAATGCAGGGAACATTAAATCAGTACAATTAAAAGGGGACAGATTTATTAAGGTGTTATAAATGATCTCAGAACTTGGGACTTAATATCTGTCTGGGGAGAAGGCAATGTTAACAAGTCACACAAAGTGATCGACTATATCGCCACTTGGCTCAAACATTATGTCTAATGTCCGCTTTCAGTATAAAGCGGACATTAGAGTTGATTGTTCTGAACGTCTGCTTTCCAGCGTAAGCGGACATTCTACTTCAGCCAACCCATAAGGGAATTCAATAACCCTTTTAATGACATATACTAACTTAATCTATGGACTCGTCACTGGAGGTAGATCAGGGTTATAAACGTTGGCTACGATCACTGTTGGTGGTTGTGGCCTCATTTGTTTGTTGTGCAGGTTTTGAGGAGCCATTTGGCGTTGATCTTGAGCGGAGCTTTGAACTTATTGCGCTGCAAAATGAATATGGCCCCAAGCACTGGATGCCAGTACGAAAATGGGTAAAGCCGGTAGCGATTTTCTTAGATAGTCGGGCAGGGTTAAAGGATGTGCAATTACAGTTGACGCAAGAGCATATTGCCAATCTAAGTAGAATAACTGGTCATAGAATCTATTTAGAGCATCAGAAAAAAAATGCCAATCTTATCTTAGTGTTTGAACGAGAGTCATTATTACAGCCACTAGTAAAAGAGTTATTGCCAGATCAGACCTTTACAGATGAATTTCTGAATACCATTGTCTGTTTTGGCAACTTTAATGCAAATAGAGATTATGAAATTACTAAGGCAGTGGTTGTTATTCCCACTGATAGAGCCAGAGCCTATGGAAAATTACCAGCTTGCATCGTGGAAGAATTAACACAAGTAATGGGGTTGGTAAATGATTCGGTGGAAGTGTATCCCTCGATCTTTAACGACAAAAGTATTGATGATGAACTTTCCCAACATGATATTCGCTTATTGAAGATACTCTATAACCAAAATATTAAAGCAGGCATGCAACGTGCAGAAGTAATGCCAATAGTAAGAGAATTGATAACCAAACAGGCGTATTAGATAAGTCAAAGGGTTGTTGGAGCGGTGTTAAGGAATCAAGAGTCGTTTGATTTTGAATGAAGAACTACTTTTGGTCGATAGCTGCCTGTCATTAGCTTACGCCTGAACGTCCGCTTTCAGTATTAAGCAGACATTCATGAAGATTATATTTCATACCTCACTTGGGGGTGTTTTACTGGCTAATGGGCAGATGTAAATGTCCGTACTAGGCGGTGCTTGGTATTAATTTTATTACTTTATTTATTCCTTCTATTCCTTCGTGAAGCCACTTCTTTTATTTCTTTAAGC
>Ga0209980_10002351_pt1 | contig 10310 bp, 8 predicted proteins | sample CR02metaG_FD_183611 | JGI IMG/M metagenome (GOLD analysis project Ga0209980, IMG submission 183611) | Deep subsurface microbial communities from Mariana Trench to uncover new lineages of life (NeLLi) - CR02 metaG (SPAdes) (version 2) | ecosystem: Environmental > Aquatic > Marine > Ocean trench >... | reverse complement strand
AATGAGATAGTGGCAAAAAGACGGGGGAATGCCGGTTTTTACAAAGAGCATTTGCAAAGTCTACAACGAGTGAAACTTCTTGCCGAAGCGGAAGATCATATATCCTCATACTGGCTGTTTACGATTAAAGTTGAAGACCGCGTGAACTTTATCAGATATCTGGCTCAGAACGGCATCGCTGCTTCGGTTGTGCATGCGCGTAGCGACTCCCATACCATTTTTGCGAATTACAACAGCAGCGGTTTGACTGGCCTGGATGAGTTTTCAGAAAAAATGGTGTGTATTCCGGTGGGGCCCTGGGTGAATGAGGAAGATCGGAGAAAAATTGTTGCGGTGATTCGAGAGCAGTGTTGGTAGTATTCACGACAGAGGCCAAAGGCCCTAGGAAAAGATTTTAAATATTGAAAATTAATTTACACAGGGATGGTAAAGGGTTGTTTACGATGCTGGATGCTGGCTGCTCGATGCTTGCATTACCTCCATCCAGTATCCAGCATCCAGTATCCAGCATCCAGTATCCAGTATCCGCATCCAGCATCCAGCATCAGCTTCTTCTGATTAGGTTATCTTATGGGTAAATTCAACATCGTTTTAGCTAGCTCCGGAGCGGATAGACAAAATCTTCACGCGCAATGTTTCCGTGAAGTTGTTATGGTGCTCAAGCTTGGCCTGGAAGATCTCGGATTTGAGGTTGTCTGTGCCAATAGGCTGCAAAAAGAGTGCACCAACCTCATTTTGGGATACCACTTTCTTAAAGGCAAAAAACTGCCTCCTGGCTATGACTGTATTATTTATCAACTGGAAGAGCTCGATGAAAATGGTTCCCTACCGCTTGCGGTTATCGAAACCCTTAGGTCTCCCGGTGCGATAGTTTGGGACTTTAGTGAGCGGAATATCGATTTTTTGGCAGAACGAGGTATCGAAGCTGTTTGCAAACCCATTGGTTTTCACCCGAAAATGCTTCGAATTCAACATCGTAAAGAAAAAGACGTCGATGTTTTATTTTACGGTTCGAGAAATGATCGCCGCCTTAAGATATTAAAAGAGCTTCATGGAAAGTTCAAACTCAAACCCTTATTCGGGGTTTATGGCGATGAGCGCGATCATTGGATAGAGCGCTCGAAGATTGTCGTGTCGATTTACTATTATGAAACCAAATATTTCGATGATGTGCGCATGTCTTATCTGTTAAACAACAAAGTTTTTACAATCGTCGAAAACACACCACACAAAAAATATGAGGATTTTGTGGTCTATGCGGACTATGATAAGATTGTGGAGACCTGCGAATTCTATCTTCAAGATGACCTGCACCGCAATCAAACCACAGACAAAAGTTTCAAGGAATTTTCCCAATATCCTGAATCCGAGTTCTTAAGAAAAGCATTGTCTGTTTCACATCTGAGTTCTGTGCCGGTATGAAGTTTAATATCGTCTTAGTAGGCACTCAGAAAAAAAAGGACCTGGTCCATCTAAAAATCCTGCTGGATGTATCGCAAATTTTGCAGCTTGGCCTCGAGGATTTAGGTCATGAAGTTAGTTTGGGTTCGAGTTTAACAAAAGATACACTGAACATCATTCTCGGCTATCACCATTTATGGGGCAAACGGCTTCCTGCGGATTACGACTGCATTATTTATCAGCTGGAGCAGTTCTATGAAAATGATGAATCGGCAGTTGACCTGCTATCCAATTTTAAAGCGGAATATCATAGAACTTTAAGATCGTGTCGTTATATATGGGATTTCAGCAAAGCAAATATTGAGTACCTGGCAAATTGTGGCATCAAAGCCACCTATAAACCGATTGGTTTTCATCCAAAAATGCAAAGAATTAAATCCGACACAAAAAAGGATATCGATATTCTTTTTTATGGCTCTACCAACCCGAGGCGCTTAAGAATATTGAATGAGCTTGCCAAAAAACATACTGTCATAAGACTGTTCGGGGTTTATGGTTCGGAAAGAGACGACTACATCAGTCGGGCGAAGATCGTGCTGGGTGTTCATTTCTACCAGGCCATGTTGTTTGATGAAGTACGGACCACTTTTTTGATGAACAATAGCACTTTCATGGTTCTGGAGGATACACCCCATCGAAAATACGATGAAGTTTTGGTTTATGCCGAGTACGATAAACTGATTGAGACCTGCGAATACTATCTTGAAAACGAAAATTTGATAAGTGAAAAAGCTGCGCAGGCTTTTCACGTTTTTTCTCGATATCCGGAATCGGAGTTTTTGAAAAGCGCGATTGAAGAATTATAGCTAATTGTTTTTTGCTAATGAATCCAGGCGCTTCCATAATTATCGTTACCTTCAATTCCATCGAGACGATTGCCGACTGTCTTATCAGCACAACGGCAAGCCTGCGTGCAAACGATGAAATCTTGATCATCGACAATAATTCTCAGGACAATACCCTTGCTATTGTCGAAGAATTTCTCCAGCCCGATCAAAAGAAAGTCCGAGTATTCCCTCAAAAAAAGAATCTCGGCTTTTCGAGAGGATGTAATGTTGGTATTGAAAATTCCGACAAGGAGTTTGTGATTCTCCTCAACCCGGATACGCAGGTGTTCGGAGATTGGATAAAACGTTTGACGGGTCATTTTAAGATCTATCCCAAAACCGGCGCAGTTGGCCCGCTGTCAAATCAATGCTTGCGTTCTCAGCAAATTCAGACTTACTTCCCAAACTACAAAGCATATTATGCGGACGCATTTCAATTACTGGATGTTTTACAAAGGACAATGCACAAACGGAGCCTTCCCAAAAGATTGTTGATGGGCTTTTGTTTGGTTTTACGTCGGGATCTGATCGAAAAGTTTGGCCCCCTGGATGAAGATATTTTTCTGGGCATTGAAGATGTCGAAATGTCCTGGCGGTTACGTGAAAATGGTTATTCCCTCCGCGTTGCGCTTGATGTATTTATCAACCACCAAAGGCAGACGAGTTTTAAATCTTTGGAAAAAACGCAGGTTGACAAAATTATTCAGGAAAGTGCGGACGTCCTTTTTGCCAAGATGCAGGAATATTATAAGCCCGCCAAAGTTCCTCATCCCAGGCTTTATTTTAATATTGATTGGTGGCAGCCGTCCATTTTAAAACAAAAATCAGAAGATGAGGTGTTCGACTCAAGCTTGCTTAAACATGATCGCTCCAAGATTATCCCGGCAACTCAAAGACTACTGAAGAGCAAACATCAAAGGCAAGCAATAGAACTGCTCGAGGAGACGCTTAACATTATTGTTGATGATCACCTCATGTGGTACACATTAGGCTCTTTGCATCTGATTAATAAGGATTTTGAAAAAGCCGAGATTGCTCTAAAAAACGCCTGGGCCTATGTGGAGACGCACGAAAAAGCCCAGGATAAATTGTGGTCATTATTCTCTGAACAGGGCCGCGATGATGAGGCTATAGAGCTTTTTGGAGATCTCCAGAGATGCTGATCGTCCAGCTCTATTCGGGGCAAAATTGCTCTACAGGGGATTTTATATATCGAATCGAACAACCTGCCCGTTGGCTCTCAAAATTAGCGAGGGTCGAGGTGGTAAATATCGATTTGTTGAATGTAAGCGATTGGACCCCGCTCATCGAAGCACCTCTTCTGATTTTGCATCATTTGTCTGACCCTGACTTATTACCTATTATAACAAAAAGGCGTGAGTTTGGATTGCCGACCATTTATGAATTAGCCGATAACTTCCACGCCTCCCAGGAGCATTTGTACGAAGATAAACAAACGGGTCCCCTTGAATATCATGTGATTATCGAGGCGCTGATGAAGCGGTGTGATGCGGTCCAAACCACCGGGATCGCATTAAGACAACGCTATGAACATTTGAACAGCAATTTTTTTATTTTTCCAAATCTCGTTGAGCACATAAACGACCCGAAGTCAACCGAAAATAATTCAGGAACATTTACTGCTGGCTGGGGTGGCTCGGTTCGTCACTTAGCCGATCTCCAGGCTTATGTACCTGCCTTAACCGACTGGGTTATTCAGCATCCTGACGTTCGTCTTGGGATTATGGCCTCGCAGAAAATTCAGCAACTGTTTTCCGGGGTGCCTTCTGAACAATTATCCCTTTATCATCCCGGCAGTTTAAATGATTACCTCGTTTTCCTATCCGGACTGGATGTTGGGATTGCACCATTATTGCCGACTGCTTTCAATGCCTGCAGGTCGGACGTTAAGTTTTTAGAGTATGCTTCGTGTGAAGCCGTTCCGCTGAGCAGCCGCTTTGGACCTTATCTCGAAGTTGGCCAGGAAGATGAAACGATCTTGTTTTTTGATAATAGTAAAGAGTTGATTGCAAAGTTAGAGAGTTTGCGGGGTGACAGAGAGAAAAGAGCCAAGATGGCCAAACAGGCTCGCTGCTGGGTCGAGGAAAACCGACTTGCGAGCAAGCACGACTGGCAAGGGCGGATTGAAAAATACAAAAGCTTTTTTTCTGAACGCCCGAAGCTTGAGGTCTCATCAATCTCGGCAGAATTGCAGCGGACTAGAGATTTAACCATTGCAACAAATCTTGTAGCGGGAATAGAGTCACACTCTGCGCAAGACTCTATTTCGATCTTGAGTCAGGCAGTGCAAGATCATCCGCACCATTATCAGGCACATTATTTCAATGGCTGGGCTCAGTCAAGGGTCGGAAACTATGAAAAGGCAATCGATTCGTTGCGATATGCTTTGAGACTTTATCCCGATTCGATTCGAACCGGTGAACTTCTGGTTCGAAACTTAATTCTGGTACAACAAATGAATGATGCCACAGAGCAGCTAAATCGAATCTTAGCGTTAGAACCTCACTTAAGCACGCTGCTTAATTTGCAAGCGACCCTGGAGCGATTCAAAAAGCTTCTCAAAAAAGTAAATTCAGCAAGCGAGAAAAGCGGGTACGAAAACGCGGTTCCATGAAAGAGCGATTCCACATTTTTCAATTCGCAACCAGCCCGGTTTGCGCTCCTTGTCGCCTCTGGGCTCCCGGTAAACACTTAGCCCGCTCCCAAAATCTTAAAGTGACCGCATTCGAACAAATGGACGGGCAAATTCTAAGATCTCTCCTCGAGAACGGAGACATGCTGATCGTTCAAAGGGTGACCATGTCCCGCAAGTTTTTTAAATTACTCACTGCTGTAAACCAGGTTGGAATTCTCCTTATCTACGAAATTGATGACGATCTATTGAATCTAGATCCCGATTCCAGTTTTGCGCGAATGGTTCCCGGGGATTTTAGTGACCGGATTAAGCAAGCCATTTCGTCTAGTCACGCGGTTCAATGCAGTACACATCATCTCGCCAGAGTTATTTCCGAGTTTCACCCGGAAGTTACGGTTCTGGAAAATCAGCTCGAGCATCTGCCTCTTCTGGTTGATAAGAAAATGAAAGGTCGTCCGCTGATAATTGGCTATGCAGCAGGAGAGCACCATTGGCTGGATTGGCAAACTGTAAGAGATGCCTATAATCGCGTGATTGCCGAATTGGAAAACAGCGGCCATAAAATAGAGACCTGGATAATGGGAGATAAAGCAATTTATGAATCCCTGGATACTCAAAACAAAAAATATTTCCCTTTGGCAAGCCATGAACAATATCTGGAAATGCTTTCCTGTTTTGATATTTCCTTAATTCCATTATCTGACAGCACATTTAACCGCTCGAAGTCCGACGTGAAGTTTCTGGAATCTGCCAGTCGCGGATGTGCGGTCATCGCCAGCACAACGGTTTATTCGGATTCGATCCGGCATGAACAGACTGGTTTACTATTCTCCGATCAGCCGGAATTCCAGGCGTGCCTAAAAAGCTTAATCTGCAACCCGGGGCGCATTCCTCAACTAGGTAAAAATGCGTATTATTATGTCAAAAAAAATCGTTTGCTTTCCCGGCATATTAACAAGTGGGAAGCAACCTACCATCGTTGGTTCAAAAATAAAAATGCATTGCTGGCTAATGTTCCCGCAAAGCAGAGCTTCATAGTATCGTGAATAAAGAGTCCTCTCTCGAACACTTTACTAGTCCAATCCCCAAGGTTTTATTTCTTATAAATTTGTTAGCCAAACTTAAAATCTTACTGATTTAGATTCACCGACATTCGGACGATAATTGTGTTGTCGGGGGGGCTTAAGTTTGAGCGCCATGTGATTTACATGGCGGCTCTGTACCCAAATTCAAATAAATTTATGTTGGATAACAAAGTCATACTTATTACGGGCGGTACGGGTTCGTTTGGACGGAAATTTGTCGAAACGGTCCTGGCACGATTCAAACCGAAGAAGCTCATTGTCTACAGTCGCGATGAGCTAAAGCAATTCGAAATGCAGCAGATCTGGCCGGTCAACGGCAAGTTTCCCATCAGGTATTTCATTGGCGATGTTCGCGATTTCGCACGCCTCAAACGGGCCATGGAAGGGGTGGACATTGTTGTGCACGCCGCTGCTTTTAAACAGGTCCCCGCTGCTGAGTACAATCCTTTCGAAGCAGTCAAGACCAACATCATCGGCAGTCAGAACGTGATTGAAGCAGCAATCGATACCGGGGTCAAGAAAGTTATAGCTCTGGGAACGGACAAAGCGGTCGCGCCAATCAACCTTTACGGCGCAACTAAATTGACTGCCGACAAACTATTTATTGCAGCCAATAACTACCGCGGTGGAAAAGATATTAAGTTTTCCGTTGTGCGCTATGGCAATGTCCTGGGCAGCCGGGGCTCAGTGATTCCTTTTTTTATCGAACATCGAGCGAAAGGTTTTCTTCCGGTCACCGATATGAGAATGACCCGTTTCAGTATTACGCTTGAAAAGGCGATCGATTTTGTTTTGCAACACATTAAAGGGATGTGCGGCAAAGAAATCTTTGTTCCAAAAATACCTTCTTATCGGGTGACGGATGTTGCCGAGGCAATCGCTCCGGAGTGTCCGCTCAAAATTATCGGTATTCGACAGGGAGACAAAATTCATGAGGACCTCCTTACGGCTAATGATGCGATGAGTACGGTTGAGTATGAAAATCACTTTGTGATCTTGCCGGCGCTTCAGGACTTGAAGAAATACAAAGTTGCAAGTAATGGTAAGGCGCCCAAAGCTATCGAGTATGGCTTTACCTACACCAGCGGCAACAACGTCCATTTTTTGACCGTGGAAGAAATTCGAGATTTAATAGAAAATCAATTGGGATTTAGTTTGAGAAATGAGCCGGTTCCTCAGAGCACAGAGCATTAGCGACCGCGATATTGAAGCAGTCGTTGAGGTGTTGCAAAGCGACTGGTTGACGACCGGACCGAAGGTTGGCGAATTTGAACTTGCGTTCGCGGATTTTGTCGGGGCGAAGGAAGCAGTTGCAGTAAGCAACGGCACAGCGGCCCTGCATGCCGCTATGTTTGCTCTCGACATTCAATCCGGCGACGAGGTTTTAGTGCCTGCGGTAACTTTTGCTGCAACTGCCAACTGTGTGGTTTACCAGGGCGGCACACCGGTTTTTGTCGATGTTGACGCTGAAACACTCTTAATCAACCCGGAGCTTCTCGAAGAAAAAATTACCTCGAAGACAAAAGCGATCATTGCGGTTGATTATGCAGGCCAGCCGTGCGACTACGATTCGTTACAAATAATAGCCGGGAAACACAATCTCTCTTTAGTCGCTGACGCCTGCCATGCCCTCGGCGGGAAATACAAAAATAGAGCGGTCGGTACTTTGGCGAAGCTGAGTACATTCAGTCTGCATCCGGTGAAAAATATGACCACCGGTGAGGGCGGCGTCATCACCACAAGCGATTCTGATCTTGCTGAAAAAATGCGTCGGTTCCGCAACCACGGAATTAATTCTGACCATCGCCAGCGAGAAGCGCTTGGGACCTGGTATTATGAAATGATCGATTTGGGATATAACTACCGGCTGACTGATTTCCAATGTGCTTTGGGAATGAGCCAGTTGCTGCGTCTTCCTGAATGGATTGCCCGAAGACAGGAAATCGCGACAAAGTATACTTCAGCTTTTGCAGAAACACCCCATGTTGAACCTCTTGGAGTTTCGAGCGATGTTTCTCACGCTTACCACTTGTTCGTTGTCCACTTAAGACTCGAAGAATTAGAAACGAATAGAGATGAAATATTTAACACGATGCGATCAAAAGGACTGCCGGTGAATGTGCATTATATTCCGGTGCATCTGCATCCTTTTTACCGGACTCGCTTTGGCACTGGCACAGGTTTGTGTCCGGTTGCGGAAGCAGCTTGTGAAGACAATCTTTCTATGCCTATTCATCCAAATCTAGACGACGAAGATGTTGAGGAAGCCATAGAATTTATTTTAGAGTTGTTGGAAGGTAAACCATGCCTGTTAATTTCATAGCCGAAGTTTCAAGCAACCATAACCGCGATCTGGATCGCTGTCTGTCTTTTGTTGAAAAATCAGCTGAGATCGGCTGCGCTGCTGTTAAGTTCCAGTTGTTTAAAATTGACCAGCTATTTACATCGGAAGTTCTGCAGGCCAGCGAAGAGCACCGCCGGCGCATAGATTGGGAATTGCCGGTTGAGTTTCTGCCTGAATTAACAGAAGCTTGCCGGAAGGCTAATATTCAATTTGCCTGCACACCGTTTTATCTTAAGGCGGTCGAAGAACTTTTTCCCTATGTGCAGTTTTATAAAATTGCATCCTATGAATTGCTGTGGAATGACTTGCTCATCGAATGTGCCAAGACAGATAAACCGGTCGTTCTCTCAACGGGCATGGCTACTCTCAAAGAAATTCGGAATGCTGTGGAGACACTTCGCAACGCCGGCTGTAATGAGTTGACTTTACTTCAATGTGTATCCGGCTATCCGACTCCGGTTCTAGAAGCAAATCTGGCGGCAATAGAAACCTTGCGGCATAATTTCCACGTGCAGGCTGGTTGGTCTGATCACACAGTAACCCCGGGTGTAATATACCGGGCTGTCCATAAGTGGCAAGCGTCGGCAATTGAGTTTCACCTTGATTTGGAGGGTCTGGGAGCAGAGTATGAAACCGGACACTGCTGGTTGCCAGAAAGCATTGAACACGTTATTCGAACGATCAACGAAGGACTGCTGAGCGACGGCACCGGGGAGAAACTCCCAGCTCCGGCAGAATTGCCGGATCGCGACTGGCGCGCGGACCCGGAAGATGGCCTGCGACCTTTGAAACAGAGACGATAAAAGAGCGAGAAACGAAAAACGTGAAGCGAGGCGAGAAAAAGCGGAAATCAAGCATCCAGCATCCAGCATCCAGCGTCAGGCATCAAGCATCAAGCATCAAGCATCAAGCAGAAACCTTATGAAAACAAACATTATAGCCATCATCATCGCACGCATGACCTCTTCCCGCTTACCGGGCAAGCAAATGCGCCTCATTAACGACCGGCCGATGATGTACCATATAGTCGCTCGATTAAAAAAAGTAAAGGCCTTAGATAAAATCGTTCTGGCCACTGCTTCTAAGGATGAGAATCAGGAGTTGGCAGAATATGTACGGAAATTTGGAGTGGAGACTTATTTTGATGATAACGAAAATGACGTTACCGGACGAATTGCACGCGCGGCACAACATTTTAATGCCACTCATATTGCCACTATTTCCGGCGATTGTCCTCTCATTCACCCGGATTTTATTGAACGCGGCGTGCTTCAGTTGCGACAAAATGCTGCAGATTACTTATACATTGATAAATCAAAATACCAATGCCTCCATGAAGGGATCGGTTTCTATAGCACCGCAGCATGGCTAAAACTCGATCAACTTTCTACCACCGGGCACCATAGGGAGCATCCGGGTTCGGTGCTTTTCTCATACGAAGAGCGATTTCAGGGGGTTGAAATTGTACCGGAAACGGTATTTCAGCGGCATGATTTCAGAATGTCTGTCGATACGATGGCTGACCTGGATTTTATGGATTATTTTTATTCTGACTTACAAAACGGTGACATTGTCGATTTATATGACGTCATAAATCTTGTTGACTCGAAGCCCTACATCAAGCTGCTAAATAATCATGTTCACCAGAGGGGCCTTACCGAAAAGAGCCGGACCGTCGCTTTTATCACACATGCCGGAAAAGAGATTGGTTTAGGGCATTTATCCCGCAGCATCGCTTTGTCACTGGAACTTAAGGAATCGCAGTCTCTAAAGGTCGTGTTTTGTATAAATGACGACTTGGCTGCCAAGGAAATTTTGAAAAAAAACGGCTTTGTTTTCACAACCTGGAGCTTAGAGACTCAACGGGACACCATCACCAGGGAATTGCTGCAACCAAATTCTATTTCCGCAATCGTTCTCGATATCAAAAGTGACAA
>Ga0209980_10002350_pt1 | contig 10312 bp, 7 predicted proteins | sample CR02metaG_FD_183611 | JGI IMG/M metagenome (GOLD analysis project Ga0209980, IMG submission 183611) | Deep subsurface microbial communities from Mariana Trench to uncover new lineages of life (NeLLi) - CR02 metaG (SPAdes) (version 2) | ecosystem: Environmental > Aquatic > Marine > Ocean trench >... | reverse complement strand
ATTTAGCCAGATAGTATTCCAGTTTTGCCGAGGGATTGAAAGTCACACCGCCAGGTTTGGCGACTCTTCCGGTAATTGTAACGACCCGAGGTGCTTTCGGAACCACGATTATATCACCATTCTCAAGGATGACATCTTCATCCTTGTCGCGGTTAGCAAATAACTTTTCAAAATCAACAACGATCTCGTTTATATCTGAGGTATTCTGTCTCATCACGAAATACTGATACTCGAGATCGCTCATCTCTTCCCGCCGCATCTCGGTCAAGCGTTCAAACTCCTTATCAAATTTCAGCCGGTTTTTGGGTCGAATCAGCATGGCCTCCTGTAAAAAAGCAACGTCTGTAAACCAGCCGGCTTTGTCCAGGATTTCGCTTAGATGCGTACGGTCCTTGACGATTGAGTACTTGCCGGGGAACATAATCTCTCCCCGCAACTCTACCGTAAGGCCGACCTCCCATTGGGGTATTTGCCTGATAAAGACCTGGTCATCCTCTTCCAAAAGGATGTCGGAATGGCCATTCGTACCATTCGATAAATTCTGTAAATTTATTTTTAAAAACTTTGTGGGTTGTCCCGGGTCGATTTTAGCGACTTCTGCTTCTATCGTATAGGCTTTGCGCGTTAAACTTCCGGCCTTTAGAATGAGATCGCTTAAACGCATGTTATTTTCCAGGTCATATTCACCCGGATTTCTAATTTCACCAAATATGGAGATCTTTCGATCGTGAATCTGGTCAAGCTTGGAATAAACTTTAATCTCGTCTTCATTTTTAAGCAAAAGATTCTGCGTGCTGTCTCCGGCAACGATTTCGCGATAATTTACATACTGAAGTTTCCGGCTGCCATCTTCCTCGAGCCGGCTAATTTCGATTTTATCTTCAAAAGCATATTCAGTAAAACCGCCGGCCAGATCGATTAAATCCGTCAGCTTTTCACTCAAACCCGGCTTTAATTCAAAAATCGATTCCCGGTTAACCTCACCTTCGACGGTAACAATCTTCCGGGCCAGGGGCACAAAAATTCGGTCACCCGCTTCCAGAAATTCGTCAAAATCATTATTACCGTTCATCAGGAACTGATACAAATCCACTGACGAGGAAACCTCGCCATCACGAATAAGCTGAATATCCCGCAGGGAGCCTTTCTCAGTAGGCCCGCCTGCCAGAATCACGGCGTCCAAAACTGTGTTCATGGAGCTCAAAACATATTTGCCCGGTACAAAAACTTCACCGACTACAGCCACCATAATATTCTTGGGCTGTAATAACATAATATCAAGATTAAAATTGTCGTAATACCTGGAAAGTTTTTTCGAAAGTAGTTTCTTGAATTCTTCGATATTTAAGCCCCAAACAAAAATCACCCCGGCCGGAGGCAAAAAAATTTTACCTTCTACATTAACCGTAACTTCACGGTTTTCCTGCACATTTCCTAATAAAAAAACCCCGATTCTGTCGCCGGGTCCTAATTTGTATTTAGGAGGTAAAACCAGTCCCTCTTTTTGTTCGGCGCCCAATTCAGAACCGTTTTTATTAAAAAGATCGATGCCAAACAGCCTTAAGTCATTTCTTTTTCTGGCCGCTTGAATAGATCGGGAAGATTCTGAAAAGTTGCTTTTGCTAAAAAAAGCTTGCAGAGATGTGGAATGAGGTGAATTAAAGCGTGAGGAGTCTGTTAGTGCCCGTTTTTGATTTTGAGAAAAACCCGTACTTGAAATGATCGATAAAAAAAGCACGAAAAATATAAGCTTAAACTTCCTGTACATTTATTAAGCCAAGTTTAATACATATAATCCTTTATCTATGCTAAAGTACAAAAAAAAAGACTGGCAGTCAATACATATTTCACAATTAAAACAAAATAAAACAGATTGAAGTAATAAGGCCGGGAAACAATCAATTGTTCCCGGCCTGTCTGCGAGGGAGGAAGAAAAAAATTATCGTAAAAGAGTCATCTTTTTAACGCGGCGTTCCAGGGAGACATTCACCAGTAAGCCTCCCTTCACAACATCGCGTTTGACCTCGAGGCTGTAAATATAAACCCCGCTTGGCACCTGGATATTGTCGTTATTTGTGCCATCCCAAACCACTTTATGATCGCCTTGTGGCATTCCAGCGCTGACAAGAGTTTTGACTAACTGCCCGAGGGGATTGTATACTTTCAGCTCAACTTCCCTTTGTTTCTCCAGAAAGAAGCTGATTTCAGTCTCGGGGTTAAAGGGATTCGGAAAGTTTTGATGTAGCGAGAATGTTTGGGTTGACTGTTTGATCTCCTGAGAGCCATCCGAAGTGTAAATGACCGTGTTATTCGAAGTTACTTTATTCGGATTAGCTGCACGATCATAAATATTATTTACAGATAGAGTATATTCGACGCTCTGCTGGTGATTGGATGTAACCAAATGCACCCTGGTTAAATTTTGATCCAGGGCTGCTACGATGACCTCAATGTTGGGACTGATCGAATAATTGCTTAAAATTTCGGCAGATGCCTTGTCGAGCGGCTCGCTAAAATTCAGATCGATCTGGGTCGCCCCTTTGACATTGACCGACACCAACTGGGGAGCCGTTGTGTCGGTACTGGAGTCTGCGGGAATGTTATAACCTTGAGTGCTTCCCGAAGCGATTGAAGTGCCGTCCACATCCGTCACATTAGTGACGGTTATGACATAACCCTGACCCTTCGTATGCTGGGAAGTAGTCAAATGCACAGTTCTCAAATCAGCATCTAAAGATGCCGCCAACACCTGAACTCCACCGTTAATTGAATAATTCGCCGGGTTTTCCGCTGAAGCTTTGTCAAGAGATCTTGAGAATAAAACGTCCAGCTTGGTATCGTCACCGACACTCACACCTGTAATTTGCGGAGGTGTTCCCTGCGTTGGCGTAAAACTCACTTCACCAGAAAAACCACTTTCGTTAGCGGAAAAATCATAAGCGGTCACGACGAAAAAATAGGTCGTTCCAACCGCCAGATTATTGATGATAAAGGAGGTCGTGTTACCGACATCAAGTACATCATCATAATTGCCTGAACTGGTACCGTAATAGATCTTGTATCCACTTAAATCACTTTCGGTATTCGCATCCCAGCTAACTGTAGCGGTTTCAGCAAATACAAATGCCGTCGAAAAAAACAAGGAAGTCATGATGATGAGTAAACGAGTTGCAAAACTCTTCTTAAGGCATGGCATCTTTTTAAATCTCCTTGGTTGCATGTGAATCTTGGAATCAGTACAACGGCAAAGGGTATGCCATGGTTTAAAAAACATCACAAGATATTGTTAAATATAAATTTATATCTAACAAACTTGTGCTGATTTGTTTAAAATATTTTACAATAATTACAAACCTGTAATTCGGATTGGTAAGAATAGTCGTCAGCTTTCAGCGATCAGCAATCGAGAGCAACGCCCCGAACGCAGAACAATAGTGTTCAAGTGCTAGAACTGGCAAGAGTTCTCGGCCTACCGATCCGGCAGTTCGGCCACTTCTGCTACCAACGCACAAACACGATAATACTATTATCCGGATGGCGATGCTATTGAGATATCACGCCACTATAGTTTCTTCAAACAAATCTTAACGAGAAAGTTTAGTTTGGAATTTATATATGAAAGAATGGCTGGAGGAACCAGAAAGGCTATTTGCTGCAAGCTAAAAAAAGCTAACCTGCATTATTCATAAAATTTACCACAGAGGCACTAAGCCTGTCCTGAGCCTGCCGAAGGGACAGAGAGAATAAAAGATTTATAACCAGAGAGTGTTCAAAACAAAGTTTTTGAAAATCGAAATTGATTACGCTGACAAATGTTCAATATCTCCAATATAATCAAACCTCTGGGCCTTTGTGTCTCTGTGATTCATGAATTATTCGAGCTAAGTATTCTTCTTCCAGGAGGAGTGGGTTATATCGTACTGATTGATTTTGTAATTCAGGGCTCTGGGTGAAACGCCGAGTTGACTTGCTGCGTCTTTCTGAACCCATTTGCTATCTTGAAGGGCATAAAGGATGGTTTCCTTCTCAATGGTTTCGAGATTTAGGGTGTTAAAACTGATGAAGCCTCCGTCACGGGATTTGCGGCGGTCCCTGCCGCCGGCGGCAAAATAATCCTCACCCGGCATTGCAAGATCCTCGGGTGATATCATTTCGCCGTCTTCGCAGACGAGTACGGATCTTTCTATCAGGTTCTTTAATTCACGGATGTTGCCGGGCCAGGAATGATTTCGAATAAGCGCTTCGGTTTCTTTATTAAACCCTTTCACCACTTTCCGTATTTCCTGTGAAAATTTTCTCAGGAAGAATTCGGCTATAATCAAAATATCTTCTCTACGGTCGCGAAGCGGTGGAATGTTTAAGGTAACCACATTCAGACGGTAATATAGATCTGCCCTGAACGCGCTTTCCTCGATTAAATTAAAAAGATCTTTATTCGTGGCCGCGATGATGCGAACATCTACTTTTATATTTCGATTGCCACCGACCCGGTTAAACTCTTGATCCTGCAAAACCCGCAAAATCTTAGCCTGGGTCGTCGGATGCATGTCGCCAATCTCATCCAGAAAAAGCGTGCCGCCGTCTGCCTGTTCAAACTTACCGATACGGGTCTGAATAGCGCCGGTAAACGCACCTTTTTCATGGCCGAACAATTCGCTTTCCAGCAAATTCTCCGGAAGAGCTGCACAATTCACCTTTACAAATTGTTTGTCTGAACGATCGCTGATGAACTGAATGAGGCTGGCTATTAATTCTTTTCCGGTACCCGTTTCTCCCTGGATCAAAATAGAGGCGTTGCTCTTCGAAACCTTTTTAATTAATTTGAAAATCTCCTTAATTTCAGGGCTTCTACTAACCAGCGGGTAATGAAAATCAAATCCGAAATTTTTACCCCAGTCCCCATTTAGCGATTGTTCTTCGTCTTTTGGTTTCGACATAGACTGCCGGGTCCAATGCTCCAATTTTTCCAAGTTACACACCCTATCACGGTATTTATCGACAACTGATACTGACATCTTGAAATCTTAACTTAATTTATTTTACAGTGATATTTTTTTCTTACAACGACATCAATGTTTCGGTCAGATATTATAGAGTACGATTTGACCCAAAAACACTTTTTAAAATTGAGCCCGAAGAAATAAAATTTCAAATATATTTGCATCTAACTTTTGCACCATACGCAAACACGCAAACACTATGCCACCTCTTAATTAGGGAAATTATGGGTAACATCAGTCGATTTTAGCAACTTCAAATGAACCTTGGGAAGAATTTATCTAACTATTAGTAAATATAGACAATTCAGGCAAGGTCTTGATGCAAAAAAATGGATAAATTTATACAGGGAGGGGAAAAACCGATAAAGACTTTATTGAATGGGTAAAAATTGGATAGTTTTCGTACAGTGGTTAATTTTCAATCACATTTTGAATCTCAAATCCGAAATGCAAATCTCAAGTTTGCGGCTCCGCCAGGATATGCTTTGCCAGGATTCCCTGATCGAGCTCACGCTTGATATCATTAATTGAATAGAGCTCTGAAGACTTAACCCATCCCTTTTGTTTTAAAGAATTAACCAGGGCCAGGGCTCTTGGAATGGACAATCCAACCGATTGCAACAATTTCTGATTCTGAAAAAGCTCTTTTTTATGGCCGTCAAACCGAATCTTGCCGTCGCTGATAACAACCATGCGATCAACCAACGATGTAACGAGATCAAGGTTATGTGAAATTAACAAGACGGTTCTGCCCATGGAATGATAATGTTTTAAAATATCGGCGACAGCTTGCACTCCAGAATAATCGAGACCGGCAGTGGGTTCATCTAAAACCAGAAATTCGGGTTGCAGAGCTAAAACACCGGCGATGGCGACTCTGCGCTTTTCACCTTCACTTAAGTGAAAAGGGATTCGATTTTTGAATTTCTCAAAGTCCAGGCGAACATTTTCGATGGCTTCCTCGACCCGGACAGCCACTTCATTTTCTGGCAATCCCAGGTTTCTCGGGCCGAAGGCCACATCCTTGTAAACCGAATCTTCAAATAGCTGCGTTTCCGGAAATTGAAATACCAAGCCGATTTTTTTTCGCAGCTCTGTTAAACTAAACCCCTTCGCGAAAATGTCTTGATTGTCAACCCGAATCTGACCCGCGTCCGGTTTTAATAAACCGGTTAAATGCTGCATTAAAGTTGTTTTGCCCGACCCGGAAGGACCCACCAGAGCAAGGAATTCACCCTCCTCAATGTTTAAATTAATGTCATTTAAAACGGGTTCTGAAAAACTCCCAAAGGAGCTAAATCGAAAGGAAAGATTTTGAATTTGAAGATTCAATCTTATTTTGCCTGACCAATTTTCTCGTACTCGCCCAAAGCCAACTCCAAATTCAAGTCATTAATTTCAAATTTCTTCAAACGTCCCAGCCGTTTTACTTCACGAATTGCATACTGGTCGGTCATACCAGCGATATAATCGCAAATCGTTCTAAAATAATAGCTGTCTTCCTGCAGAACCTCCGGTGACGGTTTTTTACTTTGGTCCTCTTTCTGTTGAGAATATTTATTGGGAAGGTAATCCGGCAGCAAAGATGGGTCGTAATAATACGACTCGAACAACCGGTAAAGAAGTTTTCTCCCAAGCTCGTCTGACCACTGAACCCGTGAGAAATTTATTATTTCTTTATAAATAAATTTATTTAATTCCTTTTGTAACGGATTCATCTTGTGGCTGAAGTGAAAGAGTTCTTCATCAAAATGAGAAAGTCTTCCTTTTTGTTGATAGAATTTGGCGATGTTCTTCAAGGTACATTCAATGACATCATCAATCAGAAAATTGATGAGTCCTTTAACCAACAATCCCTGGTACAATCCAGGGTCTTCAGTTGCCAGAGAGGTGATTTCAAGGTTTTCTTCGACTCGTTGCACAATTTGGAGCTCCTGAACTTTCTGAAGTTCTACCAAGCCCGCACGGATGCCGTCTTCCAGATCATGGGTTCTTTGGGCAATTTCGTCACAAATAGCGACCACCTGACCTTCGAGGGTGATCGCAGCATCCAACTCGAAGTGCAATCCTGCGTAGCAAAAATCCGGAAAATCAAAGCGCCCACGTTTCAAGCGTGTGTGTTTGAGAATGCCTTCGCGGACGGGTGCTGACAGGTTCAGGCCAGCAAAACTATATTTCCTTTCTAAAAAATCCACAACCCGAAGGCTTTGGTAATTGTGTTTAAAGCCGCCAAAATTCTGATGCGTTTGCTTTTCAAATATTCTTTTGCCGGACATGATTTCGTCAAGTACAACTTCACCCAGGTGCCCAAAAGGAGTATGACCGAGATCGTGACCCAGGGCAATTGCTTCAACGAGATCCTCGTTCAAGCCCAAAACACGAGCCAGGGTTCTCGAAAGTTGCGAAACTTCCAAGGTATGGGTTATTCTTGTGCGGTAATGGTCACTGCTGGTGGTAAGAAAAACCTGGCGTTTATGTTTCAGTCTCCTGAAAGCCCGCGAGTGAATAATTCGGTCACGGTCACGCTGAAATGACGTTCGATAATCGTGTTCCTGTTCATCGAATTGGCGCGTGGAGTGGGCGCCTCGACTTAGCATGGCATAAGGCGCCAAAACTTTTAGCTCGAGGTCTTCCAGCTCTTTTCCCGACCGTTTTTGGAAAGTAGGTTTATTTTTCAAATTTCATTTCCTCAACTCCGCCTCGCTAACGATCGACGCCAGCATCGATTTCATACGAGCAAATTATTTTTATCGTTGGGGGGGCTCTTCAAAGATTTGAGCACTGAAGGTCATAATTTCAGTATCCGGATTTTTCCAATCGTCTTTGTCGAGGCCAGCTTTCAGACAGACATGTTCCAGGAAGGTTTGGCGTTTCCAATTATGTTTCCGGGCCACCTGGGGTAGTAAAAGGCCTTGTGAATCACCGCGCTTAACCAAAAGTCCATCTCGTTTGACCTTTATCATTTTTATTGAGGAAATTTTTCGCAGCGCTGTCATAACCGAAATCTCAATCACCGTATCTTCCAGCTCATCTTCCTTTAGTGGAGAAAATCGCGGGTCTTGAAACGCTGAGGCTTCGGCGACTTCTTGAACAGTTTGGTAAAGAGGCTTTACTCCCATCACAAACCCAATACAACCCCGCAGTTTATTTTCCTTTTTTAAAGTAACAAACACACCGCGCGCTTCTTCCAAGCGATGAAATGGGCTTTTAAATTTTGGGAGTTCTCTACCGCTAAATTTCGCAGCTATCGATTTTCTGGCTAATTTCAAAAGAATCTTTTGTTCTGCCTTGGAAAGAACATCCCTCCGCTTCAGAAACAAAGCTGACCACCTCCCATGAGAACCTTGTTTTATTCTAGCGCGGCGAAGCCGCAAATATTTAAATGACCTGCCTTCTAAACGATGGTGCTAATATCTGCAGTCATCAATGTTTCGCTGTCATCGACAGAGGTGAATTTACTTCTGTTTAAAATGACGCCGAAGGCAAATGCCCTAACCTGGATCAGCCAGCAAATTCCAATAAACAAATACCAAATCTCAAATAAATTTCAAATCTCAATAATTAAAAACACAAACCCATTATAAACCGGCCCATCGACAGACAATTTTTTGGCCATTGATACTTTAAATTTGATTATTATTTATTTTTTGAATCTTGTTATTTGCCATTTTCTGCCAGAAAATGGCAGAGAATTACTTGTCAGTAAAAAAGTTCAGAAATCAGACACTAAATACACTAGTTCATTCTATAGAAAGCTGCCGATAAATAACCGACAACAGCCGAGTGGTCCCCTGAAGAATCTCCTGAATTTTTATACAGAAGGGGTTTAACTGCGTCTGCTCCTTCAATCTTACTGGCAATCATGGCGGCCACAATGGCGCCACCGCCGCAGGCCTCACTCGTCCGGTCTCCCAGAGCACTGCTGAAGCTTGTTTCGTCAAAGGATTCGATCAATTGAATGGTAGCCCGGTCGATTTTAACGGCTTCGTCATACGGATGATGATGGGAAAGATCCGAGCTTGCCACGATGAGGGAAGACGAATCTTTCAAAAGATCTCCTAGAGCTTCCCCCAACAACTCACTTGTCCGCCGGTCCTGCCGGCCAATGACTATGGGAATAATGGGAGTCTCCTGCAAAACTTTTTGTAAAAACGGTAGCTGCACTTCAAGGGCATGTTCATCCCGGTGCCCGCTCCAGGAGGAAATGATAGCTTCGTCCCGGTCTATTAACGCGTCGGCATATTCAGATGCCACCGGTACCAAACCAAGAGGGGTTTCGTAGGCCTCGCCATTAAAAACCGAAATTCCCTGGAACTTTTCCCGATGGCTGGGTGAGATAATCGCAATGACGGAATACTTGCGGTTCTTTAAAATTTTGTAGGCGATCGCCGCGACCGAACCGGAATAGCGGTAACCTGCATGCGGACAAATCAACGCTTCGATTTCTCCATCCAGGTCAATGGATTCTGCCTCGTCCATTAATTTTTCGAGTTCGTAATCTAATTCGACGGGATTACCCGGGTAAAAAAGGTCAGCGACGGCGGCGGGACGAATATCATTTTTGCCTACGGCATGCATGATTCAAAGCCGGAAATTAACTTTACTTTCATTCAATTTAGTAAAAAAAACTGCTAAGTCAAGGACAATTTGGAGGTTAATTGCAGAAAGAATCTTCTTATTCTCACTGGTTACTTCAGCATCCAAACTGTACAACTCACTATACGATACGCTGGCACGATCCGAGCACCATCTGCACTCACACCAATCACATTGGCAAGCCAGTAACCTAAACCTAACGATGCCTTCGACTCAGAGGAAGCACTGCCATCATGGACTGTCGCAAGTCCCTCCATCTGTTTCGCATAGATCTTCTGAATATCTGATATATCGAATATCAAATACCGGCACCCCCGCAACGCTCGCCGCTGAACTCGAAGAAGACCATCTAATATCTCTCCCCAAAAACCGCCGCGACCTAAATGACGGGCCAAACGCTCCGTCGTCTTCTTCATACTGATTCCCTCGCCCAACCCCTGAGCTATTTTCGATAACTTCACCTCGCCGCTCTCCAAAACCCCAAAACACATCTGAACCAAAAACTTCCAATCCGGACGATTAAAATCACCACTAAACCGGCTCAAATAATGGTGAAATTTCCCTTTGACACGTCCTAATAATTCCTTATCTTTCATTAGGCTCCTCCTTCTCTTTTAGTTCTTTTTCCTACCTAAAGATAAGGAACAAGGAGCCTTTTTTCCATCTTTTTCTAACTACTTAACTTCCAGTATTTACAATTGATTAAACCCTCGATG
>Ga0209980_10002348_pt1 | contig 10319 bp, 5 predicted proteins | sample CR02metaG_FD_183611 | JGI IMG/M metagenome (GOLD analysis project Ga0209980, IMG submission 183611) | Deep subsurface microbial communities from Mariana Trench to uncover new lineages of life (NeLLi) - CR02 metaG (SPAdes) (version 2) | ecosystem: Environmental > Aquatic > Marine > Ocean trench >... | reverse complement strand
TTGTCGTTGGCAGCCTGTCAGGCAGCGCCAGCAATTTTCTGTTACTTCATAAACTGATATCGATTCAGGAGGAAAGCAAAATGACCAGGAACTGGCAACATTTCGGAGCCTTGGCAGCGGTAGTTGCTTGTGCAGGACTCTGCACTCAAGTTGCGGTTGCACAATCCGCAGACGATGACGAAGCTTACGAAGAGATCGTTACGATCGGTACACGCAGTGGCAAACCGCGCTCGGCCGCGGACTCAACCGTGCCCATCGACGTGATTTCAGGAGACGTTTTCAACGACCTGGGCGGTACAGCCGATATCATAGATAACATGAAGGCCACAGTGCCTTCCTTTAATGCGACACCGGCAACCGGGGACGGCAGTGCTTTCATACGCCCAACGTCCCTACGCGGCACCGCAGCCGATCAGACATTGGTTCTCATCAACGGCAAACGCAGACATCGTTCTGCATTGGTGCAATTCCTTGCCCCTGCCGCCGGTGCCGGCGCGCACGCCCCTGACATCGGAATGATCCCAGGCATCGGCATCAAGAGAGTTGAGGTTTTGCGTGATGGAGCCTCTTCACAGTATGGCTCTGATGCAATCGCCGGGGTCATCAATTTCGTGATGAAAGACGCCTCGGAAGGCGGCCAGGTTCAGGTTCAATACGGCGAATTCTTTGATGGTGAACAGAGCGTCAAAGTCTCGGCAAACGCCGGGTTTGCCGCTGGTGAGAATGGATTCATCAACATCAGTGCGGAGTATATTGACAACGACGCGCTGTCACGTGGGTTACAACGCCCCGATGCTCAGGCATTGATTGATGCAGGTGTGACAGAAGTTGGGCAGGATGCCCCGTTTGGTGATGCGCCATTAGCCCAGAGTTGGGGGCGTCCCGAAACAAGCGGTGGTCGTCTATTCATAAATTCCGGCTTCGAGATCAGTGACACGTCGCGGCTTTATGCCCGTTTCGGCTTTGCCGATACGGAGGGCCGATATCGCTTTTTCTACCGCCACCCGATTACTCATTCAACCTTCACCAAACAGCTTCCTTTTGAGGCAGGATGCCCTACTTGCATCCCGGATGATGGTGACCCATCAACACCACCAGATACGATGAGTCTGCGCGAACAAGGCTTTGTCGGTCTGCCCGGCGGGTTCACACCGTTTCTGGACGGCGATCAAACCGATTCGAGTTTTGTCGTGGGCATTGAGGGCGAGTACGAAAGTGGCATGTTGTACGACTTCAGCTTCGGCTTTGGCAAGAATGAATTGGACTATTTCCTGAACAACACGGCCAACCCGTCACTCGGCCCTGGAGACCTCCAGACGTTACCGCAAATGGATTTCGATGTCGGTGGTTATGAGCAAAAGGAACTCAACGTGAATGCCGATTTTTCCCTGCCGCTCAGCGATTCTCTGAACCTTGCATTCGGTGTCGAGTGGCGTGAGGAAACCTATACTGCAATTGCAGGCGAATCCTCTTCATTCTTCGAAGCAGGCGCCAGCGGATTGAAGGGCGTCACCACGGACGATGCCGGCGCTACAGCGCGCGACAATGTTGCTCTGTATTTTGATCTGGAGCACGATATCAGCGATGCTTTGTTGCTGCAGTATGCAGCGCGTTTTGAGGATTTCTCGGATTTCGGCGAGACGATCAACGGAAAGATTGCGGGCCGATACCGGTTCACGGATGCCTTTACAATTCGCGGTGCGGTCTCTACAGGCTTTCATGCCCCGACGCCAGGGCAGGCCAGTGTGAGGACTACGGTTACCACGGCCGATAGTACGATCCCTGGCCAAACCATACTGGTTGAACAGGGCGTGTTCCCTCCGACTGATCCTGTTGCAGTTGCGGCGGGCGCCCAACCACTCACGGAAGAAACATCCGTCAACTTCAGCTTCGGTTTTACCGCTGATTTCGGCGACACTACAACGCTGACTGTTGACGTGTATAAGATCGACATCGATGATCGTATCTATAAGACAGGCGATATCTTTAGTCCGGGCAGCCCCAACCGGATCCAGTTTTTCACCAACACGCTGGACGTAGAACACCAAGGCGTGGACGTGGTACTAACCTCGGGTTGGGACTGGTCTGCCAATGTCAGCACTGACCTGACTTTCGCGGCTAGTTATACTGAGGTCGATGTGGTTGGGCGAAAGTTAGTGCAGCCGCCAGCTGGAGGCCCCCCTCAATTGACGGTCAATGATGCCCTTGTCGTAAACATTGAAAACAACTATCCCAATGAAAAATTTATCTTGTCAGGCAATACCTTCTTTGGCGAGAATTTCAATCTATTATTGCGCGTAAATTTCTGGGGTGAGCATTTAGATGAGGCGGGCACTATCGGTGTCAACAAGACCAAGATTGATTCGGTCGTTTTCGTAGACCTGGACGTCGGTTATCAGATCAATGACAACTGGAGAGTCAATGGGGGCGCCATTAACATTTTCGATGAGTTCATCAACCAGGCTCTACCGCCCAACGCGAATAATCTGGGCTCGGGATTGCAGTATCCGCGTCGGGCCGCTTCAAGCTACGAAGGTGGTCAGTGGTATCTGAGGGGGACTTACCGCTTCTAGATTGCTCGAATGGATAGCAGGCGATTAATTAAGCCTGGAAAACTAATGGCCGGTTGCAATGATGTTGCAATCGGCCTTTTTCTATTCGAAGTGTATTGACATCTTCGTCCCGGTTCGACGTACCAATCCACTTTCGGAGTTCCCCTATATTCATTCTGACTGTGAACTTGACGAGTCGTCAGGCGGGGAGGATTTGATCTCCAACTTTGTCAGAAGACCGGCAGTATCCGCGCCGAGGTCCGGGACAGCGCCGAGGCTACGAGGGACTCCGTCAAAGACCGCAGCCGGAGCCGGGTAGGAAACCATGCCAACCGCGGAATCTATCTCTACGCGGCGCAGATGTGGATGATTAGAAAGATCTCGCATATCGTTGACGGTAGCGAAGGCGATGCTCGCCGAATTCAGGCGCTTTTGTAGTGCACCGGACGTCACCGTCGAAAAAAATTGTGAAACTGCATTGTCTGTGGCAGATCGATGCCGGACACGGTCAATATTGGTTTTGAAACGGTCGTCGGTAACAAGGTCCGGGCGTTCAAGCACTTCTACACACATTGCAGACCATTCCCTGTCGTTATGAATTGCTATCAGGATTTGCCTATCGTCTTTTGTTCGAAACGCTCCATACGGAGCGATTGAAGGATGGGCCAGGCCAGTACGCATTGGTGTTTTCCCTGCTTCCGCATGCAACAGTGGTACTGTCAGCCAATCTGCCATCACAGCAAACATGGATATGCGAATGTCGGTGCCAGCGCCCGATATTGCTCGTCCAATTAATGCCTCGAGAACGGCTGCGTGAGCCACAGCGCCGGCTGCTATATCAACGATAGAAATGCCCACGCGGGCACAACCGCCGGCGTTGCCGGTTACCGACGCGAGTCCTGACTCCGCCTGGACGAGGAGATCATAGGCTTTTCGGGTTGACAGAGGCCCGTCGTCGCCGTAGCCGCTTATTGAACAACAGATTAGCGACGGGTATTCCCGCCTTAATCGCTCAATCGAAAAACCAAGGTGGTCTAGCGCGCCTGGCTTGAGATTTTGCACCAGAACGTCTGCTTCGCTCAGCAACTTCTCGAAATGTTCGCAACAATCGTCGTCCCGCAGATCCAATACGACGGATTCCTTCCCCCGGTTTAGCCAGACAAAGTAGCTGCTGAGGCCTCGCACGATGTCATCGTATCCGCGCGCAAAATCTCCCTCGGGCCGCTCTATCTTGATTACCCGTGCCCCGGCATCGGCCAGTCTGGACGTGCAATATGGCGCTGCTACTGCTTGCTCGATAGCCACCACCAAGATGTCTTGTAGGGGTCGGTTCACTTGCTGCTCATCAATACGACCGAGGCAGCCCGAGCACATGAACCGCCAGATAGCTTAGTATCAGATTGGTCGAAATGGGGGCCACTTGATACAAGCGGGTCTCGCGAAACCTTCTTTCGATGTCATACTCCACTGCGAAGCCGAATCCACCGTGGGTTTGTACACACGCTTCAGCGGCGGCCCACGAAGCATCCGCCGCAAGTAACTTCGCCATGTTGGCTTCCGCGCCGCAATCCTTTTCTGCCTCATAGAGCGACGCCGCCTCCCGGACCACTAACTCCGCCGCTCGCGTTTGCGCGTACGCTCGCGCAAGCGGAAACTGGATACCTTGATTCTGGCCGATGGGTCGTTCGAAGACGACGCGTTCTCTCGCATACCTTGTTGCCTTGTCGATAAACCACTTTGCGTCACCGACACACTCGGCCGCAATCAGTATGCGCTCCGCGTTCATTCCGGAGAGGATATAACGGAATCCCTTGCCTTCATCGCCTATCAGATTGTCTGCTGGCACCACCACGTTTTCGAAAAAGACCTCGGTGGTTGAATGATTCATCATTGTTCTGATTGGCCGAATAGTCATTCCACCACGCTTTGCATCGCGCATGTCGAGAATGAATACCGAGAGACCGTCCGTGCGTTTCGCCGACTTCGATTTGGGCGCTGTCCGCGCCAGAAGTAGCATCAGATCCGAGTGTTCTGCCCGTGAAGTCCAGATCTTTTGACCGGATATGATGTAGTTTTCACCATCGCGTTTGGCGGTTGTTTTGATGGATGCCGTGTCGGTACCACTATCCGGCTCCGTCACTCCGAAGGCCTGCAATCGTAGCTCGCCGCTCGCGATTTTGGGCAAGTACTTTGCTTTCTGAGCTTTACTCCCGTGCCGAACGATTATTCCCATTATGTACATTTGGGCATGGCACGCAGCGGCATTACAGCCGCTGTGCTGAACCTCCTCGAGTATTGCCGTGGCGGCGGAAAGTGAAAGGCCGGATCCACCATATTCTTCCGGTATCAGGGCGGCCAGGTAGCCGGCATTGCTCAGTGCTTCCACGAATTCTGTGGGATAGGCAGACTCACGGTCGAGTTCTCGCCAGTACTCGCCTGGAAATCCGGCACAGAGCTTGCGCACCTCGTCGCAAATCTCCTGGTGCAAATTGTTTTCGGGAACTTCGGCATACGCGATCATGCGGGACTCCTGGCGTCAAACGCTGTCTGGATCATTGAACCGTCGGTCCGGGGAGAGACGGAGGACACCTACGGAATAATGGCTTTGACGCTCGTCGTAACTACAATGAACTCGGGTTCTTGACTCTCTAGAATTGCGGGCAGCTTGTCCAGCTGCTGGATATCGCTGATTCGAGAAACGTTAAAGCCAAAGGCACGACCAATCATTTCGAGGTCCGGATTGGTGAGGCTGGTGCCGATTGTACGACCTGGATAATCTCTCTCCTGCTGAATTCGGATTGATCCGTACGTTTTGTTCTCCGACAGGATCACTTTCAGTGGAAGTCTGCGCTCCAATGCAACCGCTAGTTCGCCGCCCGTCATGAGAAATCCGCCATCGCCTACAAAACAAAACACTGGGCGAGCAGGTTGGCGCAGTGCCGCAGCAACCGCGGCAGGTATCGCGAATCCCATTGCGCCGGAGATTGGTGCCAACAATCGTTGCGGGGGTGCGAACGGAATGACCCGGTAGGCGGGTGCTCCAAACACTCCTGCATCAAGTGTCACAATCGCGTCCTGTGGGAGGTTTTTCCCAACTATGTCTACTACTCGCTCAAACGGAACACCGTCGTCGACATCGGAGAATTGGGGCTGGCTAATCTTGCGCCTTTCGTCTCCCAGTCGCTCTATCCATACATGCCGGTCGTCAGACGGTGCTGTGGGCGTTTCAGTTAACGTATCGATCAACGTTTTGGGATCACAGGCAATCGCCAAGTCGGCTGCAAAATGCGTTCCGATCACGGCGGGATCAGAATGCACGTGAACAAGCTTCATTTCGGGGCGAACATGACGAGGATACGTGTAACCCTGAGTCGTGATGTCAGAGAGCCGCGCCCCGAGTACCAGGAGGAGATCAGTCTCCCTTAGAATGGCCATTTGTTCATCGGGGTTGCGAAGCCCCATGTCACCCGCATAGAGGCGGTGTCTGTTTGGAAGAAGGTCTTGCCGCCTGAATGACACAACAGCCGGCAATTCCCACGACTCCAGGAACGCCAGGAGGCTCTCGCGACCCCCACCAACCTCCAGGCCGCTTCCTGCAAGCACCAATGGCTGCGTTGCTTCGCGTAACCACCTTCTCAATACCTCCACATCGTTTGGACTTGCAGCCGACCGAACGGGCGACTGGCGATGAATTGTGTTGTCGCCGCACTCAGCAGTGAAAACATCCTCCGACACGGAGATGACTACCGGTCCGGGTACTCCGGTCGTTGCCACCTGGACCGCTCGAAGAATCGTTTCCGCCATTCGATTCGGATCCGTCACTTGAGCCGTCCACTTCGCTACCGAGCCGTACATTCGCCCATAGTCGATTTCCTGAAATGAATCTCGCCGAACGTCGCACGCTGGGACGTCGCCGACGAATAGAAGGAATGGCACACCATCCTGCTGTGCGGTGTGAACAGCGATGGCGGCGTTGCAGGCGCCGGGGCCGCGACTGACGCACACGACGCCTGGCACCCCTGTCAGACGAGCGTCAGCCAGCGCCATAAATCCCGCGCCTGCTTCGTGCCGACAGACAACTGTATCGATGGCGTTACGACGTTGGTAAAGCGCGTCTAAAAGACCGAGATAACTTTCGCCTGGCACACAAAAAACACGATCGATATCATTGGCTATGAGACTATCGGTAATGAGTTGGCCAGCGGTTGGCATACGAGGGACCTCCGTAATATTGGGTTCACGGTTCGACTGGTTGTCTTCGTACACGTCAGGGGCTTTGCCTATTTCAGTGTGCGAGGACGCGGTGGACACGGGACTTTCGCGATGTTCGTCTCCTCTTACATACTCACAACATGCGGCGCAGGCTTCCTGCTGGCGCTACCCTGCGCCTGTGTTATTTCGCTAATAGTTGTGGAATCTGTAATTAAAGAAGATGTTGCCCAAAGTCTCAGCATCAAGATTATGCCGCTTAAGTCCGGTGCGCAAGTGATCATAGCGTGTGAAAAACGACCAAAACCGATCGGATTATCGGGTGCTGCACCGATAAAGGGTGCTTTTGGCAGTACAAACTACCCGATCGATTCCCACTCTTGCTGATGGCATGACTCGTGAGGAGGGGAGGGAGCGCCCGGAGAGATGGTTCGCTGCCTCGTCGGCGCTGCTCGGCTCCGCCTGTCGTCGCGCTTCGCGTTCCTCGGTGCGAACTCCCGACCGGGCCATCGAGACCAAAGTGGCAACCGACGAGACAATCTCAAAGATAACGCGGTTCGAAGTCAGGCAGCTACTATGACGCAGTTGATTGGGTACTTGATGACAGCAGATCTTGACGAGATACGACCGCAATAATCGTTGACCGCAGTGATCGAGATCGTTACTTTTCGGTGTCCGCTGATGACTTTGTGACCGCTGTGCGACTTCTCTGCAAACTATCGCTATCGCTGTTTCTGTTTTTGACCATGCCGGTGCCCTGGGCTCAGGAAACCGAAACGGATGCGTTGGAGCAGATCGTAGTCACGGCAACCCGTATCGAGTCGGCGGTTCGCGATGTTGCGCGTTCGATTTCATTGGTGAACAAAGACCGCATACAGAACGCGACACAACAACTGGGGCTGGACGAAGTGCTTGCCGGCGTTCCCGGCTTGTATATGCAAAACCGCTACAACTTTTCCCAGGACCTGCGTATTGCGATAAGAGGATTCGGCCTGCGGTCGAGCTTCGGTATTCGCGGCATTAAAATATTCGTCGATGACATTCCGGAAACGCTCCCGGACGGCCAGGCGCAGATCGATAGTATCGATCTCGGTTCGGCCGAACGTATCGAGGTTCTGCGCGGGCCGGCATCATCGCTTTATGGCAATGCCTCGGGTGGGGTCATCTCGGTGGTGAGCGAGCTCGGTGGATCAGAGCCGTTTGTTGAGGCAAAGATCGGTGTCGGTGAACTCGGCTACGAGAAGTATCAGCTCAAGGCCGCTGGCCAGCTGGATCGTATTGATTACCTGTTCAACGCATCGCATCAGAATTTCGCGGGATATCGTGCGCATTCCTCATCCAGCGGAGATTTGATCAATAGCAAGGTTCGCTGGAATATCAGCGATCGCGATTCGTTGACGATCGTGTTCAATCATACCGATCAGCCTGACGAGCGGGACCCGGGCGGCATAGATGCCGCACAAGCGGAGGCTGAGCCACGATCGGCGCGCGCTCAAAACGTGCTGTTCAATGCGGGCGAGGAACTGTCACAGCAGCGCATAGGCCTGGTCTATCGAAGCGACCGCATGGGTGGAGACTTACTGCTGAGAAATTATTACGTCTGGCGTGATTTCGCTAACCGACTGCCATTTGTTGGCGGTGGGTCCGTCGACCTCGAGCGGTTCTTTTACGGCGCCGGCGCTCAATACAGCTTGACTGAACTTGGTTCTGGCAGACTGAATTTGATTCTTGGATTTGATGTCGAGCGCCAGGACGATGATCGACGGCGGTTTGATAACAACCAGGGCGTGTTGGGAAGCCTGGTGTTCGACCAGCAGGAGCAAGTCGATAGCAATGGTATCTATGTGCAGGGCCACTACAAGTTTGGCAGTGCGTGGGCTGTTAATGCGGGACTTCGCTACGATGACCTTCAATATACGGTGACGGACCGATTTCTTGCCGATGGTGATGATTCGGGACGGAGAAACTTCAGTGAAGTCAGTCCATCTGTCTCTGTGAGCTACCGTACGGGTTTAAGTACGGTTTTTGCTTCATACAGCAGCTCTTTTGAAACGCCAACGACGACGGAGCTTGCGAATCCGGATGGCTCGGGTGGCTTCAATCAGACGATCAATCCTCAGACAGCCGATAATTATGAGCTGGGTTTTCGTGGAGCCAATCAGATTCTCGGCTATGAACTCACGTTTTTCCAGATAGATCTCCAAGACGAGTTGGTTCCCTTCGAGCTCGCCGCGTTCCCTGGGCGTACGTTTTACTCAAATGCCGGCAGCTCCAGCCGATCCGGCGTTGAGATGGCAACGTCCTGGGTCCTGGGCGGTGGTCTTAGTGCCGATGTTTCTTATACCTGGTCCGAATTCGAGTTTGACAGTTTCGTGGACGACGACGGCAATGATTTCTCGGGCAACAGTCTGCCGGGACTACCCAGGCACTTTGGATACGTCGGGCTTCACTATGAGTCCGGGACAGGAATATCGGCAACACTGGAGTCGGTTTATTCCGGCAAACTCTTTGCAAATACTGCGAATACTGTCTCGGTGCCTGGTTATGTCGTCACAAATTTTCGCGTGAGCCATGAATTCACCAGGGGAAGGTGGAAGCTGCGACCGTATCTTGGCATCAACAATCTCTTTGGCGAGCGCTACAACAGCAACATAAGAATCAATGCTTTTGGCGGTCGCTTCTTTGAGCCGGCTCCAGTCAGAAATCTGTACGCGGGAATCGTCGTTCGCTTCGAATAAAACCAATCAGGAAATCATAAAAACATGACGGGATTTTTCTGCTTGTCGTCATTTACGTAATTGTTCTGATCACGAGTGTAATGGTGATGCCTGAAGCAACGTTGGCCATATCTCCATTCAGGAAGAGTACAGCAACCGAAAGCCAGCCGGCTGCATGACGACGTCCCGAATACCCGGAAATTCGGCTGACAGGGCTTCGTATATCCCTGGGTGACGGGAGAAGTCCCTTCAGCGACCCTGTCCGTGCAACATAGGCGGCTGATCCGCCGCCACGAAGTGCGCATTTCAGGGTTCAATCAGGCATGACAGGCGGAGCGAACAGGGTGTACTCGACCTGCAACAAGGGCAAGTTCCAATGGTCCCACATTCGTCGATGATCCAATAATCAAGGCATTCCGGGCCCTTCACCGCCTTGTTGTAAATTAGCAACACTTGCTCCCCGCCGTAGTCAAGACGAATTCCGTTCTGGTTGCCGGGATTTCTTTATTTTCCGATCGGGGAATGGTTCAATTTTTTATCCGCGGAGTACGGCGTTATTGACGACCCGGCCGGGTGCCCGGTTGTGACGATCAGCAACGATGCTCCATCGGTGGTTGGGGTTGACTACCTGCCATGCTATGGCAGGCATTAATGACTGGATAATAAGCTTTTAGGAGCAATTTGATGTTTAAGAAGACCAAATTGAGCAGAGCGGTTTGCATGGCTTTAGCGACGTCAGTCGGGTTGTCCTCAACCCCTGTGATGGCGGAACTGGAGGAAATTATCGTAACGGCAACCAAACGAGCCGAGAGTCTTCAAGATGTCGCCATCGCAGTCCATG
>Ga0209980_10002346_pt1 | contig 10325 bp, 7 predicted proteins | sample CR02metaG_FD_183611 | JGI IMG/M metagenome (GOLD analysis project Ga0209980, IMG submission 183611) | Deep subsurface microbial communities from Mariana Trench to uncover new lineages of life (NeLLi) - CR02 metaG (SPAdes) (version 2) | ecosystem: Environmental > Aquatic > Marine > Ocean trench >... | reverse complement strand
AGCCGCCTCCGGTCGCGCGGGCGAACCGGCAGCGGGCGACTGGGCGGGCGTCGGAAAACCTTGACGATGCCCGGCATCGCCCGCGGCTTCCTTCCTGCCCGCCCCTTGGCCCGTCGCATCGCCCGCGCGATCTCTATGGGTCATTATCAGCGCCCCTTGGTATCAGACACAACAGCCGACTCCGCGCCAAGCCGTCGCGGCGCAACCCTAATATAGGCGCGCCGTTGCATATTGCGCGAATCCCGTTCAGGTCTCGCCGCCGGGCAGCAGCACCTCGCGCTTGCCGACGTGGTTGGCCGGGCTGATCACGCCCTCCGCCTCCATGCGCTCGACGATCCGCGCTGCCCGGTTGTAGCCGATCTGCAGGTGGCGCTGGATGAAGCTGGTCGAGGCCTTGCGGTGCTGATGCACGACCGCGATCGCGCGGTCGTAGAGTTCGTCGCCGCCGCTGTCGCCGCTCGCCGGCCCGGTAAAGACATCGTCGTCGTCCTCGGTGACCGCCTCGATGTACGACGGCTGGCCCTGTTTTTTGAGATGCGCGACCACGTCCTCGACCTCCTGGTCGGTGACCAGCGGCCCGTGGACCCGGACGATGCGCCCGCCGTGGGCCATATAGAGCATGTCGCCGTGGCCGAGCAGCTGTTCACCGCCCTGCTCGCCCAGGATCGTGCGGCTGTCGATCTTGGAGGTGACGTGGAACGAGATGCGGGTCGGGAAATTGGCCTTGATAGTGCCGGTGATGACATCGACCGAGGGCCGCTGGGTCGCCATGATCAGGTGGATGCCCGCCGCCCGCGCCATCTGCGCCAGGCGCTGTACCGCGATCTCGATCTCCTTGCCGGCCGCCATCATCAAATCGGCCATCTCGTCGACCACGACCACGATGTACGGCAGCGGCTCGAGCTCGAAGGGCTGCTCCTCGTGGATCGGCTGGCCGGTATCGGGATCGAAGCCGGTCTGGACCCGGCGGGTCAGCACCTCGCCGGTCTTGAGCGCCTGCTCGATGCGGCTGTTATAGCCCTCGACGTTGCGCACCCCGAGGCGCGACATGGCGCGGTAGCGCTCCTCCATCTCGCGCACGGCCCACTTGAGCGCGACGATCGCCTTCTTGGCCTCGGTCACCACCGGCGCCAGCAGGTGCGGGATGCCCTCGTAGACCGAAAGCTCCAGCATCTTGGGGTCGATCAGGATCAGCTTGCACTGGTCCGGCCCCAGGCGGAACAGCAGCGACAGGATCATGGAGTTGACCCCGACCGATTTGCCCGAGCCGGTGGTGCCGGCGATCAGCAAGTGCGGCATGCGCCAGAGGTCGACGATCATCGGCGCGCCGCTGATGTCCTTGCCCAGGATCAGCGGCAACTTGCCGTTGGCGTCCTCATAGGCGCGCGAGCCCAGAAGCTCGCGCAGGAACACGGTCTCGCGGTCGACGTTGGGCAGCTCGATGCCAATCGAGCTGGAGCCGGGCACCACCGCCACGCGCACCGAGATCGCGCTCATCGAGCGGGCGATGTCGTCGGCCAGTCCGATCACGCGGCTGGTCTTGGTGCCCGGCGCCGGCTCGAGCTCGTAGCGGGTCACCACCGGCCCCGGATGGATCTTGACGATCTCGCCGCGCACGCCGAAGTCGTCGAGCACGGTTTCCAGCAGGCGCGCGTTCTTCTCCAGCGCGTCGCGGCCGAGCGCCGGGCCCGTCGCGCCCGGCTCCGGGGGCGCCAGGAGCGCCAGCGGTGGCAGCTCGTAGCCACCGCCGGGGCCGAAGTCGAGACGCCTCTGGCCGGCCTGGCGGCCACGCTTGCCCGGCACTGCGGGCCGTCTCCGGGGTGCGATCAGGCCGAACCTGGACTTGGGCCGGGCGGCAGTTTGGGCGGTGCGCAGGCTGCCCCGGGCGAAGGAGTCGATCTCGTCGTCGGATTCCAGACCGCCGGAGTCCGCAACCGCCGGCGCGCCGCGCAGGCGCGGCTCGCGCCGGTCCGCCGACTCGGTGCCCGCTCCCGTCCGTCGCAAGTACCGGGCCCCGAAGTTCAGGCTCTCGAGCGCCCGGATGGCCAGCGCCGGTTTGCGCGCCAGGCCGTATAGGCCGCGCCCCGCGCCGCCCAGGGTCCAGACCGCGGCGCGGCCGAGCGTGCGCCACTCCGCCGCACTCAGGCCGAGCGCGTAGGCGAAACCGGCCGCGGCGAGCAGGCCCGCGGCGGTGGCGAGGATCCACGGATCGAACGTGCTGGCGAGGGCGCCTCGGGACAGCAGCAAGGCGCCCACGAAGCCGCCCAGGCTGTCCCCGGCCGGCCAGCTCGCCGGCGTCGGCAACGCGGCCAGCGCGGTGCCCGCAAGCGGCAGCAGCGGCACCACCACGATCAGGCGCAGCCACCAGCGGTCGAGCAGATGGCGGCGGGTCAGGCGCCAGCCCCAGCCGGCGAGCACCAGGGGCAGGATCAAGGCGGCCAGGCCGAGGCTCTGCAGCAGCAAATCGGCGCCGTGGGCGCCGGCCGTGCCGAGCAGGTTCAGGGCCGGCCCCTCGGCGGCGCGGTTGAACGAGGGATCGGCGGGGTTGAAGGTCAGACAGGCCACCAGGATCGCGGCGGCGAACCCGAACAACGCCAGCCCGCAGAGCTCGATCAGGCGCTTGCGGAAGAATTCGCCGGTGCCGCTCGGCAGGAAACCGGGCTTCCCCTTGGGTCCTTGCCGCCGCCCCGCCCCGATCCTGAGCGCGCCATCCCGAATAGCCATATCCCAGACTCCTTACAGCATCTCTTACAGCACCTCGACGACGCGCCGCAGCGCCGCTTCGGTGTAATCCGCGTCGTAGATCAGCGCGATCCGGATAAAGGCCGCGCCGGGGTTCGGCTCGCCATCGGCACCTTGGCACATGTAGGCGCCGGGCAGCACTTTGATCCCGGCCTCGCGCCACAGCTTGAGCGCGGCTGCCTCGCCGTCACCGACCTCGAGCCACAGGAAGAACCCGCCGCCGGGCTTGCGGAAGTTGAAGCGGTTGCCGAGCACGCGCTCGGCGATGGCGAAGTTGTCCTGGTAGCGCAATCGGTTGGCGGCGGCGTGGTCCTCCTCGCGCCACAGCCGCGCGCCGGCGGCGCAGACCGGCAGCGGCACGCCGGCGCCGCCGGTCGACATCAAGACCGCGAGTGCTTCGATCCGCTTGGGGTCACCGGCCGCGAAGCCGCAGCGCAGGCCCGGCGCGCTGGAACGCTTGGACAGCGAGTGGAATACCAGCAGATTGTCGAGCGAACCGCCGAGGGCGGCGGCGGCCTGCAGCGCGCCGGGCGGCGGCGCCCCGGTGTAGATTTCGGCATAGCACTCGTCGAAGGCGATGGTGAAGTCGTGGGCGCGCGCGAGCCGGATCAAGGCCTGCAATTGGTCGAGATCGGCGATCGCTCCTTGCGGGTTCGAGGGCGTGCAGAAATAGGCCAGCGCGGTGCGGTCGAGCAACGCCGGATCGAGCGCGGTGTAGTCCGGCTGGAAGCCGGTCTCGGCGGTCGCCGAGACGAACACCGGCTCCGCACCGGCCGCGGCGGTCGCGCTGTAGTAGACGTGGTAGCAGGGATTGGGGATCAGGACCGCGGCCCCGCCGTCCCCTGGGGTGTTGGCGAGCGCCGCGAAGAACAGGCCCTCGCGGGTGCCCGGCACCGCCAGCACCATGGTCTCCGGATCGATCATGCCCGTCGGCAGGCCGTAGCGCAGAGCGAGCCAGTCAACGCAGGCCTCGCGGTAATCCAGCGTGCCGCGCGGCAGCGGATAGCGCGACCAGCCGGCGGCTGCCCGGGTCAGCTCCTCGGCGACGAAATCCGGCGGCTGGTTGCGCGGCTCGCCCAGGTGCAGCGGCACCGGCGCGTCTTGCGCCGTGCCGGCAAGGCCGAGGCGCGGCGCGCCCGGGCGCACGCCCTCGAGCAGGCGGTTGAGCCGGCCGAAGGGGTAGTGGGCCTGAAGATTGCGACGGTCGATCACCGGGTGTCCGTGTCTCGCCAAGGTTTGTCGCACCGAGGTGCGTGGGAACGCTCCTCGTGCTCCGACTCAAGGACAGATCATAACCAATTCTACGCGCTTCGGAATTCTGCGGCAAGCCATCGCACACTACCTCTGAATGTTTGCTGAACCTCGAAGGCACGGCAAAAAAACGGCCCGGGCGATGGAACGCGCCCGGGCCAGGTAGAGGCTCGATGAGGCGGTTGGGCCGCGGTTCCGGTCAGATCGTCCGGGAGCCGTGACCGAATTCCGGGTAGGCCTCCATGCCGAGTTCGGCCATGTCGAGGCCGAGTTCCTCGTGCTCTTCGCTGACCCGGATGCCCAGGGTGGCCTTGAGCGCGAACCACAGCGCCGCGCTGGCCACGGAGACGAAGGCGCCGACGGCGAGGATGCCGACGATCTGGATGCCCAGGTTGCCATTGCCGAAGATGCCGACCGCGAGCGTGCCCCAGATACCGGCGACCAGATGCGCCGGGATCGCGCCGACCACGTCGTCGATCTTGAGCTTGTCGAGTAGCGGCACCGCGATCACCACCAGGCAACCGCCGACGCCTCCGATGATGATCGAGAGCAGGTGGTTCTGCAGATCCGGACCGGCGGTGACCGAAACCAGGCCGGCGATCGCGCCGTTGAGCGTCAAGGTCAGGTCGATCTTCTTGTACAGCACCTGGCTGAGCGCCATGGCGCCGACCACGCCGGCGGCCGCGCCCAGGTTGGTGTTGACGTAGACGATGGCCATGGCGGTGGCGTCCAGCGCCGAGCCCAGCGCCAACTGCGAGCCGCCGTTGAAGCCGAACCAGCCGACCCACAGGATGAAGGTGCCGAGCGTGGCCAGCGGCAGGTTGGCGCCGGGCATCGGGTTGATCCGGCCGCCGGGGCCGTACTTGCCCTTGCGCGCGCCCAGGATGACGGCGCCGGTCAGCGCCGCCCAGCCGCCCACCGAATGGACCACGGTGGAGCCGGCGAAATCGGAGAAGCCGAGCTCGCTAAGCCAGCCGCCGCCCCAGATCCAGGCGCCCTGGATCGGGTAGATGACGCCGGTGAGGACCACGACGAAGAGCAGGAACGGCCAAACCTTGATGCGCTCGGCGAGGGTGCCCGAGACGATCGACGCCGCGGTCGCCACGAAGACCATCTGGAAGAACCAGTCGGACATCACGGCGTAGCCGTTCTCGACCACCGGCGCGACCAGTTCCGGGGTCGCCTCCTCGGCGTTGAGCAGCGCCAACTCGGCGCTGGAGGGGTTGTAGAGCAGGGCGAAGGAGCCGATGAACTTGCCGACGTCGACGTACATCAGGCTGTAGCCGACGATGTAGTAGAGCAGCCCGGCGAGCGAATAGAGCGCGATGTTCTTGAGGCAGATGGTGGCGGTGTTCTTGGTCCGCACCAGCCCGGACTCCAGCATGGCGAAACCGGCCGCCATCCACATCACCAGGAAGCCGTGCACCAGGAAGGAGAAGGTGTTGAGCACGTAGCCGGTTTCCGCCGAGACCTCGGCGGCGGCCGGGCTTGCGCCGAACCCCAGGGTTCCGGCGGCGAGCACCAGGGCCACGGCGGTCGCGCCGGCCCCGGTTGCGAGTTTCTCCAAGCGTCTCATGGTTGCCTCCTCGTGCGTTTTCGGTTTGGTGCGGGCCGGCGCGGGTCCACGACAGGGGAACCTGACCTCGAGATCCGCCGCCGGGGCCGCCACCACTCGAGGGGTCTTGTTCCAAGATTCGTGCCAGCCGCCATTGGTCGCGGCGACATCGCGAAGGGATCCATGATTTCCGTGGCTTGACCCCCAGCATCGGGCGCCGATAGGTCGCCGCCCTCAAGCACCGATCTGCACAAAAAATAGTCGTCGAGAGACAGCCGCCTAAAGAATGGGCACTGAATCGTCCGTTTCCGGCCCGCCGCCCGGGCGCTGGACAAGCCGCACGCAAGGGCGGATGGTACCGCCATGCCAGAATCCCGCGATTCGGGCGCCGCGCCGCGCCCGGCCCAGCCCCTCGAAACCCCAGGGACCCCCGAGCCTCTCGAGGCCCCTGAGACCCCAGAGGCCCTCGAGACCGAGGTGTTGATTTCCGGCGGCGGCATGGTCGGTCTGACGCTCGGCATCGCGCTGGCCGGCGCCGGGGTCGCCACGGTCGTGGTCGACGCCGCCGATCCGGCGGCGCTGCAGACCGCCGCCTACGACGGGCGGTCCTCGGCGATCGCGCGCGGCACCCAGCAGGCGCTGGCGGCGCTCGGCATCTGGCCCGGCATGGCCGCTCGGGCCGAGCCGATCCTGGAAATCCGGGTCTCCGACGGCAAAGTCGGGGCCGGCGCTTCGCCGTTCTTCCTGCATTACGACCACCACGAGTTGGGTCCGGACCTGGACGGGCCGCTCGGTTACATCGTCGAGAATTTAGCCATCCGGCGGGCGCTTGCGGCCTGCGCCGCGCGGGCCGCGAAGCTCACCGTGGTGGCGCCGGCGCGGTTGGCCTCGGCGGAACGCGGCCCGGCCGCTGTGGTGGCGGTGCTGGACGACGGCCGGCGGATTCAGGCCCAGCTGATCGTCGGCGCCGAGGGCCAGGCTTCGCAGCTGCGCGAGGCGGCCGGCATCCGGGCGACCCGTTGGGACTATCCGCAAGTCGGCATCGTCTGCACCGTGGCCCACGAGGCGCCCCACCAAGGCGTCGCCCACGAGCATTTCCTGCCGTCGGGCCCCTTCGCCCTGCTGCCCATGACCGATGGACCGGAAGGCGGCCATCGCTCGTCCCTGGTCTGGACCGAACGGCGCGCCCTGGCGCCGGCCATGATGGCGCTTTCGGAGGCGGATTTCGCGGCCGAGTTGGAGCGCCGCTTTGGCCATGGGTTGGGGCGCCTGCGCCAGGCCGGCGGGCGCTGGAGCTACCCGCTCGGTTTGATGTTGGCCGAGGCTTGCGTGGCTGGGCGCCTGGCGCTGGTGGGCGACGCCGCCCATGTCATCCATCCGATCGCCGGCCAAGGCCTCAACCTGGGCCTGCGCGACGTGGCGGCGCTGGCCGAGACCCTGGTCGACGCCCGCCGCCTGGGCCTGGATCTGGGCGCGGCGGAGGCCCTGGCTCGCTACCAGGGCTGGCGGCGGCTCGATGGGGCCCTGCTCGCGGTCGCGACCGACGGCCTCAACCGGCTGTTTTCCAACGATCTCGGACCGCTCCGGCTGGTCCGGGACCTGGGCCTGGCCGCGGTCGACCGGGCGCCGCCACTGAAGCGCTTCTTCATGCGCCACGCCATGGGCCTGGTCGGCGATTTGCCGCGGTTGGTCCGGGGCGAGGCGCTCTAGCCGGACCCGTGGCCAACACGTACGTTGGCGGGCCCCGGGCGCCGAGCGCGCCGCTTGGGGGGCTCGGCGGCCTGGCCGTCGCCGGGCTGCTCCTGTTTTCTACGTACACGTACGCGCAACCGGGCGACTCGGCGGTGCTTCTGGGCGGTGCCGGGGAGTACTACATCGCGGCGCTGCCGGCCGGCTGGACCCTGCGCGGCCCTGACACCGGACCAGACGTACGCCACGGAGACTGGCTCCCCGCGGGTCAGACACTGGCACGCTGGACCGATCGAATCACCTTACAGGCTGTACCCGAATTGGCCGGCAAGGCGCCCCGTACGTTTCTAGATCAGATCACCAACCTACGCGGGGAAGTCTGCGACAGCGTCTTCGCGACCGAGGTGGAGACGGCGGTCTTGAACGGATTTGCCACCGGATTCCGGATCATCGCCTGTGCGCGCGATAGACGTACGGACCGGGGTGTGATCGCCGTGCTGCGGGTCGTGACCGGGGATCGGGCGCTGTACGTGTCGCAGCGGGTGTTCCAAGTCGCGCCGTTCCCGCCCGGCCGACTCCCGGTCCGCGGCGCGGCCCTGGAGGCGGCGCGCGCAGCGATCGAGTATGGCGTTCCCTGCCGCCGCGGCGACCCCGCGCGCCCCTGCCCCGAGGCCTGGCGCCCGGCGCTCGACGGCCTGCCGGCGGACCGCGCCCTGGTGGTGTTCCCGGCCGCGCCGTGAGTCGAGACCCTGCCCCGCTATATCTCGCGGCCCAGAAGCTGGTCCTCGAAGGGGTAGGTGGACAGCAGTTCGGTGCCGCTCTCGGTGATCAGCACCTGCTGCTCGAGCTTGACCCCCTCGTCGCCGCCGACCTCGCCCATGTAGCTCTCGACGCAGAGCACCATGCCCGGCTCGACCACGCCGTCGTAGCCGACGCCCTCGAAGTCCTCGTGATAGGGCACGAAGGGATACTCGTCGCAGAGGCCGACCCCGTGAATCAGCGCCGAGTAGCGGTTGGGCCGGCAGGATTCGGGCATTTGGAAGCTCCGCTCGGCCAACTCCCGGAACCCCATTCCCGGCTTCAAGACCTCGATGTTGGCGTGGATCTGCTCCCACGCCAGGCGGTACAGGTGGCGCTGTTGATCGCTCGGCCGCCCGGGCCCGCAGAAGTAGGTGCGCGAGATATCGGCGCAGTAGCCGAACGGCCCGATCAGATCGGTGTCGAAGCTGACCAGTTCGCCGGGCCGGATCACCCGATCGCCGCACTCCTGGAACCAGGGATTGGTGCGGCCGCCGGAGGCCAGCAGCCGGGTCTCGATCCACTCGCCGCCCAGGGCGATGTTGACCTGGTGCAGGATCGACCACAGCTCGTTTTCGGTCATGCCCGGCTCGAGCGCTTCGCGCATGCACGCCATGGCGGTTTCGCAGACCGCAATGGCGTGGTTCATCAGCACGATCTCGTCGGCCGATTTGATCGCGCGGGCCAGCTCCATGACTTCCTGACCATTGTGAATCTCGATGCCGTGTCCGGCCAGCGCGGTGGCGCCGAGCGGGTCGCAGTGGTCCATGGCCAGGCGTTTGTTGCCGCCGCCTTGGGCGACCAGATCGGCAACCTCGGCGGCCCAGCGCGCGGCTTTCTCGGGCGCCCGCGGGCCGGAGTCGAAGTAATACCAGGCGACCGCCGGACGCACCTCGGCGACCGTCTCCAAGCCCTCGGACAGGTGGGCGCAGTTGTAGAAGTCGAACAGCACCGCCGGCCCTTCGGTCGGGATGAAGGCGTAGCGCGCCGCGTTGTGCAGGGTCCAGACCGTCATGTTGCGCGCGCCCAGCGCGTAACGGATATTGATCGGGTCGTAGAGCAGGCAACCGGCGTAGTCGCGCGCGCGCAGCTGGGCGCGCACGCGCTCGAGCCGCCCGGCGCGCAAGCCGCGCATATCGACCCGGGCCTCGGTGTCGCTCAGGCCCACGCCCGGCGTGTTCCCGGGACGCAGGCGCGGCGAACGCCCCATCGGCAGGGGCGGCGGGCGGCTGTCCGGCATGGTCCGTCTCCTCGGGTCTGGTTCAGTCTCCCATTTTCGTATCGCGCGGGGCCGGCCTGTCTAGTCTTGGTGCGACCCGAATGCGACCGAGGGGGGCGCTGGCGGGCAGCACGGTTCCGGGTTAAAATCGGCATACCGGTGGCCTCCGCCGGGTGCTCAGGGGATAGCGACGGGAGTCATGTTCGCGGCCATCACCGTAAAGCCAGTGCCGTTTCCGCGCGCGCGCCGCTGCCTGGCGGCCCTCATCGCGGTTACGGTACTATCGCTGATCCCGCCGGGGGCTTCGGGGCGCGCCGTGCCGAGCGTCGGCGACGGCGGCGACAGCCTGGCCGGGCGCTTGGTGGTCGCCACCGAGCGCATGGGCGATCCGCGCTTCCAGAACACGGTGATCTACATGGTCGAGCACGACGCCGGCGGCGCCATGGGCCTGATCGTCAACCGGCCCTTTGGCGTCATGCCGTTGGCGCGGCTGTTCGAGCACCTCGGCCTGGAGGCGCCCGCGGTGGCGGGCGAGATCGAGGTCTACTACGGCGGGCCGGTAGAGCCCGAACGAGGGTTCCTGTTGCACAGCGCGGAGGTGGTCCTGGAGGGCAGCATCCTGGTCGGCGAGGGCGTGGCGATGACCGCGGAGGGCGAGATGCTGCATCGGATCGCCCGCGGCGAAGGCCCGGCGCGCAAGCTTTTCGCCTTCGGCTATTCGGGCTGGGGCCCGCGCCAGCTCGAGTCCGAGTTCGCCCGCGACGACTGGTTCGTTATCCCTGCGGACCCCTCGCTCATATTCGCGGTCGACCCGGCGCGGAGCTGGGAGCGCGCCGCCGCGCGCCGCCGCCTGGATCTGTGAGTCGGCGCAAGGGGCCTAATACCAAGTCTCGCTGATAATGACCCATAGAGACGGCTTCCCCCCCAGGCTTCCAGTTTGGGGTTTTCGGCCAGGAGCGCGTGGCGCGGCGATGCCCCGGCATCGCAAGCCACGGGCCCCGTCCATAAGCATTGGGCCGTCCGCCCCCGGGGCCGAAAGCCTTGGCCCACAAGACTTGGGGAAGCCGCCTC
>Ga0209980_10002343_pt1 | contig 10332 bp, 9 predicted proteins | sample CR02metaG_FD_183611 | JGI IMG/M metagenome (GOLD analysis project Ga0209980, IMG submission 183611) | Deep subsurface microbial communities from Mariana Trench to uncover new lineages of life (NeLLi) - CR02 metaG (SPAdes) (version 2) | ecosystem: Environmental > Aquatic > Marine > Ocean trench >... | reverse complement strand
CCTCTTTATCTCGACGTGCGCTTACCAGAGGCTGCCTGTTTCAGGGAAACTGTGGCCCCGACCCATGGTGCTTTTATTTATGTCCTTGCCGGGTCGATAAGCGTGGCATCGAACCTGCCTGGTGCCTCAAGCATTGTTGATGCAGGAAGTTTGGCCATCCTGGGGGAAGGAAGTGCCGTTGAAGTAATCGGCGAAGGAACCGCTAATCGCTTTCTGTTGATCGCAGGCCGCACCATCGACGAACCTATCGCACGTGGCGGCCCGTTTGTCATGAATACGGATGATGAGCTGCGACAGGCGTTTTCGGACTATCAGTCAGGCAAGTTCTAGCTACGTTGGATCAAGTCCGATGGTACTGGCTCTGTCAGATTCAGTCGAACTCCAGAGACAGCTTTTCGCCCATTTGCAGTCACTCCATCTTTTTCATCCAAGATAAAGTGTTACGTCTATCGGTGGAGATCGCCACTCAAAGCCGACATGAATTTGCTTGCCCCATCCTCGTTAAACTAAAGCGCAAGTAGCCCTGTACTATACTGAGTTGAGCCGATAAACACGCATGGATTGCAGACAGACGAGGAACAAATAATGACAAACAAGAATCTGTTTCAATTATTGGTTGGTTTCTTCACGGTGGTGCTGCTGGTGGCCAGCTGCACGTCGGAGGACGGACCCAACACGGAGGCTGACACGGCCGCGATAAACGCCATCTGGTCCACCTATGTGTCCAGTCTTGAGGCTGGCGATATCGATGCGTGGTTATCGTTGTGGACGGAAGATGGTGTGCAAATGCCTCCGAACGAGGCTCCGGTTATCGGAAAGGATAAGTTGCGGCAAAGGAACGGAGCAGCCTTGGACCTGTTCACTGTGGCAATCGACATCACGAATCAGGAAGTCGAAGTGGCGGAGAACTGGGCATATTCTCGAGGTGTTTATTCCGCGACATTTACGCCGAAAGACGGCAGTCAGCCGATCCCTGTCGATGGCAAATTCATGACCATCCTCAGGAGACAAACTGATGGCGGATGGAAGATTCATCGCGACATCTTTAATTCGAGCGTGGCACCTGACGGAGAATAAAGCAGGCAGCCTCAATCTTCTGCCAATCTCGACTTGACAGTGTCTTCGAGGCTGGTCATGCCCGCTGACTTGCCGAACGCCAAAGCATCTTCGTCGTCCGCCCCGTGCATTTTTTCACGCAATGCGAGTAATGCACCAACACGATTGCTGCTGCCACAATGTACAAGGACTGGCTGGTCATACTTGCCAAGAATCTGGTCAAGCTTTGCCGCGTTTTCGAAACTGATGGCACCCCGCCCTGCGATGGGTAAGGAGACGTAGTCCATGCCGAGGCTCTCGACAACAGCTTGTTCATCCATGCCCCGATCTTCTGCTTCGGTACGAAGATCGATAACGGCCACGTAGCCGTCTTCGGCCAGCTCTCTGAGTCCATTCTCGTTCGGCTGCCCGGCGGCGGTGATCCCGTCGGCCGGCTCGAAGCGGTATTTCCATGCCACGCTGTCGTTGTCGGCAACGGCAGAAGTCGCGAAGGCAAGCAAGAATGCGCCCACCAGGACGAAGCTTTGATGTCGCGTAGTCAGGTCAAATCTCATGTGCTGCACCTCTGTTTGGCTCTTTAAGTTCAGTCAGACATCACTACGGTAGAAGGAAATTCTACACCGCGCTCAGTGAACTTGACCTCGATCGTCATACGGGAAAACATGTTGCCAACCACACCAATCATCTCGCTGATCGCCGCCTTGAGTTCCGGCGGTGTCGGGTCTTCCTCGTCATCTTCGAGTGCCACGGCCTGAGCGATGAAATCGTAATAACGGGCTGCATCCATCTCCATGCTCATGAACGGAGTCGGCTCGCTGATGGCGGCCGTTAACATGTCGCCCAGCCGCGCTTCGGTGCCTGCCCCTATCGAGAGTGCCAGCGCATCTTCCGTCATCGCCACCCATGCTACATCGATCATGCCGGCGAACTGTGGCGATTCGAACCGAACTGGCACGCCGTCAGGCTGAAGGTCGAGTGCAGCAATCTCGGGGCTGAACATCGCACCCATTGCAAGCAGCCCCTCGGCATTGTCGGTTGATATCAGCAAACGAAAGTCGGCTGAAGTCGGGGGCCGTTTTTTCGCGAGATCCATCCCCTTGATGTCCTCGATCACCGCAAGGAATCCCTTGAAGCCGTAAACGATGGGGGGGATGGGCTTGTTCAGCATCTCCCTTCCCTTTACAACCCCTTCCTGCAATCCGGCAAACAAATCACACTGGTACGGCTCAGCCTCCAGTGCATCGAGCCGCGATGAATAGAACTCGCGCGCCGCAAGCAGATCGAGGCTCATGCCGAACGAAAACAAAGCGCCTTGCTCGCTTCCCAGGCCGGGAACCGGCGCCGACAGTGTGCTAAGCCTCGCGGCTATGTCGCTGCGCAGTTCGATGATCGTGTTGGACGTGAACTTGTCCACGCTCATCTCTGTGTATCCCGTGACGATCCGCGGTGCGATGGACGCCATGGACCGAATTTCCGACTTGCAGACATCGCTCAGAACCGAGCCGTCATATTCCATGAGCGTCAGAAACTCTGCATTGACGCCAGACTGGTCGTCAAGGAATGTGGCGACGATGCGCTCGACATCGATCAAGCCAAGCGAATGTGATTGATATCCGTTGTCGTCGGCGATTTTCTGCAGTTCACCGGTGTCGGCGATGCTTGACGAAGGAAGAGTCAGACCCAAAACGGATTTGAGCAAATCTTCCGGCAGATTCGCCGGCACCATACTCATCACGAATTCATCGTCGATGACCGCGACGACAAGTCGCACCTCCTCGTCGCCTGCGTAGCGATATGCCTGGCCATCGATTGTCGCTGTCGACATGCTTTGATTCGCTTTTTTCTCCATGCGAGCAATGCTTGCCTCGAGCAGATCGCCATCGGAAAGTGTCATGCGCATCACCGGGAGCAGGCCGGCCCCATACAGCACCATCGTCGAGTCACGGTCGATGCCGGCACTGCGAAATCCCTCGATGCTCAAAAGCCCGGCCAACTCTTCCAGCAGTGCGGCAGCTTCATCGGGAAACCCATGACCCTCTTCAGCATCGGATTTATCTGTCGCTTCGGTTCGTACAATTGCCCGCAGCACTTCCTGATAGGTCTTCAGCATTGCATCGAGCTTCGGCTCAAACTTGTCAGCCACCTCGTCGGGGAGCGGATCTATCATCGCGAAGACATACGGCGTATCCGCCGGAACATACCTGAGCAGGCCCTGCTCCGATGTCATTGGGGAGGCAGTCGTGCTGTCGTCGGGGGAGCCCTTGCAGCCAGCTGCGGTGATCGAAACGATGCACAGGGCAAGAATCAGCTTGAAGGTATTTGCTTTGAACATGAAGAAAAATCCGTGGTGAAAACGGTGTGAACGATAATCGGGCATTTTCCGTTAGTCGCTGCTAAAAGTCACAGAAGGGATAATCGACAGGAACAGCAAGTGTTTTCACCTGGCCGCGTCCCGGTCATCGAGTGCGCCGGCCAGTAACATTGTAATGGCGCATATCCGGTCTCAAGGTTCGCGCCCAATAGCTGAAGGAAGGCCCCGGCCAGATCGAAGAGTTCTTGCCGTCCTCGGTCTGGTACCAGCTCTTACAACCCGATTGCCATACAGACTTCGCAAGAATCCGCTGAAGATTGCGATTGAATCGCTCCTGACTATTGGCCTTCACATCAACAGCCTGGTGGCCTTGCTCGGACATCTTCCTGAGCATCTTGATCGTGTAGCGTACCTGGGACTCGATCATGAATATCATTGAATTGTGTCCGAGACCGGTGTTCGGACCCACCAACAGGAATAAGTTCGGGTACCCGGCCACATTGATTCCCAGAAACGCCTCCGGCCCGTTCCGCCAGTCATGGGACAGCTCCCGTCCACCGATACCGAAGATTCGTGCCGGAGATATCGGATCGGTCGCGCGAAATCCCGTGCCGAGAATTATGGCGTCGATCTTATGCTCCTGACCATTGTCATCGACGATGCTATCTGCAGTAATCTCCCGGATACGGGTCGTTATCAGGCTGAGATTGTCTTTTTGCAGCGCCGGGTAGTAATCACAGGAAATCAGGATTCGTTTGCACCCTATCGTGTAATCAGGGGTCAGTTTGTTGCGCAGTTGCTCGTCGGCGACATGTTTTTTCAGGTGCTCGAGGGCAATTTTATTCGCATGGCCCATCAGCCTCGGATCGATCGTGAAGCCAATGCCCCTGACCTCTTGTCTCCAGTAAATGAAATTCCGAAACAGAAACCGGGCGAACGGCACATGACGATATAACCATCTCTCCCAGCGACGAATCGGGCGATCGAGCTTCGGCACGATCCACGGGGGCGTGCGCTGAAACAGCAGCAGGCTTTTGACCTCGTCTACGATCTGCGGTACGAACTGTATGGCACTTGCACCGGTGCCGATAACTGCGACCGTTTTGCCGTGGAATTCGAAACCATGATCCCAGCGCGCCGAGTGAAAACAACTTCCCTCAAACCGTGATAGTCCCGGAATGTCCGGGTACGCAGGGCGACTCAGCCCTCCCATGCCAGACACAAGCGTCCTGCCCGTAAAAGAGCGGCCGTCGTCCGTCGTGAGCTTCCAGTCAAGCGCGTCTTCGTCAAACACGGCTTGGTCGACATTGCTGTTCAAACTCAGGTGCGAGCTCAATCCGTATTTGTCGACACAGTGTTGCAGGTAAGCCCATATCTCATCCTGCGCGGGAAACATGCGGCTCCAGTCCGGGGATGGTTCGAATGAGAAAGAGTAGAGGTACGATGGGATATCACACGCACAGCCCGGGTAATCGTTGTCGCGCCAGGTACCGCCAATCGAGTCGGCGCTCTCGAGAATCAAAAAATTGTCTATGCCCGCTTCTTTCAGTTTGATGCCCATGCCGATGCCGGAGAAGCCGGCGCCGATAATGATCACATCGTGTTTTTCAGGGTGGTTCTGGTAAGTCATCTCGCTGCAACAGCGTCCTGACAGGGCTTGATAGAGAGCACGATAACACCTGAGGCCATGGATCGTGCCAGCGAACCGCATTGGCGCATTGGCGTAGTCCCGAATAAACTGCGCGAGACAGGCACAAAACAAGAAGGGTCGGATGGACGCGCATAACAAGCAGAATCACCGCCAGTACGACGTGACTGTATGGGGCGCATCGGGTTTCACCGGCAGGCTCGTCACGGAATACCTGCTTGGCAAATACGGCACCGGCGGCAAGCTGCGCTGGGCGATCGCCGGGCGAGACCAGCAGAAACTGGAAAAGATCTGTGCCGAACTGGGGGTCCGGTCCGGCAGCCTGCCCATTATTATTGCCGACTGCTACGACAGCAAATCCATGCAGCAGCTCGCGGCCGACACCAGGGTTGTCCTCACCACGGTGGGCCCCTACGCGAAATATGGCTCGGATCTTGTGGCGGCCTGCGTCGCAAACGGCACGCACTATTGTGACCTTGCCGGTGAAGTCCAGTGGATGCGGGCAATGATCGACCGGTTCCAGCCGGATGCCGAGAAGAGCGGCGCCCGAATGGTGCATAGCTGTGGATTTGACTCGATTCCTTCGGATATCGGCGTCTGGTTCTTGCAGCGGGAGGCAAGACAAGGTCATGGCGAGACCTGTGTGGAGATCAAGCTGCTGGTCAAGGCACTGAAAGGCGGCGCCAGCGGCGGGACCTTCGCCAGTATGATGAACGCGATACAAGAAAGCCGGCGTGATCGCAGTATTGCGGAGATTCTCGTGGATCCATACGCCCTGAACCCGGTGGGCGAACGCAGCGGGCCCGATGGCAGGGACCAGATGGGCATCGAGTTCAATGAGCAAAGCGGCGCCTGGACGGCACCGTTCGTCATGGCCTCTGTGAACACCAGGGTCGTGCGCCGGACAAATGCTCTCCTCAATTATCCGTACGGCCACGACTTCAAATACAGTGAAGCAACGCTGGTTGGCACAGGCCCGTCCGGGTGGATGAAATCCGCAGGCATTAGCGCCGGGCTGGGTGGATTCATGCTGGCAAGTTCCTTTGGTCCGAGCCGTTCTTTTCTCGTCAAGCGGGTATTGCCCAAGCCCGGCGAAGGACCCGGCAAGGAGCAACGACAAGCGGGCTTCTTCAAGCTGTTGCTTGTCGGCAAACTTGCGGATGGCTCGATAATGCGGGCACGCGTCACAGGGGATCGCGACCCTGGCTATGGTTCGACCAGCAAAATGCTCAGCGAAAGTGCCGTCTGCCTCGCCACCGACGACCTGCCGTCGAGTGGCGGCTTCCTGACGCCGGCCTCGGCCATGGGCGACGCGTTGCTAAGGCGGCTCGTGGATAACGCCGGCCTTGCTTTCGAGCTGATGTGAATTGTGTTGCAAGCCTTATGACAGGCTCAGTGTGCGCTTCCTGGCGCCTGTACCGGGGAATCAAACTGCTCGCCAGCCAGTATTTTCGTTTTCAAGCGGTTTTGCGGCGAGGCAACCGGGCAAGTTGCAAATTCATTGTATGCACAGGGCGGATTGTAGGCCTTGTTGAAATCGAGCATGGTCAGTCCGGATTCATCCGGCATTGACGCATAGAGGAATCGACCGGCCGGATAGGTCCCGCGACTGTTGGTAAGGTCGCCGAAAACCATAAACAGCTCGTCGCCCGAGTCGTAGGCCTCCAACTCGTATGACTCACCGGCAATTTCGAACTTCAGCTTTCCGGGCGATTGCGGTCTCCAGTCAAGACCTGTAATCACCGTGTCGACTCTCAGCTGCCTTGGCTCGTCGAACCATTGCAAGATGGCGGGCACACGAAATGACCTGTCCATGGGAAAGTACTTGATTGGCTTGAACGCCTCAATGGCGGGATTATCGAAGTCCCTGACTCGCACCGCCAATTTCTCGTCCCGTCGAATGACTGTCCAGGCCAGGCTGCCATGCGTCAGAACGACCGGCTGGTCCGATTGGTCGTCGTCCATCACTATTGCTCTGATCAGTGTTTCATCGTGAAACACCTCGATACCTTTCTCAACCGTCATTACAAGCTGCCCATCCTCCCGGTGGAAGGAACCAACTGTCGGCGCAGCCTGGCGTGGAAGAACAAAATCGCTGTCGGGGGACGAGCCGAAAGTGCTGACGTCCTGCCGCAACCAGAACAGTCCGACAAGATTCAGAAAGCCGGTGGGCCCTTTGAGGCTTGCCACACGCTCAGCCTTCCATGCCGCAAGCTCCGCGAGATACGCGTTTTGGTCCTGAACCACGGCAGAACCGGTCGGGTCACCGCTGCACCCGAGCAATGAAGCGGCCAGCACAGCGAATGCACACAGGCGGACATATCCCAATAGTTGTCTCATCATAAACGCTTGTTGCCAGACACCGCACCGGAAAGATATCTTCAGGCCGCGAAGTCTATGACATTTGTACCTTGTATTGCGCAGCTGCAGTTATTTTTTTGCCGGTTTCTCTAACAGCCAACCATCAACTGCATACCATTTTCATCGGTTGCTCTCTATAATCCGCGGCCTCCAATGACAGCGCCCCCACGAGAATCAGAGCTGGCTTACGCCCAGCTTCGGCCAGATGACATTCTGACGGCAATTGACGGCCTCGGCTTTCAATGCGACGGGCGATTTCTCGCCCTAAACAGCTACGAAAACCGGGTCTATCAGGTCGGTGTCGAAGACAGCGAACCGGTCATCGCGAAATTTTATCGGCCCGGCCGCTGGAGTGACGATGCCATTCTCGAGGAACACCGCTTCACGGCGGAACTTGCGGACAAGGAGATTCCGGTGGTCGCGCCCCTGACGATTGCAGGGGCCACGCTGCATCAATGCGGGCCGTTTCGTGTATCCGTATCACCGTGCCGCGGTGGCCGTGCGCCGGAACTGGATGATCGCGATCTGATGCGCCAATTAGGCAGGCTGGTCGCCCGAATGCATTTACAAGGAGAGACCGGCAGGTTCGAGCACAGGCCTGCGATCGATATTGAAACTTATGGCAACGCCTCGCACGACTACCTGCTTGAACAGGGATTCATTCCCGACGAACTTCGAGCGGCGTATGAAAGCATCGCCGAGCACCTTTTCGAAGATATCAACGCGTGTTTTGACAGGGCCAGCGGATCACGATCGATCCGTTTGCATGCGGATTTTCATCCGGGCAACGTGTTGGTGGCAGGCGAGCAGCTGCACATCGTTGATCTGGACGATGCCCGAACGGGACCTGCTGTTCAGGACCTGTGGATGTTCCTGTCGGGCGACCGCAACGAGCAAACCCCACAGCTGGCTACGCTGTTGGAAGGATACGAGGAGTTCCGCAAGTTCGATGCACGCGAGTTGCACCTGATCGAGGCGCTCCGAACACTGCGAATCATGCATTACGCGGCCTGGCTTGCCCGGCGTTGGCAGGATCCTGCATTCAAGATCGCATTTCCCTGGTTCAACTCACACCGCTATTGGGACGAGCACATATTGGCGCTTCGTGAACAGGCGGCACTGATGGAAGAAATGCCTTTGGAGTGGTCGGGCTGAGCCCGCACGGTGCGCTAACGAGAAGGCAGGGTGCGGCGCCTCGAACCGATCTCGAATCTGTCAATCCAGCGGGAAAACGTTCGGTTGCTCAATTCCATCAATGGCTTGATCGAGCCTTTTGACAGCTCCCTTATTCGCTCGGGATCGATCGTCCCTGACATTTCATCCAGCAAGGGCTGGTAGCCCGTTCTGTCAAGCCAGCGTTCGATTAACGAGCGGTCTACTTCGAGGTGAAACTGAAAAGCGTAGGCGCATTCGCCAAACCGAAATGCCTGTACCTCGCACGCCTCGGAGCTTGCGAGGTGCACCGCGCCGGCCGGCAGCTCTATGGCGTCCTCATGCCACTGAAATACCTGTTGCCGAGGGCCAAAGGCAGACAATACCGGGTCCGCCATGCCCTCCGCTGTCAGATCAACGTCGGACCAGCCGATTTCCCTGGCGTGATCAGGCCTCACTGGTGAACCGAGGGCGCGTGCCAACAATTGTGCACCCAGGCATATACCGAGGATCGATATCCGCCTGTCCAGCGCGTCCTGGATGAGGGACACTTCTGTGGCCAGATTGGGAAAATCGTGAACCTGGTCCACATTCATCGGGCCACCGAGAATAATGAGCGCCGCATATCCGTCCAGGGACGGAACCTGCTGCGGGTCGTGGGCGAAATTTACGTAACGAATTCGAAACCCCGCCTTCTTGAGCAAGGGATCCAGCGTGCCCAGCGGTTCATGCGGCACGTGTTGAAATACGAGAATTTTCGGTCGCGCCATGAGCTTTTTCTTCGAAGGGTCGTTCGCCTGTTTCAGACTGGTGATCCAATTATGGCAAAAGCCGGTGCTGCATCCCGAATCAGGGACATAGCGTATCAGCAACGCCTTCCCCTGTTGCGGGGAAAGCATCCGGTAATGTCATGGCCGATTTGGCGCAGGCCAGACTTGTTGCACTGCCTCCGAACCGGGTCTAAAGTGATACTCACAAACTGAACCTTAGGAATCTTTGGAACTCTGACCACCTGCATTGCTCTGATATATGAGCAAACACCGGTGCAACAGTCTCCCCGGGGATGCGGTAATTTGACTTCGAACACGCTCAAAGCGGTTTTAACCGCGGTTTTTCTGACCGCGCTTGGCGCCTGCTCGTCCCAGGTTACCGTGAATGCTCCGACGATTCCGGATCCTCTCGTCGAAAAAATCCCGATCTCCGTCGCTGTCAAGTTTCCGGATGAATTTGAGCACTTTGTTCACCAGGAGAACGTGATCGGCAAGGAAAAGTGGACGATTGATCTCGGTCGATCCAATACTTTGCTCTTTACCAAACTCTTTGAAGCAATGTTCGATGACTTGACAGTCGTCGATGATAGTGTGGATCCCCGCGACTTGCCGATAGATGCGTGGATTGAGCCGAGCATCGATGCCTTCGAGTTTTCGGTTCCAAGTCAAAGCCAAACGCCTTCTTTCGCGGTCTGGATCCGCTACCGCATCAAGATTTTCGACAGTGAGGGCAACCAGTTTGCGAACTGGCCGATCAGTGCCTATGGCAAGAGCCTGAGTACAGCGATGGGCGGGGATAACGCGCTGCGCCGCGCCGCGGTGCTGGCAATGCGGGATGCTGCGGCATTGATCATCATGCAGATGGACAGAGCGACTGGCATAAGCAGCCTTAACCGTGAAACACTGTCCAGCATCGCAGCAAGCCCGGAACCGGCAATGCCAGAACCGGCATTGCCGGAAGGCGCACCGGAAGAATCGCAGACAAGCGCTGCGGAGGACACGACAGATGAAACGGGTTAAACCCATGAGCGATC
>Ga0209980_10002342_pt1 | contig 10334 bp, 9 predicted proteins | sample CR02metaG_FD_183611 | JGI IMG/M metagenome (GOLD analysis project Ga0209980, IMG submission 183611) | Deep subsurface microbial communities from Mariana Trench to uncover new lineages of life (NeLLi) - CR02 metaG (SPAdes) (version 2) | ecosystem: Environmental > Aquatic > Marine > Ocean trench >... | reverse complement strand
AACGGGCCGCCGCTGTACTCCGTCGTTCCAGGAACTCGTCCAGCCTGGCGAGCTGGCCCGTGCCAAGCACACAGGCCGGTTCGGCCAGCCGGTAATTATGGCCCAGCCGATCCGCCAGGAAGCCGTTCTCCGTGCTCCCCTGGTTCCTGAGGGCACGGCAGAGCGCCAGAAAGTCCAGGTTCCGGCTGACGATGGCGCCCCCTTCGCCGGTAGTGATGAGTTTATTGGGATAGAAGCCAAAAACACCGCAATCGCCGATGCTACCGACCGGCTCGCCGTTGCTGCTTGCGCCCAGCGCTTCGCAGGCGTCTTCGATCAGTTGCAGATCGTGGGCCCGGCAAAACTCCAGTACCGGGTCCATGGCAACGGGCCGGCCAAACAGGTGGACAACGATGACCGCCCTGGTCCGGTCGCTGACGCAGCGCGCCAGGTCTGCGCAGTCCATGTTCATGGTGTCGCGACGGATATCGATAAAAATCGGCGTCGCGCCCCGCCTGACTATCGCGTTGGCCGTCGCGACGAAGGTAAAGGACGGCGTGATGACCTCGTCACCGGGCCCGATATCCAGCGCTTGCAGGCACAGATCCAATGCTGCGGTGCCCGAGCTTACCGCCACCGCACCCGGACAGGCGCAGCGTTCCGCGAGCGCGGCCTCGAATCCGCGCAACCTGGGTCCCTGGCTCAGTCGGCCGCTACGCAACACATCGGCAACGCCGGCAATCTCCTGCTCGGAGATATCGGGTTGCGCCAGCGGAATTTCAGCCATGGCCGGAGTTAGTTTGTTCCGTCATTACGCGGTTCGCACTGGCGGGCAGGTTTTTCTTTAACAGCAGTACCTGCTTTTGCGGTAAACCGGCGATCAACTCGGCGATCTGCCGGCCGGCGGTACCGTCGCCATATGGGTTTTGCATGTTGGTTAGCGAGGCCCGGAAAGTTTCGCTGCAGGCTTGGTCGATCGCAGCCCGGATTCGGTCCGCTTGCGCCGGGCAGTCGATGATGTTGTCCGCGCGTTCACGCCCTTGCTGGCGGATGCCGATGTTGACCGCCGGTAGCTTCAACGCCGGCGTTTCCATGATCCCGCTCGAGGAATTGCCGATAAGAAAAAGGCTGTGCTTGAGCAGCCCCCAGTAATCCAGGTGGGCCAGGTTCACAAACAGGCTGGCATTGGCGTTGCGCCGGCAGAAATCGCGTGATTGCTCGATCAGCTTGCGACTTCCCGCGTCCGCATTCGGGAAGCAGACGATCTTGGCAACGGAGATATTTTCCAATGTGCCGAACAAGGCAATGGCATCGGCTTCCGGGTCCTTCGCCAGCGTCACCGGGTGTACCGAAACCATGCAATAAGGCTGCCCGGGATCGATTGCCAGTCTTTCCCCGAGTTCGCCCGGGCCGGGGATCGTGGCTTCTCGCAGGTGATCCAGTGACGGCGCACCGACCTGGTGTACGCGCCAGGCCTCTTCCCCAAGCGCCAGCACCCTTTGTTTCGCCATTGCCGTCGGCGTGAAATGGACGTGGCTAAGCTTGGTCAGGGCATTGCGGACCGCATCGTCGATCGCGCCCTCGCTGATCTCGCCGCCTTCTATATGGGCGACCGGAATCCGCAGCGCCAGCGCGACGCTTGCCGGCGCCAGCATTTCGTATCGATCGGCGATGACCAGCACCAGGTCGGGCCGGTCGCGGGACAGTATTTCGGTCAGCCCCAGCGTCGCCAGCCCTATGGATTTGCTCATGCCGACATCGCTGTCGGAACTGAGCAGGCACTCGACCGTTTCATCGACGACAAAACCCTGGCGCTTGATTTCGTCGGCGGTCGAGCCAAATTCGGGCGCCAGGTGGGCGCCCATGACGATCAGTTTCGGTTCGATCCGCGGGTGGGCCAGCATATGCCGCAGCGGCCAGTGCAGGTGGCCAAAATCCGCTCTTGACGAGGTGATGACTGCGACTTTCACCGGCTGGGTCATGTCAGGTCCGTTGCCCGCGCGCGCTGTTCGATCCACCGATATGGGAAGGCGCCATCCTCGATCTATCGCAGCGCCCAAAAGGCCAGTCCCTGGCTGATCTGCTGACGATCCAGCCACTGGCCTTTGAGCATGACGCCCCTGATGTTTCGTGTATTGGTGATGTCTGCAAACGGATTGCCCTCGAGCAGGATCAGCTCCGCGGACAACCCCACGCGGACCCGGCCAAACTCGCCTTCGGCGCCGAAGTAGCGGGCCGGATTGACCGTGCCGGTCCGCAACGCCTGGTAGGGCGTCAGACCCGATGCGACCAGCAACTCGAGTTCCTGGTGGGTCGCGACTCCGGGCACGTTAAAAACCTGGGGGGCGTCAGAACCCAGCAACAGGCCCACGCCCTGGTCGTGCAGGGCTTTGATGATTTTGCGGCGGAGCGCGATAAACTGTTCCGCACCCGCCCGATCGTAACCGGCGTCGTTGAGTACCGCGTTTTTGCTTTTCGACCACCTCGCCAGGGTAGCTTCCTGGACATAGACCATTTCCGGCCGACCGGACATTTCCCGGGCAGCCGGCGGCAGGACCAGGTGCTCCAGGAAGGTCTGCGTCGGGACGATCCAGACACCCGCCTTCGCAGTCGCTTTGGCCAGCGGCTCGATCCGGCTTTCATCGACCAGGCCGGTCAGGCCCAAGCCGAACAAGCCATTGGCTGCGTCGGGATAGACCGTCCCTTCGGGAACCAGCGCCTGCAGGTAGCCATCCAGGTGATCGATACTGGCCTGGCCCCGCCTTAATGCTTCGGGCACGCCGACCAGTATGCCGACATGACCGCCATAGGGGATGCCGAGTTCGTCGGCCACGCGATCGATCGCCCTGAATTCGCGCAGATTCAGCCCGGGGTGAAGTTTGACGAAGTCAAAGCCCGCAGCCTGTTGTAGTCTGACCTTGTTGCCCGCGTCCTCGGGGCCGTTGACGCTGCGGCCGTTCAGCGACGGCCCCGACGTGTAAAGTCTAGGCCCCAACCTGTGCCCCAGCGCCAATTGCCGCCTGAGATCCAGGTGATCCGCCTCGCCCAGCATGCCCCTGACGACGGTGATGCCGTGGGCGACATTGAGAAAAAGGATTCGGTCCAGGTTGTCCGCATCGGCCAGCCCCGGAATATGTGCGTGCATTTCCGCCAGGCCCGGCATCAGGTAAAGACCATCGCCGCGGATTTTACGCGTACCCGGGGGCAGCGGGATGTCATGGACCGGACCCATTTTACTGATCCGGCCATCTTCGATGACTACCGTTTGCGATGCCAACACGACCTCGCTATCCATCGGCAATACGTTGACATTGACGAACGCAAATGGCGCAGGCGCGGCGCTGGCATAGTCGCCGCCGAAGGTCGCAACACCAATCAGGAATATGCTCAGCAACCGATAAATCATGGCCTAGGTCTCACCGCAAGTACAAAAAACCCCGGTGGCCAGACGCCACCGGGGCTGAACGCATAGCTCTCAATCGCCAAGTATGCGTAAGGTAACCCGGCGATTTTCTGCACGGCCAGCGGCCGTCGCATTGCTGGCGATCGGGTTGCTTTCGCCATAACCCCTGGCGCTCAGCATGCCGGCATCGACCCCATGGCTGATCAGGTAGTCCAAGACAGACTGGGCACGGCGCCCGGACAGGTTCTGGTTATACGCGGCCGATCCAGAGCTGTCCGTATAACCGGCAACTTCGACTCGCAGATCGCTGTTCTTCAGTAACGTGGCCGTCGCATCATCGAGGCGCGCAGACGAATCTGCGGTCAGGTCAGCGGAATTGGTCTCGAAATTGACGCCCCGCAGGTGAATTTCCTCCTGCAATTCGCAACCGCGATTGTCGACCCGCGTGCCGGCCGGCGTGCCCGGGCAGTTGTCCATATAGTCGGCCACGCCATCGCCATCACTGTCGAGAGGGCATCCCACCGCATCGACCGGCGCACCGGACGGCGTACCCGGGCAGCGATCGGCGCCATCGACCACCCCATCGCCATCGGCGTCATACTCGCATCCGTTCGCCTTGACGACTCTGCCGCGAGGCGTGCCGGGGCAGCGATCGGCGCCATCGGCCACGCCATCGCCATCCGCATCGCTGGGTGCAGGCGGCGCGGGCTCTGCGTGGGGAGAGCCAAAAGGAACCTGCAGGCCGATCATCACGACCAGGTCGTTGGTCGAGCCGTTCGGGGCAAAAAACTTTCTCAGCCTCAGTTCCGGGCGCAACGAGACGGTGCCGCCACGGCCCAGGTCGATCAACAGGCCCATGCCGATCGAACCCGATTTCTCACGAAAATTAAGGGCCGGATCCGTACTGTCGATATTCATGGCGCCCAGGCCCAGCAGAAAATACGGCGACCAGCTTGCGTCACGGAACCAGACCCTCAGGAAGTTCAACTCCAGCTCGCGAATATCCTGATCCGCCCCCCCGCTGCCGGGGTGATCGACACTGGTGTACATCAGTTCCAGATTCACTTTGTCGGTCAGGGCGCGGCCAAAGCCGACGGCAAAACCGGACTCGTCTTCCCGCGGTTGGCCGTCGGCTACCCATACGCCGATGGCCGCGGGCGTCAGATACCACTGCCCGGCCTTCTCCTCGGCCAACGCCGCGTTCGCCCAGATCAGGCCGATGCACAAGAATGGAAGAATTCTGGAAGGTTTCATTGGGTAGCTCCCCGGCTGTTGCAGGTGATGGTGACCCGCAATCTGTGTGCTGCGATGGCGCCACCAGTCATTGATGGCGTGATAATAACCGAATTTTCTTGCCGGAACAGCGCAGATCAGGGCGACTGAATTTCGGCCCAGTTATTGATCAGGCTGTCGCGGCGTCTCAGCAAGGCGCGAATCTGGTCGCGGTTGATATAAGCGCCGAGTTCGGCGCTCAACCGCTTGGTATCCAGCGCGGCAAGCCGGTCGGCCATTTCCCGGGTCATCTTTAGCTCGCGCTCGCGCACGTACGGCGGCTTGTTGCGATAGGTTCGGAAACTGCGCGACTGGTCTATCAGTTTGAGCATCCAGTCGCCTTGCGTGTAGGTGACATTCTGTTGCGTGCGATCGTCGTTGTAGATCAGCGTGTCCCAGACATACATCAGGTCGTGTTGCGGTTGCAGCGGACACCAGCCATCGGCCCTGATCTTCTCGCGGTTTTTTTTCAGCAGGCTGATCAATCCGTCCATCCAGAAGATCAGCGCGCCATCCTTGCCGTTTATATTGCGCTCGACGGCGACCGGGACCATATCGAGACCCAGCATGCGATCCAGCCGGTAAGCGGCGATTTCATACTGCCAGCGGTCCGAGACATTGAGCATGCGGTTTTTGTTCGGTCCGCGGCCGCGGCGTATTTCGGTCGACTCGGTCTTGAAAATCGCGTCCAGTTGAATGCCGTCTTTCTCCAGGGTCAGCCGGGTCGGCAGCGTGACGCCGACGGGTATCGCCTCGCTGCCAATCACCTTCGCGGTACGCAGAAATTCCGCCAGTTCATCATCCGACATACTATCGGGCCGGGCGCCCACTTTTCTGGTTTGCACGGACGGGGATTCGAGGCTTGCCTGATTGAGGTAGCGGACCTGCAGACCATGCTCGTCGATAATCAATGTGGCGGCGCTGCCGCCGTAATACGAAGTCAACATGCCGGTGTCCAGCAGGATGATTCTGCCGTCATCGCGGCTTTCAACTTTTCGGCTCGCTGTAGTCGTGTGACCGAGCACCGCGCGTTGCACCTGCTGAGTCTCCAGCGCTCGCCTGGTGACGCTGCTTTCGCTGAGCGGATAACACAGCGCGCTGCCGCGATACCAGATCGGGCCGTCAGCGTTGAACGCCAGGCCTTCATTGGCGGCCAGGAGATTGCTCGCGGCCATACGGGTTTCCTCGGCAACATCTTCGTCGGCTGCGAGGGTTGTCGCGATGGCGACCACAGCCGCCACTTCGTGTTTTGACGAAACCAAGCCGGCGCTGTTCAGCGCATGCCATGCTTCCGCATACAGTCGAATCTCCGCCATCATGGTCGTGTTCAGTTTCGCTAGCGGCAGATCGCCGAGTACCGGGGCCAGCCCGCCGTGCACGAAAAGCGTGTCATTGACAATCAGCGCGACGGATTGTCCAAGCAGCCAGCTTCCATACTTGCCTTGCGGCGCGAAAGCCTCGAGCCGGGCAAAATATCCAGCCGGATATTGGTTGTCGAATTCCGCCCTTGCCTGATCGTCCGACATCGATGCCTGGCCTGACTGGCGCCGGAAATTGGCATAACCGGCCTGGCGTTGTTGCAGCGTTTCGTCATCGGCGAAACCGGCAATCTCCTGCGCGGACACGTATCGCCAGTCACCGGTCATGTTCATCACTTCGTGATTGCCCAGCGCCAGCAAAACCTTGCCGCCTGCTTCAGTGGCCTCCGCCTGCAACGACATCAGTAAATCCAGGGCCTCGCGTGATCGTGGGCCGCGATCCAGTATATCGCCAAGGCTGACCAGGTAACTGTCACCACCAGACCAGTTATTCTGATCATCGATGATGCCGGTTTGCTGCAGAATGCGGGTCAGATCGGCAAAGGCGCCATGAACATCGGCAAACACAACGACGCGAGATACACCGGAATACCTTGTTTGCAGCCTGGCATCGGCAAGTACGACGAAACCGGGTACGTCGGGATTTCCCGCTTTTGCATTATCTGCGGCGATTGCCTGGCCAACGGCCAGCGCCAGGACGGCAAGATGCAGGAATGAATTGAGCAATAATCTGCGCAGCATTAGATTAAACCGTCGCCAGGCCGTCATTGTTAACGTCACTGCTAAGGCTAGGCGAAGCGAAGCGTTTTTGCCATAGTCTGGGGACGGGTCCGGGCAGATTTGCTGCGCAGGCGACCTGACAGGAGTATGCAATCACCATGAACCGAGTAATCGTCTTGTTGCTAATGGGTCTCGCGGCCTGCGCGTCGCTGGCGGAACCAGTCAACATTAAAGTCCGCGTCCTCGCAAATGACGCGAAGTTTGTTGGCACCAGCATGGGCGGTGTCAGGGTAGTCATTAGCGATATCGAAAACGGCACCGTGCTGGCCAATGGAATCACCCGGGGGGCGACCGGGGACACCGGGCTGATCATGCGCAAGCCACGGCAAAGAGGTGCGTCCATCATCACCGACGGAGCCGCGGTTTTCAGTGCCAGCATCGATATCAGCCGGCCGACCAGGGTTCGGATCGAGGCCAGCGGCCCGCTTGGATTCCCGGATTCCATGGCACAGATCAGCGTAACCCACTGGCTGATCCCCGGCCATGACATCGTCGACGGGTGGACCATGACCTTGCCGGGTTTTGTCCTCGAACTGATCGATGTCCCGCGAAAGGCCGGCCGCGGCGACGATATCCCGGTCCATGTGAAGCTGGTCATGATGTGCGGTTGTCCGACCGAGCCGGGGGGGCTGTGGGATTCCGATCAGTACACGATCAAGGGCCAGTTATGGAGCGGCGATAGGCTGGTTTCTGAAACCGATCTGGAGTACACGGGGACAACCAGCCATTACCGCGCTGTCATACCGGCGATAGGGGCTGGCGTGCTGGAACTGCTGGTTTACGCTGTGGATACCAGCACCGGGAACACGGCCGTTGTGAAGGCGCCGTTGCGGGTCGATGAATAAGCCGCCGGGATTTTTCGCGTGGCGTGCGATCGTCATGTCTTTGGCCGTGTTGATGGTCGGCTGCGAATCCATAGGGCGCACTGACTTTGAGCGCCATAGCATGAGTAGTCTGAAAATCCTGCCGGGGAGTGTCGATGGCCTGTTGCTATTCGAAGCCAATACCAGCGAACAATACCCCGACAGCCCCAGCGGGGATATTCAGCGTATGAAGTGGGCGGCCGGCTGGATGGAAATCCGGGGATTCTGCCCGCACGGCTTTGCGGTGGTGTCGCGTCGGCGCTATACGCCTGCGGATGACAACCCGTTTCGGTACGACTTGCGTTACGAACTGCGCTGCCTGTCGTCAGCCGAATAGCGACTATTGCAGGTATTTCTCGAGCAAGGCAGCATAGCTGCCATCGCTCTTTTGCTCCTGCAAGGCGACGTTGATCGCGTCCACCAGCGATTGTTCGACCGATGCTTTTGCGAACATCAGCCGTACCTCCCTGGTCTTGATGGCGATTGGATGGGCTTCGACTTCTTCGGCCAGGCCTTTCTTGCGAATGACCGCAGCGGCGACGAAGGGGTCCTCGAGGAAGCCATCCGTTTCAAAATTGATCAGGTTCGAGAAATTCAGTTCCGAGATCGGTACGCTAACGAACAAGTCCTCGTATTCCGCGCTGTCCTGTAAAGCAGTAACTTCTTCGCCATAAAGGTACTGGGATACAACGCCGACCCTGAAACCCCGCTCGAGCAGTTCGCCCAGGTTGTCGGCCTTGAAACGCCCTTTTTCTCCGGCGCGGACAAAGAGCACGAAGGTCTCATCCCGGTAGGGGTCCGAGAACATGGCGAATTCGGCCCTGCGCGCGGTCCTGGTAGCGCCCGGCAGCATATTGACATCGCCCTTCTTCAGCATTTCGAGCAGGCTGGCCCAGTCACTGGCCAGGAACCTGGTCTTGCAGCCGACCCTGGCGGTAATTTCCCTGATCAACTCGATATCCAGCCCGCGCAGCTCGCCGCCGAGATCCTGGTACTGGTATGGCTCCCACGGGTCCCAGCCTACGACCAGCGTGCAATCTTCCGCGGGCTCCGGCGTTGCATCCGCTGCGGGCCCGGTTTTGCCCTGGCCCGGGTCAGCGCCGCCGCATGCGCCCGTCGTGAGCAGGAAAACGATAATCAGCGAACGGCTGGCGATATTTTGCATGGAAACCTCCAGGACTGGTCAGACACCGGCAATAGCATCCTCGTCGTCCTTTTTGCTGCTCCGTAATCGTGGCCACTACTGATACCAAGTATAGGACAGAGGCAAATGATTTGGGGTGCCTGGCCATTGATCTGCGTCGACAAGGCCGGCAGGCGGGCGGCAGGATTTTTCTGATATTGCTCATCCGGAATGCCCCCGTTTCAGGTGGTCGCGGCATTCTAACGACGGATCCCGTCCGGATACCGCAAGAAGGGGGTATTCGGCGGACTCGCTTGCTATGTTGGGTGAGCCGGCGTCAGACGGGAAGAAACATGAAGAAATCGCGATTCCTTTTTCCAATAGCGCTCCTGCTGCTGTCTCCAGCAATTTACGCCGTCAGTGTTCCGGCAATCCATGCCGGCCTTTATCCAAGCGAGCGCCATGCTCGCATGGCGGAGCTGGATTACCTGGTCGGAATCTGGGAGATGACCAGCCGGGAAACGATTTCCGGCGGCCAGTATGCCGAAGCGACCGGTATCCGGTCGTGTGTGTGGGTGCTCGATCGTACGGCAATTCGTTGCGATGACATATTTACCCATGTTCGTGCGACCCACGGGTTTCCCGGTCTTTATGAACCCAGGGACAGGCTTTTTTATGTCACGTTCAATGAGCAGGACGGAAATTACGAGTTTCTTTATATGAGCGCGGTGAGCGCCGAAAAAAACATCTTCCCGGCCGAGTTCGATATAGGCAGCAAGACCTTGTTGCACGAGGTTCCCGGTGAGTTTCTCGGGCACGCCGGGGAGACCATGCAAAGCACGTGGCAAAAACTTATCGATGACAATCAGATTCGCGAAGAATATAAAACGATCTCCGACGATGGCGACACGATGGAATCGGTCGAAATCACTTTGCGGAGAATGGTCGGCGGCAACCGGGACGGATTATTTTTCTGAACGCCGGCCCGGTCAATCGTTGCCAAAGTACCTGCTGATCACTCGATCGCCCGGCTGAATCCCATATTTTTCCGCTACGCCGGCATTGAGTTCGAGTACTGCCAAAACCGGTTCGCCGGACACGATGCGGTCAAGAGCATATGGCCTGGTTGCCTTTTCAACCCGGGCAATCGTGCCGTCCCGCCTGATAAACAGCATGTCCAGCGACAACACGGTGTTTTTCATCCACATGCTGATATTGCTGGATTTTTGATAGACGAACAGCATTCCCTGGCGTTCGCCAAGCTCATCGACAAACATCAGGCCACGCGCCTGCTGTTTCGCCGACAAGGCGAGGAATACGGCTATTTCCACATCGCGGCCAGCCCGAGTCTCGATCTGGATCGTCGTTTTTGTGAAGCCCTTGATGCCATCGGCGCCTGCCGGACACGCCAGCAGAAAAAAAACGCCAGCGACTATGACAATAGTACGGCTGACGTTTCTGCCAGGTGTCTTTTCGTACTCGGATCGATTGCCGGCCTTAATCATTCCCTGATTCTACCAGCAGCGTCTTGGCGATGCGTCCCTGCATCGTGCCAAGCCCCCTGGCGCCGTGCATGACCAGGACCAGCATGCCGA
>Ga0209980_10002340_pt1 | contig 10338 bp, 7 predicted proteins | sample CR02metaG_FD_183611 | JGI IMG/M metagenome (GOLD analysis project Ga0209980, IMG submission 183611) | Deep subsurface microbial communities from Mariana Trench to uncover new lineages of life (NeLLi) - CR02 metaG (SPAdes) (version 2) | ecosystem: Environmental > Aquatic > Marine > Ocean trench >... | reverse complement strand
CGACCGGCTGCGATCAGTGTATTGGCCTGATCGGCGGTGGTCACGTTGCCGGCGACAATCGTCGCAATGCCCACCTCATTGCGGATCTGGTCGGCAAACGGCGTCTGGAACATGCGGCCGTAGATTGGATCTTCGTCCCTGGTGACCTGACCCGTTGAAACGTTGACGATATCGAGCTTTGCTTCTTTGAGCAGGGCCGCTACCGCGAGCATGTCATCTTCAGTCAATCCGCCCTCGATCCAGTCCGTCGCCGAGATGCGGGCTGATATTGGTTTTTCAGTGGGCCACGCTTCGCGGACAGCGTTCAATACACGCAACGGGAATCTCATGCGCGCTTCGATGTCGCCACCAAATTCATCCTTGCGAAGATTCGTGACCGGGCTGATGAATGCCGACAACAAATAACCATGTGCCAGATGCAGTTCAATCATGTCGAAGCCGGCGCGCTCAGCATTGTTCGTCGCATTGACGAAATCGGTAACAATCGCATCCATATCCGCGCTTGTCATCTCGCGCGGCACCACGCTATGCTCGAGATAGGGCAACGCAGACGGCGCAACGATTTCCCAGGCGCCATCCGGCATCGGTTGATCGATACCGCCGTCCCACGGCAGACAGGTCGCACCCTTGCGCCCGGAGTGTCCGATCTGGGCACAAATCTTCGCGTGGCTGTTCTGGTGCACGAAGTCGACGATTCGTCGCCACTTTTCGGTCTGCTCGTCGTTCCAGATGCCGGCGCAGCCCAGGGTGATCCTGGCTTCCGGCGAGGTGCAAATCATCTCTGTGTTGAGCAGGCCAACTCCGCCAACCGCTCGTTCTCCGTAGTGCATGGAATGCCAGTCAGTCGGGTTGCCATCCTCGGCGCAGTACTGGCACATCGCGGACATCTGGAAGCGGTTCTCGACCCGCATGTTGCCGATTTTGAACGGCTGGAAAACCGGCACAGTCGGTTTTTCGGTGTTGATGTCGTCGAATCCGGTCTCTACTTTCACTTGATTCGCAAACCACTGGTCGACGCCCGCGATGTACTGCGGGTCGCGCAGTCGCAGGTTTTCGTAGGTGATGCGTTTTGCGCGGCACATCATGTTGAAGGTGAATTGCTCCGCACTTTGCGCATCCGCATATCGGTCGATATGCTCGAACCAGCTTAAGGAGACGACGGCAGTCCGCTGCAGCCGGTCGGCCTCATCCTTGCGGACGCTTTGGTACTTCTCGAGAGCAGCATTGACATCGTCGCCGGTCTCCTGGAAATAGTTTGCCAGGGAAATCGCATCTTCCATCGCGAGCTTGGTTCCCGAGCCGATGCTGAAATGCGCTGAACGAACCGCGTCACCAAGCAACACGATGTTCTTGTAATAAAGATTCTCGTTGCGGACCACCGGAAAGGTCCGCCACGAGGACCGGTTCGTAATCATCGGATGACCGTCAAGATCGTCTTTGAAAAGTTTTTCGCAATAAGCCTTGGTGTCTGCTTCCGTTACATTGTCCATGCCGGCTGAGGCCCAGGTCTTTGCGCTGGTCTCGACAATCCAGGTGGTCATGCCCTCTTCGTAACGATAGGCGTGTACCCACCACCAGCCGTGTTCGTTCTTCCTGAAGATAAACGTGAAGTCGTCCAGCGGTTTCGTCGTGGCAAGCCAGCAGAACTTGTTCGCCCGCCAGTCCAGCGTCGTTTGGAACTCGTCCTTGTAGGCGTCGCGAAGTATCGACGTGATGCCGTCGCCGGCAACGACCAGGTCATGTTTATCGATTTCAAGTTGTCCAATATCCGTAATGTCGGTGTTGAACCTGAGATTGACACCCAGTTCCTCGCAACGGTCGTGAAACGTGTTCAGCAATTTCAGCCGTGACATCCCGCAGAAGCCGTGGCCCTGCGAGTTGATGGTCTTGCCGTGGATCTTGTTGTCGATGCCGCCCCAGTACGCGAACTGTTCGACAATTCGCTGGTAGCTGGCCGCGTCGGCCTCCATGAATCCTTGTAAGGTTTCGTCCGAAAAAACGACGCCGAATCCCCAGGTAGAATCACGCTCACCGCGCTCAATCACCGTAATGTCATGCGCCGGGTTTGCCTTCTTCATCAGGATCGAGAAGTAGAGCGAGGCAGGACCTCCCCCAAGACACACGATTTTTAGCGCTTTCGCCATTTCTTACGCTACAGTGCGAGCGAGCCGAGACTCGCGCCGCCACATACAAAAATACATTGCCCGGTAACGAATCCGTTGTCGGGCGACAACAAAAACATGACTGCCCGGGATACGTCATCGGGTTTCCCCAGGCGCCTGACCGGGACCGATTGTGCGATCTGTTTCGCCTTGTCACTGTCCTCCGGTACCACTTCGGTGAACATATCCGTCACGATCGGGCCAGGCGCAACCGCATTCACCGTTATCCCGTGCTGGCCGAGTTCCATGGCCCAGGTTCGTACCAGCCCGATTTGTCCCGCCTTGGTCGCCGAATATCCCGACCGCGTTTCCAGTCCAAGCATGGCACGTGAACTGATGAGCACGATGCGACCGAATTTCTTCGCTTTCATCGCGTCGAGCACGCCCTGTGTCAGCAAGATGCTGGTGTACAAGTGAAGCCTTGTTACGTACTCGACATCCTCAAGTTTTACATCCTCGATCAGGTCAGGGCGAATAACACCCGCGTTGTGAACCAGGCTCAGGATTTCGTATTTTCTTGCCAGCTCGGCAATCGCGCCTTTCGTTGCCTCGACATCTGACAGATCGACCTCGATGTTGGTGATCCGATCTCCTTGCGATTCTGATTTGCGGCGGGAAAGATTCAATACGTGATAACCGTCGTCCAGCAGGTGCTGGCAGATGCTTGCGCCGATTCCTGCGCTGCCGCCGGTGACCAGGGCAACGGGCGCGTCTTTGCTCATGCTGCACTCCTGTCAACGAGCGCGAGCACGCGCAGCGGGCTTCCGGAGCCGTTTTTGATCTTGAGCGGCGGACAAATCAGGATTGCGCCGGTTGGCGGCAGTTGATCGAGGTTGCTCAGGCATTGCAGGCCATACTTGCCTGCACCGTGGAACAAGTGATGGGCCGGATACGGCGGTGAAAAATGTGCCGCCTGGCCTGCGTCGGTGCCGACCGTTTCGGTGCCAAAGCCGACGATGTCACGCTCTTCCACCAGGAATTTGACGGCATCGCTGGATGGGCCTGGCGAATGGGCGCCATCCTCACGCATGTTCAGATATGCCGCGCCGGAACGACGCGACCAGTCGGAACGCATCAGCACCCAGTGGCCGGCGGGAACCTGACCGTGTTCTTTCTCCCATGCCTGGATGAAGTCCGGTGTCAGCAGAAAATCTTCGTCTTGTGCACATTCCTGCGAACAATCGATCACACACACTGGCCGGACGAACGCGCCGGCCGGGATCGCATCGACCGACGCATTGGGCAGATCCTTGCCGGATATCCAGTGTATCGGTGCGTCGAAGTGCGTGCCTGTGTGTTCGCACATGGAAATGTTCTGCCAGTACCAGCCCGGACCGCGTTCATCGTAGCGCGACACGACTTCGGCGCGAAAAGGCGCGCACTGGCCGAATTCCGGCGGCAACACAATCACCGGAAAATCGGCGTCCAGGGTATGCGTCAGATCCACGGTTTCGACGTCTCCCGACGACATTGCGGTGGCGAGTGCAGCGAGCGCATTTGAATTGTTCTTGCTCATACAGCCTGTCCTTGCTGCGCCTGCGTCAGTTCGCGTTCGAGCACAAAGGGATCATCCTTGAAGCGGCGCACGATGTCTTCCGCAACCGGACCCAGGGTCACATTTTCGATGCCCTGCCGGAGCGCATCAACGATCGTGTCGGCCAGGCGTTTCGGCGTCACTTTTGGCGGCGGTAGCGGCTGCCGCCAGCTCTCCTCCAGGGGTCCGAACAGTACGTTGACCACTTTGACGCCGCTGCCGGCAAATTCGCCACGCAGGCACTGGCTTAATGAATAAGCAGCTGCCTGGCTTGCCGTCGTGGTGCCGTAAACCGGCCAGTTTGACAGCGCATATACGGACAACAGGTTGACCCAGGCACAGGCGCTGTTGTCGCCATCCGCGCCGCGGCCGCGCATGCCGGGGCCAAACGCCTGGATGAGGCGCATCAGTCCGAAATAGTTGGTCTCCATTTCATCGCGTGCCGTGAGAATCCCGTGGCGTTGCATCGCCGCCCCGGGTCGCACGTGCTCTGCCGTATTAACGAGTATGTCGGTCTTGCCTCCGATTTCGCCGGCCAGCTCGTTCACTGAAATCGTGTCGGTGACGTCGAGCGGCATAATTTCGACGCCGGGAATTTTCGCCAGCTCAGCGCTGCCCGGGTATGGCCGCCATTCCTCGGCGATGCCGACGAAAATTTTTGAAGCACCCGCCGCAACGAGCGCATCGACCGTGCACTGGCCCAGTTCCGTGCGACCGTCGGTGACCAGAATCCGCCGGTGCTTGGGATCACAGGTCAATGACCGTAGTTGTTTATCATCCGCCATATTGGCTGTCTCCTTTTCGGGCAGCGCCAGCAACACACCCTGCCCGGATTTATCGGTGCGGGCGATCATTTTCACCCGCTCGTACTCGCCCACGTCGCCGTGAATATGCGCGAGCACCATGGGTCCTGCGTCGAGCTTGACGGTGCCGATGCGCCACGGCATGCGTTCGCGAAAATAGGTATTTACGCTGGTGCGCAAGGTGGTCTCGGCAATCAGCTCGCCGCCATCCGGGATGTCCTGCCATTGCAGGTCCATCGACCAGCATTTCGGGCAAATCTCGCGCGCCGGATAAATGACATGCTTGCACGCGGCGCAGGTCTGCAGCGCCAGCCGCCCTTCTGCCGCGAAAGTCGAAAACACGATCCCTTTTCGGCTGCGTGCATGCGGCGGCGACGTCGGCGTCATGGTGCGCTTCTGCGGGTCCTTCTTCGGCGGTCGCGGGAGTGGTTCAGTCATTTTTCCCACGCTCAAGCAGCGCCGCACCGGAACACAGACCGCGATCGAAATTGATAATGCCAAAGCCCGACACGGCAGCGATGCGCGCGTCCGGAACGGCGTTCTCTCCGGCCTCGCCGGTAAGCTGCCGGATCGCTTCGACGAGCCCGAGGAAACCGCCAGCCGCGCCCGCCTGACCGACGGAAAGCTGGCCGCCTGAGGTGTTATGCGGGAACGTGCCATCATACGTCAGCGTATTCGCCTGGATGAATTCGCTGGCAGCGCCTTTCTCGCAGAAGCCTAAGTCTTCCATCTGCATCACGCTGATGACCGGGTAATCATCGTAAGTCTGCAACAGATCGACCTGATCCGGTTTGACGCCGGCCATGCTCCAGAATTCGTCTTTGTCCAGTGCCCAGCCGCCGCGAATCTGCACCGGGTCGTCCGGGAACGCGTTGTGGCGTTCGATGGTCGACAGGATGTTTGCGTACGGCAGGTTATTCGCCTGCGCATCGTCTTCCCGCATGACGACGTAGGCTTCGGCGCCCGCGCAAGGCATCACGCAGTCGAACAGTACGATCGGATCAGCGATCAGCCGCGCATCCATGTATTGCTCGAGCGTCAACGGCGACTTCATCAGTGCGTCTGGATATTGCAGCGCATTGACGCGCTGCGCCACGCAAATTTTTCCAAAGTCTTCGCGTTGCGTGCCACAGCTTTTCATGTGGTGGCTCGTCATCAACGAAAAACTGCCGTTGGGACCACCCGACCCGTAAGGATAGGAAGCATCCTGCGAAAAACGGCTGAAGGTTGTCAGCATCGCGCGAAATGAATCGACATGATTCGTATCGCCGGCAATACAAGCCACGATGTTGGCATCACCGGACTGCACGGCACGTGCGGCGCGCCGTAACGTGATGACACCGGAGGCGCCGCCGGTCGGCACATGATCGAGCCAGCGCGGCGTCAGTCCAAAATGTTGCGTGATGCCTGCGGCCGTATCCGGAAACAAGGTGAATGATGAAACGCAAAGCCCATCTATGTCTTCCGGCGACAGCCCGGTTCTCTTTCCAAGCTCCGACAGCGCCCTTGCCAACCACCAGTGCGCAGGCTCCGGAGAAAAACGTTCGTAAGGCACGCTGACCGGCGCCGCGACGACAACGCCTGCATATCCCGCTCTTTTAAATTTTTTTCGCGCCACTTTTCTATCTTTTCTTGAGCGTCCTGAGATCGACACAGTCGTTGTTCGCGACCCGTTCCGCCGCCAATTGTTTGACTTCGCCACGGCTCACTTTCTGGGATGCCGTCAACGGCAGCGATTCGACAAATGCGATGTATCCCGGGGTCTTGAAGTATGTCAGATGCCCGGCGCAATGCCGGAAGATTTCTTGCGCGTCGGCGGACCCGTCATTCGGCACAATGAGCGCGAACACCTCGTCGCCGCGGATTTCGTCGGGGACCGCGCAAACGGCGCAGTTAATGACGTCCGGGCTTTGCAGCAGCGCCGCCTCCACCTCGACGGCGGCGATGTTCTCGCCGCTGCGGCGAATGACATTCTTGCGCCGGTCGACGAAAAACAGGGATTTATCCGGACCTTCGCTGACCACGTCACCGGTATGCCACCAGCCGCCGTGCCAACCTTCCTCCGTCGCTGCCTCGTCCTTGTAATAGCCGCTGAAGAAACCACGCCCTGGATCGCCGCCTTTCGCGCGCACCAGCAGCTCGCCCGAGTCACCCGACGCAACGTCTGCGCCCTGCTCATCAACAATGCGGTATTCCATTGCATCGCCCGCTTTGCCAATGCAACGCTCGCCAACGTGTCGCGGTTCCTCGTACGCAATCGTCAGGCTGCCAGCACCGGTCTCGGTCATGGCCCATGCATCTATGAGTGGAAAGCCGAAGCGCTTTTCGAAGGCTGCCTGGTGACGCGGATCCGACCCGGGACCGAAGCAAAATTTGATCTGACCCGAAAAATCGTCTGCCTCTTCTTCAGGCAATGTCAGGAGAATGGCAACCATGACACCGAGACAATGAATAATCGTCGCTTTCTCTTCGCGAATCGACTGCCACCAGGATCGCGGATGGAATCGATCCAGCTGCACGACACAACCGCCGCACAACATCATCGCGGTAAACGACGTACACAACGCATTCATGTGATTGGGCGGCAACGGCGTCAGCAATCGATCATTCGCATCCATCGAGCAAATGCCGCCGAGATCGTTGTACCAAATACCGAGGGCGAGGAAATACTCGTTAGACAACATGCAGCCTTTCGGCTTGCCGGTGGTTCCGGAGGTGTAGACGAGCGCGGCTTCGGTCGCAAGATCTGTCGGCACGTCCGGGTGCGGACCACTGCTTCCTTCCAGGTCAGATTCGCCAACGACATCGCAACCATCGAGATCTGTCAGCAGCGATTCGAGACGCCTACGATGTTCCTCTGCCACTACCGCCAATCGGCAATTGCTGTGCTCGATCATGTAGTGCAGGTCTTCGTCGGTACCCAGTGAGTGCAGTGGCACAATGCTGACGCCAAGCGCATTCAGCGCCAGTAAATGCAGATACCCCTCAAGCCGGCTGTCAAAGACAAATGCTACCCGTTCGCCCTTTCCTAACCCACGGGCTGCATAATTTGGAATTAACTCAGTGACGCGCGCACTGGTCTCGGCGTAGGTATAGGTAACGCCTTCCGGCAAGGCGCCCGCGGTGTTGCCCGACGGCGCTCGTAAAAATGCGTTGTCGCCAAATCGATTGGCACATTTCTGAAAGGCGTCGTACACGCTCGAGTACTCGGAAATGCCATTCATTGTTCTGGCGGAGACCAATGCGGTGGCAACAAGCGACGGCGCCCATCGGTTGACAGTGCGATTCCCGGTTCATCCTTGTTTTCGCGATCCCAAAGCTCGCAGGTGACTTGCTTGTGCCGGGTGTCGAGTGCTTCGCAATAATTGGAATAGATACAGACTCGCACCTGCTCGCCCAGGCCGAGTTTCATCTTGAGGTACCAGTCCGGATCCGCAATCGTTTGTCGTGCAGCCGCAATGATGTCCGCTTCTCCGTCCTGCAACACACGTTCAGCTTCGACGAAGCCGTGAATGCCGCCGGCGGCAACGACTGGCGTCGTGAGTCCGGCGTCACGAATCGCACGCCGCACCCGGGCGACCGCCGGAAGGTTGCGGCCGAACGGTCCTTTTTCGTCCGAGATGTACTGCGGCATGCATTCATAGCCGCTGCGCCCGGTGTAGGGATACGACGCAGCGCCAACTTTCGGCTGTTTCGCGTCTTCGAATTTTCCGCCGCGCGATAGTGACAGGAAGTCCATGCCGGCACGGGCAAATTCGACCGCGAACCAGGCGGCATCGTCTACTGTCGTGCCGTTTTCAATGCAGTCTTTCGTCAGGTAGCGGCAGCCGACAACAAAATCGTCACCGACTGCCTTGCGTACAGCCGCGTAAACTTCAAGCGGCAGCCGCACACGGCCGGCCAGGTCGCCGCCATAACCATCATCGCGGGTGTTTCGTGCGGACAGGAACGACGCCATCGTGTAGGCATGCGCATAGTGCAGTTCAACGCCATCGAAACCGGCCTGGCGGGAACGTACTGTGGCTTCGGAAAATAATGACGGCAGCGTCTGCGGCAGATCTTTGATATGCGGCAAATGCGTATCGGTGACACGTTCACGATAACCATAGGCATACGCTTCGTATTCGCGCTTCGTCAGCGCCTCCTGCAACGCCTCATCGTTCAGTTCGGGAAACTGCGCGCGAATTTCATCGTCCGAGAGTTTTTCGTCGAACCAGTCTCGATGCTCGTCCGTGATATGCAGGTATTTCTGGAAATATTTTTCGGCGGGTGGCCGCCGGTTGATACGCAGGAAATCGATGATCTGGATGAAAAGCCTGGTCTCACCGTCGCTGGCTTCGCGCACCGTGTCCACCAGTTGTTTCAGGCCGGGAATGAACCTGTCGTGACCGATGCGCAGCAGCGGCCCACTGGGTATGTCGCGAATGCCGGTCGCCTCAACCACGATGGCGCCCGGTTTTCCCTCCGCATAGCGACCGTACCAATCGAGCAGCTCCTCGGTCATGAAGCCATCATCCGTCGCTCGCCACGGCACCATCGCCGGCACCCAGGTACGTTGCTGCAGGCTGATCGGGCCGATTTCCACCGGCGTGAATAACAGTGACGCCTCCGCTTCATCCCGAGTCGGCCAGGGCCCGGGTTGCGGCTTGTATTTAATTCTTTCCTTAGGCCGCCACATATTGTTCCTGTAGTCGCTCGCGCATGCCATCGGGAATCGGGATGGTTTGAAAATCCCGCCCGTTCAACTTGACGAAGACGATGGTCTGTTCATTCTCCAGCAGGCATTCATCGCCTCGAACCAGCCAGCTTGTGTATTGGAGTGACTTCCTGCCTATCTCTGTTGGCCGGATCCACATCGTTACCGTTTCACCGGCACGCGGCAGCTCACGACAGCGCGTCCGCATCACGACCGTCGGTATGCCACCGTGACGGACGGTATGAAGTTCATGAAACGACAGGGCCAGTGTTCTCGGAAACCATTGTTCGACGGCCACGTTAATCAATTCGAAAAATCGGGAGACCTGCAAGTGCCCGCTACAATCGGTCAGCCAGGGTGCGATATCGATCGCATCGGCCTGAAACGATGGTTTATCCGGACGATGTGCAGACGCATCGAGCTGACTCTCGTCTACTGGCAGGGAACTTATCGAGAAATGCTTCGCATCATCCATGTGCCCTGTCAACGACCAGTCGTCCGCATCGCCTGTGCTGGCGACACTCAATTGATCGCCAAGATAATTAGGCTTTAGAAAATCAGTTTGCATCGCGAACGGTGCCGTCCCGAACGGCAGGTTCGCAAATAATTCGGACAGCATTTCAAAATAACGCGGGTAAAAAACGATGCCCGCACCGTCGATATGTGAAAAGCGGATTGTGACTGTGCGCTGCATAGGCTGCTCGGGGAATTATTGTGGTTGTCGTGCCGCTGAAATTATTATATATATAAAATATATTAGTGTAAAATATTTATTATGATTTTGTTTAGGTTGGCAATACTTTGTGCCTGACGCTATGATTGCGGCACCTGTCGTTCTGCCCCCATCTTATCACTATGAAAACTAAAGAAAAATCGAAAGAACAGGCAGTGGAACACAGCAAGGAATCGCTACGCACCTGGCTGCGTCTTCTGTCCTGCGAGACCGTCATCGAGCAACAGCTGAGAACGCTACTCAGGCAGAATTTTTCTGTGACCCTGCCGCAATTTGACGTTCTGTCCGAGCTCGAACGCGCCGGCGACCCGCTGACGATGTCCCAGCTGTCGAAGGAGTTGATGGTTTCTAACGGTAACGTTACCGGGGTGATTGACCGGCTGGAGAAAACCGGGTTCGTCACACGCGTG
>Ga0209980_10002337_pt1 | contig 10364 bp, 9 predicted proteins | sample CR02metaG_FD_183611 | JGI IMG/M metagenome (GOLD analysis project Ga0209980, IMG submission 183611) | Deep subsurface microbial communities from Mariana Trench to uncover new lineages of life (NeLLi) - CR02 metaG (SPAdes) (version 2) | ecosystem: Environmental > Aquatic > Marine > Ocean trench >... | reverse complement strand
CCACCATCTGGGTCTGACGACTTGGCACCACCAAGGGAAGTGGAAGAATTACCGGATCGAAGGACCAGGTGTCAGGATCCGACGACGAGAACGGGCCATGCAAGGGTTCCGATCACCCGGATCAGCCCAGCGCTTCCTGTCAATCCAGGCCACCATTTACAACCACTTTACCACTCGCCGACATCTCATCTCTGCCGCCGAACATCGAGCTCTCCGGGATCGGGCTTTTATGGATTGGCGCAAGGCGGTCGGTGCTGCCGCCAAAATTCTTCTGCTCAACGGATAAATTCAGGCTATGGTTGGGTTTGTGACGAAGCCAGCGGTAGCACGCCCATGATGACCCGTGAAGAAAACGAGAGGCTGACGCGTGTGGGCGCCGGAACGCCCGCGGGAGAGCTGTTGCGCCGGTACTGGCAGCCGGTGGCGGCGGCACGCGAATTGACCGACGAGGAGCCGATCAGGCCGGTCAGGATCCTCGGCGAGGACCTGGTGGTCTTTCGGGACACCAAGGGAAGCTACGGCCTCCTCGGCAAGCACTGTCCCCATCGGCGCGCCTCTCTCGCCTACGGGCGGGTCGATGACGAGGGCATCCGCTGCGCCTATCACGGCTGGAAGTTCGACGCCCGCGGCCATTGCCTCGAGCAGCCGGCGGAGCCCGCCGGCAGCACCTTCAAGGACGAAATACGGCACACCGCCTATCCGGTCATGAAGCTCGGCGGCCTGCTGTTCGCCTATCTCGGCCCCGACCCGGCGCCGGCGCTGCCGCGCTGGGACGTGCTCGCCTGGGAGCATGGCAAACGCTGGGTACAGAAACACTCCCTTTTGGAGTGCAACTGGCTGCAGGCTATGGAGAACTCGGTCGATCCCGCGCACCTGTTCTGGCTGCACGGCCACACCGCCCATCTCGCCAAGCAAATGGACCACTACGAGGAGGCGCACGAGTTCATCGAGTTCGATTACGGCATCATGAAGCGGCGCACGACTCCGGGTCAGACGAAAGGGGACCCGCCGCGGGTCGACCAGCACCCGCTCATCTTCCCCAACACGCTGCGTCACGTCCAAAGGGCCAAGACCAATGGCCGAATCCGTCATAACCTGCAGTTCCGGATGCCCGTCGACGACACCCATACCCAGGTCTTCATGGTCCTGTTCGAGCCGTCGGAGACCGAGCGGTGCGCGGCCGACGAGGACGCGCCGCTCGAATTCTTTGACATGAAGGACGAGGAGGGGCGGTATCGATTGGAGCACGTGCTCCCCCAGGACGCGATGACATGGGAAACCCAGGGGCCCGTGCACGATCGGACCAAGGAGACTCTGGGCGCCGCCGACATCGGGATCATCAAGTTCCGCCGGCTGCTCGCCAAGGAGATCGAGACCGTGACACGTGGCGGCCGGCCGCTCGGCCTGGTCGATGCCGGGGACGAGGACCGCATCATCGAGTTCGAGGTGATAAACGAACGGATCGGGCTCACCCGCCCGGAGACCCAGGCCGGCGCCAAGGTCGTAGCGAAAGCGTAGGTATGACGAGGCGGATGGCGGCAGCGATCGATCCGAAAAGCAAGGATTACGTCCCCGAGCGCTACGACACCTTTTTGCACTGGCGCGACGCCCAGGGAATCCCGGTGGTCACGGGGTTCTTCATCGAGGACGTCAACTCCGTCGAGCTCGGCCATTGGGACCTGAAAGGGGGGCCGGCCGCGTTCGTCATCCTCGAAGGCACCGGCGGCACCAACGACGCCTATATCTGCGAAATCCCGCCGGGCCAGAAGCTCAAGCCTCAGAAGCACCTCTATGAGGAGATGGTTTACGTTACCCAGGGCCATGGCGCGACATCGGTCTGGCAGCGGGACGGCGACAAGCATAGCTTCGAGTGGGGGCCGGGAAGCCTGTTCGCGATGCCGCTCAACGCCTCCTACCAGCATTTCAACACCAGCGGCAGCGAACCGGCGCGGTATTTCGCCGTCACCAACAGCTGCTTCATCATCAACCTGTTCCACAACCTGGATTTCGTTTTCGACAACGATTTCGCCTTCACCGATCGCTTCGGGACCGGCGCCGAGGACTACTTCAGCGGCGACGGGGAGTTGTTCGGCCGCTTCTTCATGTCGACCAACTTCGTTCCCGACACGCGGACGATCGGGCTCGCGGATTACAGCGAACGCGGCCAGGGCAGCACCAACATGAAGTTCGACCTGGCGGGCAACACCATGTGCGCCCACATCTCCGAGTTTCCCGTCGGCACATACAAGAAGTGCCACCGCCACGGTCCCGGCGCGCACGTGATCATCCTCGGCGGTCAGGGATACTCGATCCTCTGGCCGGAAGGCGAAGAGCCTAAGCGCGTCGACTGGAAGCCCGGCAGCGTGGTGGTGCCGCCGGACCAGTGGTTCCACCAGCATTTCAACTCGGGCTCGATCCCGGCCCGCTATCTGGCGCTGCGCTGGAACAGCTGGCGCTTCAAGTCGATCATGAAATCCCGTGACGGGGCAACCTACACCAGCGTCAAGGAGGGCGGCGGCCAGATCGAGTTCGAGGACGAGGACCCCGCCTTCCATAGGGACTTCGAAGCCGCCTTGGAAAGGGCGGGGGTTCGCTGCCGAATGGGCGCCTATCACCCGTTGTGCACGGAAAAGTGACGGCGTTTGCCGGCGGCGCGAGAGGGAACCTTCTAAGCGGGAATAGCAACTAACCAAATTGACAGGGAGCTAGGGGAAGATGTTCAAATCAATCGATCATAAAGGTGTTCATGCGCGCCGGACGGTCGCGCGCTTCGTCCTGCCGGCCGTACTCGTCGGCGCGCTCGGCGTCGTTGCGGATTCGAACGCCCGGGCGGCCGAGACAGACTATTACAAGGGCAAGACGTTCACCGTCATGGTGGCGACCCGGCCGGGTGGCGGCACCGACACTGTGGGCCGGCTCGTGGCCCGGTACTGGTCGAGACATATCCCCGGAAATCCTGACATCCTCGTCCGCAACAAGCCACTGCAGGTGATCGGCGCCAATGACCTCCACAACAGGGTGCGGCCCGACGGCTTGACCGTCGGCGTCTTCGCCGGCGGCGGCAGTCTTGGTCCCGTGGCGCGCCATTCCAAATCGGTGCGCTACGATCCGACCAAGTGGGGATTCGTCGGATCGATCGAGCGCGGGCCGTCGATCCTGCTGATTCGCGAATCAGCGCTCTCCCGTCTGAGGGACCCGAAGGCCGAGCCGGTGGCCATGGGTTCCGTGAACACCGATCGCCCGCAGGACGCGATGGCGATTTTCGGGATGGAGTACATGGGATGGAATCTCAAATTCGTCCTCGGCTATCCCAATTCCAATTCCTTCTATCTGGCCTATGGCCGCGGCGAGATCGACATGTTCGGCTCGGGAACCACCAAGATCATCGAGCGTTTCATCAAACACGAGGGAGCGGTGCCCCTGGCGGCGGAGGTTGATCGCCCCGATATGCCCCAGGTCCCCACTTTCGAGAAGCTTATGGGCGACAACAAGCCCAAGGGAGTCAAATGGGACGCCTACCGGGCGTGGGCCGGCCCGAGCTCCGTCGACAAGTATTTCGCGGTCTCGCCCGGCACGCCGAAGGCGCTTTTGAACATCCTCCGTGCGTCCTTCCAGGCAACGACCCGGGATCCCGAGTTCGTCAAGCAGGCCAGGAACGTGCTGGGCGGCGGGTATGTGGTCCTGGACGGGCCGGCGACCCGCGCCCTGGTCGAAGGCGCCATCGTGATTCCTGAAGGCGCGCTCAAGGAGATCACGGCGCTGCGCGTGAAGTATGGCCTGCCCAAGATCTCACGCAAGGCGGCCAAGCTGGTGAAGGTCACCTTCGATGAGGTCCAACGCGAAGGGCGGGTCCTCAAGTTCAAGGTCGAGGGCAAGAAGATGAAGCTCCGCGTCAGCGGGAGCCGCACCGAGGTCATGATCGGCGGCAAGATTTCGCCCCGCTCCGGGCTCAAGACCGGCATGACCTGCGAGGTGAGCTGGGCCAAGAGAGGCTCCAGGATCGAAGCCCGCAAGGTGATCTGCCCTTAATACCAAGGAGCGGTGACGGCAGGAACGCAAGGGGCGAGGTTCGGGTTTCATGTTGGAGGCAGCTCTCCAGGGGTTGAGCGCGATCTCGGCCCCGGTGCCGCTCGGCTTTCTCGTCTTCGGGGTCCTGCTCGGCCTGTGGGGCGGGGCGCTGCCCGGCGTCGGTGGCCCCGCCCAGCTCGCCGTATTGCTGCCCTTCGCCATGCTGATGGAGCCGATGAACGCCATCGCCTTCCTCATCGGCGTGACGACGGTCGGTAACACGGGCAACACCTTCACCTCCGTTCTCGTCGCCGTACCGGGGGGTTCGGGCTCCCAGGCGACGGTCTTGGACGGCTACCCGATGGCGCGCAACGGCGAGGCGCGCCGGGCGCTGAGCGCGGCCTTCATGGTATCGATGATGGGCGGCATCATCGGCGCCTTCGTCCTGTTCGCGACGCTCCCGGTGATGAGAACGGTCGTCAGAAGCTTCGGCTCGCCCGAGCTCTTCATGTTCACCATCTGGGGGCTGAGCATGCTCGGCACCCTCTCCTCCGGCGCCCCCCTCAAGGGGCTGACCGCCGGCATCCTCGGGGTCCTCCTCTCGACGGTGGGGCAGGACGTGAAGTCGGGCCAGATGCGCTTCGATTTCGATCTTCCCTATCTCTGGGGAGGCGTCAGCGTCGTGCTGGTCTCGCTCAGCATATTCGCCATCCCCGAGATGATCGCGCTGGCGAGCCGAAAGGGGCGCATTGCCGAGGTCGCCGAGCTCGGCGAAGGCGGTACCATGCAGGGCATCAGGGATGCGTTTCGTCATTGGTGGCTGGTGCTGCGATGCGCTGCCATCGGCACCTGGGTGGGCGTGCTCCCGGGGCTCGGCAGTGATGTCGCCGACTGGTTCGCCTATGCGCATGCGCGCCAGACGGAGAAGAACCCGGAGCGATTCGGCAGCGGCGATGTCCGCGGCGTCATCGCGCCGGAGTCCTCGAACAACGCCAAGGAAGGCGGGGCGCTGATCACGACCTTGGCCTTCGGCATCCCCGGCAGCACATCGATGGCGCTCCTGCTGATCGCGTTCGTCGCCGTGGGCCTCAATCCCGGGCCCGAAATGCTGGCCCAGCAACTGAACTACGTCTATGCGATCATTTTCGCGCTGGTCGTGTCCCAGATCCTGGCGTCGGCCATCTGCTGGGCGATGATCAAGCCGGCGGCCTATGTCTGCTTCTTTCCCTTCTATGTCCTGGTCCCCATGATCATGGCCCTGGCCATCCTTAGTGCCTTCGCGGCGCATTTCGCGATGGAGGACATCATCGCGCTGCTGGCGCTCTCGATGCTTGGCTACTTCATGAAGTTGAACGGCTGGCCGCGCGCGCCGATCGTCCTCGGATTCGTTTTGGGCGAGAAGGTCGAGCTCTATCTCTGGCTGTCCATCGCGCGCTATGACATGGACTGGATCTGGCGGCCCGGCGTGCTGATGCTCTTCACGCTGGTCGCCGGGACCCTGTTGTATCCGGTCTGGCGCCGGCTGCGCAACAACAGCGCGCCGGCCCAACAGACGAGCGCCAGGTAAAGGCGATGAAATTCAAACCGGGCGACCTTTTCACGATCGTCATCATTGCGGTTCTCATAGCCGCCGTGGTGGCGGCGTCGGAATGGGTGCTTCGGGCCTCGATCATCGTGCTGGCGCTGGGCGGCATCGGAATCGTCCTTGCCACGGCGCAGTTGCTCATCGATGTCCTCACGCGCACGTCGGCGACACCCCGGCAGACGCCCAAATACGAGTTGCCCACCTTCGACCAGATAGACCCGCGGGTGACCTTGTGGGGAAGCCTGGAAATTTGGGGATGGCTGATCGGATTGGTCATCGTCATCAAAATCATCGGTCTGCCGCTGGCCATGCCGCTTTTCGTGCTGTCTTACGCCAAATTCTATGGCGCCAGCTGGCGGCTCTCGACCCTGCTCGCGCTGATGATTGCCGCCTTCGTCTTTGGCGTCTATCAGCAGATCATGCATGTCTACTGGCCCGAGTCGTTGCTCGGGGACCTGCTGGCGGGTAGCCTATGAAGAGGGGGCCGACATCCGTGACGCAAAAGGCCGCTATCGTTCGTGAGAGGAGCGTCCATTGGCTGAGATCCTAGGCTGCATGGCCATGTCCCATGGCCCCCAACTGCTTACGCCCCCGGACAAATGGCCGGAACTGCCGACACGGATCAAGGGCCCGTTCCATCCCAAACCGGGCATCGAGGCCGAGCTGACCCCGGAAGCCATGCGCGCCCATGCCGCGCGCTGCGACGCCGCCATCGGCCAGTTGCGCGACAGGCTCGCCGCGTGGGCGCCGGATGTGGTCTTGATCGTCGGCGACGACCAGAACGAGAACCTGCTGATGGACGCCATGCCGCCGTTCACCATCTTCACCGGCCGGGAGGTGGACGCGACGCTGAAATACGGCTATGCGGGCGCCAAGGCGACCGATCAGATGACCCGCTACGTGGTCAACGCCGAACTGGCGGAGGAGCTGGTCTACGGCCTGATGGAAGCGGGCTTCGATCCCGCCTGGTCGCGCCAGACGCGCTTCGAGGCCGGACTCGGCCATGCCTTCGGACGTGTCCTCAATTTCCTGCTGCCCGACGCCGACCGCGCCATTTTGCCGGTGATGGTGAACACCTATTTCCCGCCGGCGCCGAGCGCCAAGCGCTGCCTCGATTTCGGCGCCGCGCTCGGCCGCGCCATCGCCGCCAGCGAGAGGCCGTTGCGCCTGGTCGTGGTGGGTTCGGGGGGGCTCAGCCACACCAAGATCGACGAACGGCTCGATCGCGAATTCATCGGCGCCGTGACGTCACACGATATCGACTACATGGGATCGATGCCCGACGAGGTGCTGACCGCCGGCACGTCGGAAATCCGCAACTGGATCGTCGTCGCCGGCTGCGCCGGGGTGACGGGGACGATGGTCGATTACGTGCCGTGCTACCGCAACGCCGATGGCGTCGGCTGCGCGATGGGTTTCGCCTATTGGGATACCCTGGCGGCCTAGGTTCCTGAACGACAAAGACGCGATAAGGGAGGACGTCGATGATCATTGACATGCACGCGCATTTCACCGCGCCCGACAAGTTGTTTGCCTACAAGGCAAACCTGCTGTCGAGCCGGATTCGCTCCCGTGGGCCCCTGAAGCTGGACGACGAACTGATCATCAAGGCGCTCAACGAGCCGGTGCATGGCGGCAAATCCCACCTCGAGCAGCTGGTGGAGGTCGGCACCGACCTCCAGATCATCTCGCCCCGGCCCTATCAGCTCATGACGTCGGAGGAGCCGCCTTCGGTCGTACGCGGTTTCGTCGAGGCCTGTAACAACCTGACGGCGCGCCAGTGCGAGCTGTTTCCCGACAAGTTCGTCCCCATGGCGGCGCTGCCCCATGCCATGGGGACGGAACCCAAGGATTGCCTCGACGAACTCGATCGCTGCGTCAACGACCTCAACATGGGGAGTTGCCTGCTCAACCCGGACCCCAGCGAGGGGCTCGGCATGGCGCCGCCGGGTCTCGGCGACGAGTATTGGTACCCGATTTACGAAAAGCTGGTGGAGTACGATATACCGGCGCTGGTGCATTCGGCGAGCTGCCGGGCGCATCGGCACAACTACACGCTCAACTTCATCATCGAGGAAAGCATCGCCATCATCTCCCTGTTGGGCTCCTCGGTGTTCGAGGACTTCCCCAAGCTGAAGCTCATCATCAGCCACGGCGGCGGCGCGATCCCCTATCAGATCGGCCGCTTCCGCGCCGCGCGGATGAAGCGCAAGGGCAAGCCCTTCGAGGAAAGCCTGCGCCAGCTCTACTTCGATACCGCGCTCTACACCCAGGACGCGCTCGAGATGCTGTTCCGCTGGGTGGGCACCGACCGCTGCATGTTCGGCACCGAGCGGCCCGGCGCCGGCACCGCCAAGGACCCGAATACCGGCAAATGGATGGATGACACGCGACCGCTGATCGAATCGATCCCGTCGCTGACCGACGAGGACAAGAAGATGATCTTCGAGGACACCGCGCGGGAGGTGTTCAAGCTCAAGGTCTGATAACCGCCCGGCCCTGGCCGGCGAGAGGATGAGGCATATGGCCGACGCGCCCGAAGACACCGACGCCCGCGAGCTGGTCGCCAAGTCCTGCCGTGTGATCGGCGGGCTGGACCTGACCAAGGCCGCGACCGGCCATGTCAGCCAGCGCGCGTCCGACGGCAAGCACATACTGATCCGGGCACGCGGGCCCGACGAGGTCGGGGTGCGATACACCACGGCCGGGCAGGTGATCGCGGTCGACCTCGACGGCAACAAGGTGGACGGGCCGGACGGCCTGGCGCCGCCGCAGGAGGTGTTCATCCACACCTGGCTCTACAAGACCCGGCCCGAGGTCAATAGCGTCATCCACATCCACCCGGCGACGGTCGTGCTGTTCACCATCTGCGACAAGCCGCTACGGCCGATCTACGGCGCCTACGATCCCTCGAGCCTCGATCTCGTGCTCGACGGCATCCCCACCTATGGCCGCAGCGTCACCATCGGTAACGACGAGTTGGGCAAGGAATTCAGCGCGGCGATGGGCGAGAAAAGGGTCTGCCTGATGCGCGGGCACGGCATCACCACGGCGGGGGCCACGGTGGAAGAGGCGACGGTGACCGCGATCAAGATCAACGAACTGGCGGAAATGACCTACCGGGCGCATCTGCTGGGCGACCCACGGCCGATCTCCGACGACGACATCGCCGTCTTCCGCGAACGCCGCAAGAACCGGGCGGGGCCGTCGCCCCATCTCGACGCCACGTGGCGCTACTATGCCAAGCTGACCGGGGCCTGAACGGCCTCAAGGGATGAGATCATGTTGAAGCCGTCGGAAAACGAACGCCTGACCCAGGTGGGGCCGGGGACCCCGGCGGGGGAGCTGCTCCGGCGCTATTGGCACCCGATCGCCGCGGCGGGCGAGGTTACCGCCGAACAGCCCAAAAGGCGCGTGCGCGTTCTCGGCGAAGACCTGGTGCTGTTCCGCGACGGCGCCGGTCGCCTCGGCCTGTTGGAGGAACACTGTCCGCACCGCAGCGCCTCGCTCTATTACGGTTTCATCGAGGAAGACGGGCTGCGTTGCGCCTATCACGGCTGGAAGTTCGACTGCGAGGGCGCCTGTCTCGAAATGCCGTTCGAGCCCGACGACTTACCGCTTAGATCCAAGGTCCGGGCGAAAGCGTATCGCATCGAGCAGCTGTCGGGCCTGATCTTCGCCTATCTCGGTCCCGATCCGGCGCCGCTCCTGCCCCGCTACGAGGCTCTGGTCCGGCGTGACGTCGCGCGGAAAATCTACATCCTGCCTGTTCTCGAGTGTAATTGGCTGCAGGTGATGGAGAATTCCGTCGATCCCAGTCACACCCATTTCCTGCACGGGCACAATATGCACCTTCAGGGCAGGACGGACGGCGAATTTCACCATCGTGACATCAGGGCGATGGATTTCATCCTGGTGAAGGAACCGAATTGGTGCGGCATCATCAAGAAGCGCTTCTACGAGGGCGAGGGGCTGGAAGAGACCGAGGGTCATCCGGTGATCTTCCCCAACATCCTCCTCTTGCCCCCGCATCCCAACATCATGATGCACTTCCGGGTGCCGGTGGACGACACCCACACCCGGATCTTCCGCTGCCAGTACACCCCGACCGAGGACGGGTCCGAGGTCGATCAGCCCGACATCCCCATCGAGTTCACGGAGTCATTCAAGAATGAGGACGGCGAATACCATCTCACGACCTTCGGTTCCCAGGACGCGATGGCCTGGGAAACGCAAGGCCCGGTCACCGACCGCGGGCGCGAGCATCTGGGCACCGCCGATCGCGGCGTGACCATGTTCCGCCGGTTGCTGCGCGAGCAGATCGCGGCGGTGGAGAAAGGCAAGGATCCGGCCGGCGTCATCCGCGACCCCGCGGTCAACGATTCGATCCAGATCGATCTGTCGACACAGCAGATGGAATTCTGGCGCGACCGCCAGGCGGCCGAGGCCTGAAGCGGCTCCCGTGGCCGAGAACGCGCCCATGCGGATCGGTATCGCCGGCCTCGGCGTCGCTTCGACCCAGGTGCTGCCGGCCTTCCAACCCGGCCAGCCCTTCACGCTGGCCGCCGGCGCCGACATCCGGTCGGACGCCCGCGCCGCTTTCGAGCGGGCCTACGACCGTCCGGCGGAAGAAAGCGTCGAGGCGCTATGCCGGCGCGATGACGTCGACGCGGTTTGGATCGCCACCCCGAACACCGAACACGCGGAGCACGCGGTCTGCGCCGCCCGGCACGGCAAGCATATCATCTGCGAAAAGCCGATGGCCGTGTCT
>Ga0209980_10002335_pt1 | contig 10368 bp, 10 predicted proteins | sample CR02metaG_FD_183611 | JGI IMG/M metagenome (GOLD analysis project Ga0209980, IMG submission 183611) | Deep subsurface microbial communities from Mariana Trench to uncover new lineages of life (NeLLi) - CR02 metaG (SPAdes) (version 2) | ecosystem: Environmental > Aquatic > Marine > Ocean trench... | reverse complement strand
AGGGGCTGGCCAAGTACAAGTACCCGCGCTGGTTCAACTTCGTCGACGCCCTGCCCAAGACCGCGACCGGCAAGATCCAGCGCTTCAAGCTGCGCGCCGCCAAATAACACCAAGGACCATGGGGGCCATGCCGGGACTTGCGAAAGACAAGCTGGTGCCGCTGCGCGCGGCGATTTCCGATCACCTGGGCCACGGCAGCGCGGTCGTGCTCGGCGCCTGCCTGGAGCCCGACGTTCCGTTCGCCGCAAGCCACGAGATCATCCGTCAGGGGCTCCGCGGTCTCAACGTGATCGCGCCGATTTCGGACGCCTCCACCGACATGCTGATCGGTGCCGGCTGCGTCTCGGAAATCACCGGCGCCTGGGTCGGCAACGTCTCCGGCGGGCTCGGCCACAACTATCGCCGCGCCTTCGAAGCGGGCGAGCCCGGCCCGGTCACGGTCCACGACCACTCCAACTTCTCGCTCGCCATGGCGCTGCTGGCGGGCGCCTACGGCATGCCGTATTTGCCCATGCGCTCGATCCTGGGTTCCGACATCCTGCGCTCGAACCCGCAATTCCGGGGTGCCGAAAACCCATTCTCCGAGCATCGGGAGCCGGTGATCCTGGTGCCGCCGCTGCAGCCCGACGTCGCGGTTCTGCCGGTCCAGCGTGCCGACCGCCAGGGCAACAACCATCACTGGGGCAGCCGCGGCTTGGTCCAGGAGGCTGCGCTCGCCGCCGAGAAGGTCATCCTGCTCGCCGACGAGATCGTGGCGCCGGAGATCATCGCGTCCGATCCCAGCCGGGTCCTGGTGCCCGGTTACCTGGTGACCGCGGTCTGTCACCTGCCCGGCGGCGTGCATCCCTCGCCGATGACCGGCCGCTGGCGCCGGGACAACGCCTTCTTCGAGGAATATCATCGGGTATCGCGGACCCGCGACGGGTTCCTCGCCTGGCTCGATGAATGGGTCCTCGGGGTTGCGGACCACGCGGCCTATCGGGCCAAGCTGGGCGCGCGGCTCGACGATCTGCGGATCGCGGGTTCGGCGCCGGCGGCCGCCACCGACTATGCGGCGGCGTGAGATGGCGACCGGCTATTCGACCCAGGAGCTGATGATCGTCGCGGCCGCGCGCGAGATCGCCGACGGCGACGTGGTGTTCGTCGGCATGCGCCTGCCGATCGTCGCCTACGGGGTCGCGCGGCTGACCCACGCGCCCAATGCGGTCGGCCTGTTCGAATGCGGCATCGTCCGCTACGCCCCGGCCGGCGAGGCGCTCTACACCATGGGCGATCCGCCGAACCAACTCGGGGCGGCCTGGGCCACGGGGCTGATCCAGGTGATGGGCCAGCTGCAGCGCGGCCGCGTCGATGCCGGCTTCATCGGCGGCGCCGAAATCGACCGCTTCGGCAACATCAACACCTCCTACATCGGCGCATTCGCCGCGCCGCGGGTCAAGCTGCCGGGCTCGGGCGGGGCCGCCGACATCGCCGCCATGGCCAAGCGCCTGATCGCGATCATGAGCCACCAGAAACACCGCTTCGTCGAGCGGGTCGGCTACGTCACCTCGCCGGGGTTCCTGGATGGCGGCGAGTCCAGGGCCGAGGCCGGCCTGGGCGGCGGCCCGGCGGCGGTGATCACCGATCGCTGCATCCTTCGGCCGCACGGCCCGGACCGGGAGCTGCACCTGGCCTCGGTCCACCCCGAGCACAGCGTCGCGGAGGTCCGCGAGCACACCGGATGGGACCTGAAGCCGATGCCCGGGCTCGCCGAAACGCCACCGCCGAGCCGGGAGGAGTTGGCGGCGCTCCACGCCATCGACAAGGATGGGGTCTGGCGGTAATTCCAACCGCCCTACGCCGGCTCGGATTCGAGGCCCAGATAGCGGCTCAGGATGCGCGGGTCGGAGAGCAGTTGGGCGGAGTCGCCGGTCCACACCGGACGGCCCTTTTCGATGATCACGTGACGGTCGGCGATCTTGGCCAATTGCTTCACGTTCTTGTCGATCACCAGAATGGCCAGGCCCTGGGCCTTGAGAATTCCGAGGCTGCGCCAAATCTTCTCGCGGACCATCGGCGCCAGCCCTTCCGTCGCCTCGTCGAGCAAGAGCAGCCTGGGGTTGGTCATCAGGGCCCGGCCGATGGCCAGCATCTGCTGCTCGCCGCCCGACAGCACCGAGGCCATGGCGCCCAGGCGTTCGCCCAGCGCCGGAAACAGCTCGAGCACCCGCTCCAGGGTCCAGGGCGGGTCATGGGCCAGCCGGTTGGCCGCCGTCGCCACCAGGTTTTCGCGTAAGCTCAGGTTGGGAAACACCTGCCGTCCCTCGGGCACCAGGCCGATTCCGAGCCGTGCGATGCGATGCGACGGCAGGGCTTGAATCTCCCGGCCGTCCAGAAAGACACGGCCGCCGGCGGCCGGGACGATCCCCATGATGGTATTGACGGTGGTGGTCTTGCCCATGCCGTTGCGCCCCATCAGGGTCACGACCTCGCCCTCGCCGACCGTGAGCGCCATGCCGAACAGGGCCTGGCTGGACCCGTAGAACGTGTCGACGGCGTCGAGCTTCAGCATTTCATGCGAGGTCACGCGTCTTCCCCTTCGCCCAGATAGGCGCGGCGCACATCCGCGTTGGCGCGAATCTCCGCCGGCGCGCCGACCGCGATCACCCGGCCATAGACCAGCACCGTGATACGGTCGGCGAGGGCGAAGACCGCGTCCATGTCGTGCTCGACCAGGACCACCGTGATCGTGCCCTTGAGCGCGCCGAGGAATTCGACCATGCGGCGGGATTCCTCAGGCCCCATGCCGGCCGTCGGTTCGTCGAGGAACAGGGCCTTGGGTTTGGAGGCCATGGCCATGGCGATCTCCAGCTGGCGGTGTTCGCCGTGGGACACCGCCGAGGCCGGCATTTGGGCCCGGTCGGCCAAGCCGAAGCGTTGCAATATTTCCATCGCCGGGCCGGTCAGCGACCGATCCCGGCGCGCCAGCCTCCAGAATTGAAACGAATGCCCGCTGTGGGCCTGCACGGCGAGCGCCACGTTTTCCAGGATGGTCAAATCCAAAAACACGCTGGTGATCTGGAAGGAGCGGGCGATGCCCAACTGGGCGCGCCGATAGGGGGCGAGGGCGGTGATGTCGTGGCCGGCGAACTTGATGGTTCCGGCATCGGGGGTCAAATCGCCGGTCAGCTGTCCGACCAGGGTCGTCTTGCCGGCGCCGTTGGGGCCGATCACCGCATGGACCTCGTTGGTGTAAACGTCGAAATCGACGTCGTCGATCGCGGTCAATCCGCCGAAGGTCTTCTTCAGGCCGCGCACCTCGAGGATGGTTTCCGGCAGAATCGATTCAGGCATCCGCCCCTCCTCATACCAAGGAGCGTTGACAATGACCCATAGAGATCGCGTGGGCGGTGCGACGGGCCAATGCGCGGGCAGAAGGGAGGCCGCGGGCGATGCCGGGCATCGTCAAGGCTTTCCGACGCCCCCCAGTCGCCCGTTGCCGGTTCGCCCGCGCGACCGGAGGCGGCTTCCCCAATGCTCTCGGACCGGGGCTTTCGGGCAGCGTCCCGCAGGGCTCGCGATGCCCGGCATCGCCGCGCCACGCGCTCCTGGCCGAAAACCCCAACCTGGAAGCATGGGGGAAGCCGTCTCTATGGGTCATTATCAGCGCTCCTTGGTATTACGTGCGAACAGCCCGTCGATGCCGCGCCGCGCGAACAGCACGACCAGGACCAGGAAGGGGCCGAATATCAGGTGCCAGTTCTGGGTGATGTTGGACAGAATTTCCGACAGGAACAGAAACACCAGGGCCCCGGTCACCGGCCCGAAGACCGTTGCCATGCCGCCGAGGACGACCATGAAAATCAGTTCACCGGATTTGGTCCAATGCATCATGTCCGGGGAGATGTACTTTTCCCCGTTGGCCATCAGCGCGCCGGCCAGACCGCAAATCATGCCGGCGATGATGAAACAAACCAGCTTGTAGCGGAAGGGGTCGAATCCGAGCGCCGCCATGCGCCCTTGGTTCGATTTCACCCCCCGGATGACCATGCCGAACCGCGAGTTGACGATCCGCTGGACGATCCCCAACACGACCACCAGGATGATGAAGACGAGGTAGTAGAAGACCATGGGATCGCCCAGATCGAGGGCCCACGAGGCATCGCCGACGCTGATCGCGAATTCGCTGCGCGCCTCGATGATCAGGCCGTCGTCGCTGCCGTATTCCTCGGCGCTGACGCCCAGGAAATAGATCATCTGGCCGAAGGCGAGCGTGATCATGATGAAATAGATACCCCGGGTGCGCAAACAGACGGCGCCGATGACCGCGGCCACCGCACCGCTGATGAGCACGGCCAGGGGCCATTGAATGAAGCCATTGAAAATCTCGTAATAGGCCAGGATGCCGACCGTGTATCCGCCCAGGCCGATGAACATGGCGTGGCCAAAGCTGATCATGCCGCCGAAGCCGAGGATCAGGTCCAGGCTGACCGCCGCGATCGCCCAAATCATGATGCGCAGGAATATGTCGGTCCAATAGGGCTCGCCGACCAGCGGGGCGAGCACCGGCATAAACGCGCAAGTCGCCAGGACGAACGCCCGGTAGAGGAAAATTGGACGGAGGAATTCGGTTCGCCGCACGGTCTAACGCACCTTGGGCGGGAACAGGCCTTGCGGCCGGAAAAACAGGACCGCCACCATCAGGATATAGATCAGCATCGACGACAATGCCGGCCCGGCGGCCTCGGCGGCGTTGGCCGGCAGGACGGCGAGCAGGAGGACGTCCAGGAACGACCGCCCAAGGGTGTCGATCAGGCCGGTGATGATGGCGGCGATAAAGGCGCCGCGGATCGAGCCGATGCCGCCGATCACGATGACCACGAAGGCGAGGATGAGAATCTGTTCGCCCATGCCGCTGGTCGCCGACAGGATCGGCGTCATCAACATGCCGGCGAACCCGGCCAGCACGGCGCCCAGCCCGAACACCAGGGTGAACAGAAGCTTGATATCGACGCCGAGCGCGCCCACCATGGTCCGGTTGGACGCCCCGGCGCGGATCACCATGCCGAGACGGGTCCGCTGCACCAGAAAATAGAGCCCGGCCGCGACCGCCAACCCGCTGCCGATGATCATGATCCGATAGACCGGATATTCGATGCCGAATCCGATGCGGACCGCGCCGTCCAAATAGGCCGGCATGGGCACGCTCATGCCGTCCAGGGGCCAGATCACCTGAACCAGCTGATTGAAAAACAGGATCAGTCCGAAGGTCGCGAGAACCTGATCCAGGTGGTTGCGGGCATACAGCGGGCGCAGGGCCAGGACCTCGGTCACCACGCCGACCGCCAAGGTCGCCGGGATGCCGAGCGCGATGCCCAGGAAGAAGGAGCCGGTCAAGGTATAGAAGGTCGCGAACAGGAACGCGCCCATCATATAGAAGGACCCGTGCGCCAGATTGACCAGGTCCATGATTCCGAACACCAGGGTCAGCCCGGCGGCCAGAAGAAACAGAAGAATGCCGAATTGCAGACCGTTCAGGGTCTGCTCGGCGATAAGCACCAGGTTCACGGAAACACCAATCTCATGAACGGTGGTGAAGGGGCGTGAAAAGCGGCGGGCGCAAGAGCGGCGGACCGCGCTTGCGCCCGTGCATCGGCCCTTCCGATCCCTACATCTTGCAATCCTTGGCGTAGGGATCGACATGGTTGGTGAGCACGGCCTCGCGGAGTGCCGTGGTCCAGTTGCCGTCCGCGTCGGTCACCACTTCACGCAAATAGAAGTTCTGCACCGGGAAATGGTTCTTGCCCATGGTGAACGCGCCGCGTATCGACGGGAAGTCGGCTTTCTCCAGTGCCGCCCGCATGCCGTCGGTGTCGGCGATATTTCCCTTGACCTCGTCGACCGCCGCCTTGATGAAGAACATCGAATCGTAGGCCTGCGCCGCGTAGAACGACGGGTAACGGCCGTGCCTCTGCTTGAAGTCGGCGACGAAACGGTGGTTCTGGGCGTTGTCCATGTCCGGCGCCCAGAACTGGGTCATGAAGGTGCCCAGAACGCCCTTGAGTCCGGCCTTCTGCATGCGCGGCAGACCGATGGAATCGATGGTATAGACGGTATAGAGCGGAATTTTCCCGGTCAAACCGGCCTGCTGGTACTGCTTGATGAAAGCCGGCCCGTGCTTGCCCGGATAGAAAGTAAACACCGCATCCGGCTTGGCCGCCTTCGCCTTGGTCATCTCCGCCGCCCAGTCGATCTGGGTCGGCCATTTGGTCATGTCCTTGCCGACGATCTCGCCCTTGAAGGTGCGCTCGACCCCGGCAACCATGTTTTTGCCCGCCGCGTAGTTCGGCGCCATGATGTAGAGCGACTTCACGCCCTTCCGGTTCAACACCTCGCCCAGCGCCATCGGCGTCTGGTCGTTCTGCCACGAGATGTTGAAGAAGTTCTTGTGGCAGGACTTGCCCGCCAGTGGCGACGGTCCGGCGTTGGCGCTGATCAGGATCTTGCCGGCGTCGAGCACGGTCGCCTTGGAAGCCAACAGAACGTGCGACCAGATATAGCCGGCGACGATATCGACGTTATCGCGCTTGACCAGCTTTTCGGTCTTCTGCTTGCCCTTTTGTGGGTTGAATTCGTCATCACCATATACAATTATGACGTCGCGACCGCCCATCTTGCGGCCCATGTGATCGAGCGCCAACTCGACCGCGTTCTGCTGGTCTTTGCCGATCACCGCGGCCCCGGTGGTGAGCGTCGTGACGAAACCGATCTTGATCGGCTCGGCCATGGCGGCCGTCGGTAGGGCGGCCAAGGCGAAAGCCGGCAGCAACCCTAAAAATCGTTTCATTATCATGAGTTATCCTCCCTTTTCATTGCAAATTGATCGCGCAACCTAGGCCCTGTCGCATTCTGATTGTCGCCCCCGTGCGACGCCCGAAATCGGTTCCAAGCGACCTGGGTAGCCACCAATCTAGCTCAAAAGACCACAACGGGGCCACCGGTTTCGCGCTTCCCCCCGGGCCGACGGCAACCCGCCGACAAGGCCTATTTCGTGAACACGATCTCGCCGTCCGGCAGCAGGTAGAGCACCAGGGCCTCGCCACCGGTGACCGTCGGGTGGTGGGCCGAACCGGGCTCGTTGACGCACCATCCCGCACCGCCGCCGTCGAACTTGGCCGCCGGGCTCACCGGCATGGTCAAGCAGATCTCGCCCTTGGGGTGGCTGTGGTGCGGGCCGACGATATCCTCGAGCTGGACCACGTCGACGCTCAAGCTCCGGGACTCGGGGCCCGGCTCGATGACCCGCCCGAAACGGCGCCCGGGCGCGCCCTGGCTGCACATCCAGCCGGCCTCGATCGCCGAATGACAGGCCGCCTCGATCTCCTTGAAGGCCCCGCCTTCGGCCGGGAACAGGCGGTTGAGCTCGGCGGCCAGGGCCTGGTCGACCGGCTTGCCGGCGATGGCATCGATGACCGGTTTCATCAGGGTCGCGAATTGTTTCTCATCCATCTTCACCTCGTCTCATGTCGCAATCAGACCGATAGGCCTGGATCCGGTCGCGGAACTCCTGGGGGATGGCGATCGGCTTGAAGGCCGGCCGGGATACGAAGCAGGAGATCAGCTTGGCCCGGAACAACGCCTTGCCGGCCCGGTCCCGGCCGGTCACCAGGAAGGTGATCGAGCTGCGCCCCAGGTCCTCGACCACAAGGTCGAGCACCAAGTCCTGGTCCGGTACGGGCGCGCCGAGAAAATCCAGCTCGACGCGCACCGTGGGCGCACCCATGGACATCTCGCGGTTCAGCGTGAGCCAAGGCACCCCGACCACCTCCCGATACCAGGACTCCAGGATTTCCATCGCGTAATCGAGGACCCGCGGCGTGTAGATGATCCCCGCCGGGTCGCAGTCGCCCCATCTCACCGTCCGCGTGACCGTGAACGGGCCGGTCTCCAAGCGGGTCTCCGGGCGGGCCTCTAAGTCGCTTGGGGGCTCTGCGTCCACCGCCGATCCTCTCTCGCAAGTTTCGTTCGGTTATGGGCCCGGCCGGGGCCACCCCTCAGATTGCCTGCGGGCACCGCCTGGCGCAACAGCGGGTACTCAGCCGCGCCCTATATCCTCACGCCGGGCCCGGGCTCACGAGGCTCTAGCGCGTCGATCGAGCCGGGCCAGCTTGTCGTGGCGGAAGGCACCCCAGATGGCGGCCCCGATGGCGCCGGCATAGATCGAATCCGGGTGGGTGAGCAGCGTGACGTCGACCTTCAGCTCGGCGACCGCCTCGTTGATGGCGGCGAACAGGCCGACGTTTTAGGCACTTCTCCCGGCGCGGCCCGGCCCCATCACCAGAACCAGATTCCAGTTGCCCTGGTGCGCAAATCCTGCCCGGATGGCCGGCGCCGCGATGCGGGAAGCCGAGGTGGTAGCCGGGGCGCGGACCGTGAGAACCGGTGGAACCATGCCGGTGGAACCGGGGAGGAACAGCCATGCCGGTGGCCTACCAAACGCTGATCTACCAGAGCGACGGTGCGCGCGCGCGCATCACGCTCGATCGACCGGAACTGCTGAACGCCGTCGCCATGACCGGCGCGCGCGAGTTCGACGCACTTATCCAGGAGATCGAGCGCGATCCGGCGCTGCGCCTGGTCACCATTACCGGCGCCGGACGGGCTTTCTCGACCGGCATCGATCTCAAGGATCTGGCGGTGGGCAAGATCGACAATAGCTATTTCGACCTCTGGGACCGCGCGCTGCGTCGCATCGAGACCATGGACAAGCTGGTGCTGTGCCTGATTCATGGCTACGCCCTCGGCGGCGGCCTCCAGCTCGCGCTGGCTGCCGACATCCGCGTCTGCACGGCCTCGGCGAAACTCGGCCTGCCCGCGATCAAGGAGGGCTTGATTCCGGGCCTGGGTACGTTGCGCCTGGCGCGTTATATCGGCCTGGGCCGGGCCAAGCGCCTGATCATCTCGGGCGAGATGATCGACGGCCGCGAAGCCGAGCGAATCGGCATGGTCGACCATTTGGTCGAGGAGGCGGACGCGATGATCCAATTCGAGCGGATCGTGGATCGCTATGCCGCGGTCAACTCCCAGGGCTGTCGGCTCTCGAAGGCGATGCTCGCCGAGTGCTTCGATCGGGACTTCGAATCGTTTTTCGCCCTCTACAAGGAGCGTCAGGACCAGGCCACGGCCTCAAAGGACTTCCGCGAGGCGATGGCCGCCTTCCGCGAGAAGCGTCCGCCGGTATGGTCGTAGAACCACCCAAGGCATGGCTTATACCAAGAACCTTTGGCGTTAACGCTTGCCGCGCAGATCGATGATCCGCTTGGCCTTGCCCATCGAGCGCTCCACGGTGCCGACCGGGACCACGCGCACCCGGGCCGTGACCCCGGCAAAAGACTTGATGGCGCGCGCCAGGTCCTCGGCGTAGCTTGCCTTGTTTTGCTCGAGGCTCTCTTCGCGTTCGGACTTGACCTCGACCACCACGTCCAGCGCGTCGAGGTGATTCTCCCGGCGCAGTTCCAGCACGTAGTGCGGCGACAGCGGGTCCTGGCCCAGGATCAACTCCTCGATCTGGGTCGGGAAGACATTGACGCCCCGGATGATCAGCATGTCGTCGGAGCGCCCGGTCACTTTCTCCATGCGGCGCATCGACCGTGCCGTGCCGGGCAGCAGGCGGGTCAGATCGCGGGTCCGGTAGCGGATCACCGGAAAGGCCTGCTTGGTCAGCGAGGTGAAGACCAGCTCGCCCTTCTCGCCGTCCTCGAGCACCGCGCCGGTTTCCGGATCGACCACCTCCGGATAGAAGTGGTCCTCCCAGATATGCGGGCCGTCCTTGGTCTCGATGCATTCGCAGGCGACCCCCGGGCCCATGACCTCCGACAGTCCATAGAGGTCGATCGCCTGCATGTCGAAGCGGGCCTCGATCTCCCGGCGCAGGGGTTCGGTCCAGGGTTCGGCGCCGTGCAGCCCGATGCGTAGCGAACTCGAACGCGGGTCGATGCCCTGGCGCTCGAACTCGTCACCGATGGCCAGCATGTACGACGGCGTTACCATGATGATGTCGGGCTTGAAGTCCTGGATCAACCGCACCTGCCGCTCGGTCTGGCCGCCGGAAACCGGGATCACCGTGCAGCCCAGGCGTTCGGCGCCGTAGTGGGCGCCGAGCCCGCCGGTGAACAGGCCATAACCGTAGGCCACGTGGACGATATCGCCGGGACGACCGCCGCCGGCCCGGGTGGAGCGCGCCATCAGCTCGGCCCAGACGTCGATGTCGTCCTTGGTGTAGCCGACCACCGTGGGCTGACCCGTGGTGCCGCTGGAGGTGTGGATCCGCACGACCTGTTCGCGCGGCACGGCGAACATGCCGAAGGGATAGTTCTGGCGCAGGTCGTC